>Ga0187868_1000906_pt1 | contig 22427 bp, 18 predicted proteins | sample June2016WEW_13_4_FD_133014 | JGI IMG/M metagenome (GOLD analysis project Ga0187868, IMG submission 133014) | Peatland microbial communities from SPRUCE experiment site at the Marcell Experimental Forest, Minnesota, USA - June2016WEW_13_40 | ecosystem: Environmental > Terrestrial > Soil >... | reverse complement strand
GAACCCGGGAAACTCTCGAACAAGCCATTGCCGATGCCCTCAAAAGGATCACACCGGACAACGCCAGGGCGTGGTTCAGGCTCTGCAATGCAGTCTACAGCATTTCCTAAAATGCTCTAGAACCCAAATTAGATGAACTTCGGGGACGTGCGTGTGCCTTTGTGTTACTTGCCTGGATTACGGGAGTTGGTAGCGGAATTCGGTATTGCGCACGCATACGTGGAAGCATCGTCGGTATTTCCAGCGCCCGTATATCGTGCCACTTGTGGGTATGGACACAGCAAGCGCTGCTGGATGATGGATCCTGCCGTTGGCACGGATCGGGATTTAGTCGCAATCAACGCATCTGGCGCCGTTCCGTCTTCTACCCATTTCACCATTGCACTCAGCGGATCGAAGCTGGCCGCCCCTGGGCCTCCTCCACAATGCCCCATTCCAGGTACCATGAAGAGCCTCACTGAGGCGTCGATGGATTCCCCAGCTGCGACCGAATCTCGATGAGGGTGCAGTTCGGCGTCGCGCGTGCGCACGGCTTCAAAGTAGTTGATGGTTTCTCCCGGCGCGACCAATGAGTCGCCCCACCCGTGATAGAGCAGCAGCTTGTGGCCATGAGAGCGAAACGCGTCGAGATCGGGATTCGTCGCATTGAGCGTTTCTGCAAGACGGTCATTCAGGCGATCCACATCCTGATCGAAATCGAATGCTCGCCAATTCCACTTCTCCTCAAAAACCCATTCGAAGACCGGAGAATACGGTGCGCGCACACCGGGATTGGGCGCTGGCCCCAGCTGAGTCCAGCCGAATTCGCTCCCCATTTGGAGACCTGGATAGAGTTGCTTGCCACTTTTCGGGTTGGTCGGTCCTGCATAGAGTGCTTTTACGGTCGTCACCTGCTCTGCCGTCAGGCACTTCTCGCCGTCGCCGGCCTTGCACTGGAGTGACGCAGGATCGAAGCTACACACTCTCGGGTCTGTGATCAATCCGTCCTTCACTCCATCCAGTGCATCACAGAAACGCACGACTGCCTCCGAGAGTAAGGAGATCTTGGCAGGCGGCAGATAAGATGCGGCGCTCCTCTGGGGCACAGCGAAGTTCCACAAAATGCTCACATGGACACCGGTCCGGTTGTGCGCTGGGGCTCCACCCACAATGCCGTCATAATCGTCTGGAAACCGCTGGGCCTCCATCAGCGCCTGTTCCCCGCCCGTCGAACAGCCGGTAAAGTAGCTTTTCTTCGCATCGCGTCCGTAATAGGCCTTCACCAGTTGTTTTGCCAAGAGCGTCATCTCGTGGGTGGCTCGATACCCCCAGTCGGCCCAACGTTCTGGCCGCCCAACAAATACTCCGGCGTCTCTACCTGGAGGAACCGCTAGGCCCATGTCGGTGTTTGCAACGGCATATCCGCTTCGGACTCCGCCTGCCAGAAGGCCATAGTTGATCTTGCCTGCCAGACCTCCATTCCCTGTTCCCTCAAAACGTCCATTCCAACTCGATTCCGGCATCCACATCTCGACGCGGATATCGGAGTCCTGGGCCGGATGCAAGGAAGCCACGACCCTGCAGAAGGTGGGGAGTCCTGTTATCGGCGATCCCTCGCCTGGTTTCAGTGTCCCGCCAGACACCAATGCGGCGGTTGTGATTACCGTGTGAGGCAAGTTCAGACTTAGGAGCTGGTCGCATTTGCTGGCGAATGCCGGCAAGGGCAAGGCCGCCAGGATAATCAGTAGACAGGAACACTGGACGCTAGAAACTGTATGTCGGCTTATCATCGTCAACCTCTACTTAAACTCTCTGCTTACTCCAAACCGAACGCAGCTCGGGCAGTGCCGAGACTGCTGGCGCCGGTTGCAACGGCAATCGCTCCCTGCGAAGCAAAGCTCGGCCACCCCCGTCAAATCCCGATCATCGCACAATCGAGCGTCCAGATCTTCGGACACCTGGGAATGGTCTGGAAATGCAGAAAGTCATCTTTTCTTCCCGATGTTGCTGAAGGCTCTCTATTGCAGTCTCAACCGGAGAAATAGTGCAAATAACGTTCTCATCAATTGAGGGCTGCGACCATGAGAACCCTCTCCACCAAAGCAATTCGCAGTCCCATCTCCGTCTTAACCGCCGCTTCAACTTGTTTCTTCAGCCGTTTCTTCCAGGAATCCGCCTTGGGACAGCTTCATCCTACACGATTGCTGCCGGCAAGGAAGAGGGTCTAATTTCTGAAAATCCCCAATAATAATGTTATCCCAACTTCTGACAGATGCCAACACCGTATAGAAAGTGCGAATATCCGTATGAACCGTTTCCTTGGGCCGCTCACCGTTCTCCGCCTCGCTTCTTCGCTGTCGACGATCCACGTGCAGACCTACTCACTTGCGCAAACTCTCAAGAACGGACCGCAGCAATAGCGGATCCCCTGCGTGAGCGGCTCAAGAAACGGGCCATCGAGCTGATCGCGCCTTACCGGAAGAACAACAAGCGGCGGCGCTATGAAGACTTACGCAAGATGCGGCGCTACAAACGCTGATGGATCGTGGAGCGAACCAATGCCTGGCTCGGTCAGTTCCGTCGATTGCTGGTTCGCCATGAGCATCTGCTCTCCACCTATTACGCCTTCTTCTATCTCGCTTGTTTCTGGATTGCGCTAAGGCACTGTTTATGAAACACGCTGTAGGGTACCTCTGAAGAACTCCTCAAGGCGGGTGGTGTGCGGGTAATGTTGAAGCAGGGGCAGAGCGCGGATGCGGCAACTTACCTTGGCTTCGCAAGCGGGCTTTGAGAAGTACAGCAAGAAGACGCGGCGGGAGAAGTTTCTGGAAGAGATGGATGGGATTATGCCGTGGATGGAACTGGAGTCGTTGAGCGCGCCGCATTACCCGCAAGAGGGCAATGGCCGGCCGCCGGTGGGTCTTGGCATCATGCTGCGCATCTACTTTCTCCAGCACTGGTTCAACCTGTCGGATCGGGCCGCGGAAGAGGCACTGTACGATTCGCCTGCGCTGCGGCGGTTTGCCGGAGTAAATCTGGGCCGTGCGGCGGCACTGGACGAGACGACCATCTTGAACTTCCGCCATCTGCTGGAGCGGCACGATCTTTGCGGGGCCATGCTGGATGCGGTCGACCACTACCTGGAGGATCGCGGCATCCGTATCTGGACTGGCACGATCGTGGATGCAACCATCATCCACGCGCCCTCTTCGACCAAGAACGCGGCTGGCAGGCGGGATCCTGCGATGCACGAGACGCGCAAGGGCAATCAGTGGTGTGTGTCACGAACACGAGCGCAAGCTCGTGATGCTGTACTGAAGATGGGAGACGGCCTTCCGGAGTCGGCTTACAGGAGCAGGCTTCAAACCGCCCGGTGTTGCTGCGTTTAAAGGGCGTGGTGGTGAGCGACCGAGGGAAAAGGCATCGGTAAACGGTGTCAGGTAAGTATCGAGGAGATGAGCGAAAGCAAACCGTCCTATGACGCAACGTTATTGCCTCAAGACGCTGCCAGAACTGGGGATGACCATTGGCTCCAGGATAAGTCGGGACGATACCTGTTTACGGTCCCGATGGCAGTCGGTGTATAGCCGGCATGAACTCAGTACAGGCTTTGGTATGGAACGTGAGAACCTCGTTCTGGATGGCAAGGGAAATGACAAATGGCAAACACCATGAGAAAGAATACCGATGCCAGGGCGAGGGGCGGAGCTGTCCGGAGTAGCGATGAAGCTCTTGTAATGAGGGTGGAGCGAAGGGGCAGCGTTATCCGGTTGATGAGGGTTGCCAACCCGTTCTGCGGGGATGAGTGACATGGCATCAACGAAACCATTTGTTATAGCTAAACGGGCAGTGTGGGAAGCGTACCAGCAGGTCAAGGCCAACCGTGGTGCTGCGGGCATCGATGAGGAAACCATCGCGATGTTCGAGCAGGACCTGTCGAGGAATTTGTACAAACTGTGGAATCGGATGTCGTCGCGTTCGTACTTTCCGCCGCCGGTGAAGCAGGTAGAGATTCCGAAGGTAAAGGGCGGCACCAGAAAGCTGGGTATTCCCACTGTGTCTGATCGAATCGCACAGACTGTTGTCAAGCGAATCATCGAGCCGACACTCGACCCGATCTTTCATCCAGATTCCTATGGATATAGGCCGGGACGATCGGCAAAACAGGCGATTGCCGTCACCAGAAAGCGGTGCTGGCAATATGACTGGGTGGTCGAGTTCGACATCAAGGCGGCTTTCGATCAAATCGATCATGGCATCTTGTTAAAGGCTGTGCGCACCCACATCAGGGAGGGCTGGATACTTCTGTACATCGAACGGTGGCTGACTGCGCCGTTCGAGACTGCCGAGGGCGAACAACTATCGCGGGAACGCGGTACGCCGCAAGGCGGAGTGGTCAGCCCGATTTTGATGAACCTGTTCATGCACTATACGTTCGACGCATGGATGAAGCGAAGGAATCCACTATGTCCGTTTGCCCGTTATGCCGATGATGGTGCGCCACGAAGGCGCGAAGGGGGATTCATGAACTGAAAAGAATACTTCTTCGAGCCGTGCTGCACGAGAGATGAGAGACGGCCTCTCGAACTCGCATTGCAGGATGTGGGTTCAAACCACCGGAAGCTGCTTCGGCACAATGGCCGAGGTGGTGCGCGTTTCGGCAAAAGGCAGGACTTGATCCTGTCAGGTGAGGGCCGAGGAGACGAGCGCAAGCGAACCGCTGATGACCTGTCGAAAGCGTAGGGACGACGTCAAAACCAGAGGGGAGTCGTTAATCTGGGATAAGTCTGGGGGGTACCTGTTTACTGCCCAGTCGGCGTCCGGCACGAAGGCGGCGTGAACTCGGTTCAGGCTCTTGTGTGGAACGTGGGAACCTGCACACCGATGCCAAGGGAGGGACTCAAGCGGCCGACCCGTAAGAGTCAGAGTACCGAAGCGGGGTGCAGGGGCGGAGTCGCGCGTAGTAGTGGGGAAGGTCCTGTAACGGGACTGGAGCGAAGGCGCGACATCGTTCAGCTTTAACGAATGGTCGACCGGCAACGGGAGGAGCCCTTTGGATAAAGCAAAGTCGTGGAGCATTCCAAAGCCTTATGTTTGGGATGCCTATAAGCGGGTAAAGGCGAACCGGGGTGCAGCCGGAGTCGACGATCAGACGATCGAAGAGTTTGAAAGGGACTTGGCAAACAATCTCTACAAGCTCTGGAATCGGATGTCGTCTGGCAGTTACTTCCCGCCGCCGGTGAAGCGCGTGAACATCGAGAAGCGAGGAGGCGGAAGCAGACCACTGGGAATTCCCACTGTTTCCGACAGAATCGCCCAAGCGGTGGTCAAGGGGTATCTTGAGCCGGAACTGGAGAAGCACTTCCATCCCGACTCATACGGATACAGGCCGAGGAAATCGGCATTGGATGCGGTTGGAGTTGCGCGAGAGCGCTGCTGGCGTTATGCCTGGGTGCTCGACCTCGACATAAAATCCTATTTTGATACGATTTCTCACGAACTGCTTCTACGTGCGGTGCGAAAGCATACCGACTGTCCTTGGGTGTTGCTCTATATTGAGCGGTGGCTCAAAGCTCCTGTTCAGTTGGAGAATGGCACCCTCGAACCCCGAGAAAGAGGAACGCCACAAGGTTCAGTAATTTCACCCTTGTTGAGTAACCTGTTTCTTCATTACACGTTCGACAGGTGGATGGCTCGGAACTATCCGGGCATTCCCTTCGAGCGGTTCGCCGACGACGCTCTCTGCCATTGCGTCAATGAGGCGCAGGCGAAGATCCTCAAAGAGGCGCTTGAAAAGCGCTTTGCTGAATGCGGACTGCAGCTTCATCCTGAGAAGACGAAGATCGTCTATTGCAAGGATGATTATCGGCGGGGAAACTCAAAGAATGAATCATTCGATTTTCTCGACTATAGCTTTCGAGCCAGAAGATCGAAGAATCGTTTTGGAAAGTTCTTCGTCAACTTCAGCCCGGGTGTAAGCAACGCTGCGACGAAAGCAATTCGAGAGGAAATTCGCAAGTGGCAGTTGCGTTGTCGTATTGATAAGTGGATAGATGATCTGGCGCGTATGTTCAACCCCGTCATTCGGGGTTGGATTACTTACTACGGTCGCTACTACAAGTCAGCACTTTATCCCACATTTCGCTATCTGGACCGATGTTTAGCGCATTGGGCGATGGCGAAATACAAACGCTTGAGACGACATCGGCAAAGGGCAGAGCATTGGGTCAGCAAGACAGCTACAAGAGACCCACGGCTATTCGCTCATTGGCCCTTGTTGCGGCGAGCGGCGACTGGACGATAAGAGCCGGATGAGCGGAGACGTTCACGTCCGGATTCTGTGAGCGCCTGGGGGTGCAACTCCCCCGGGCGACTCGACCGGTCGTTCACTGCCGCAATCGGAAGCAGGCGGAAGACGTAATGCAATCCATCGCATTGCGGCTAGCGGAATGTGGGCTGACGATGCATCCAGAGAAATCGAAGATCGTGTACTGCAAGGACAGCAACCGTACCGAATCGTCTCCGCATGTGTACTTCACATTCCTCGGCTTCACGTTTCAACCGAGGAAGGCACTGAGCAAACAACGACAGGTTTTCACCAGTTTCCTGCCGGGTGTGAGCAAGGATGCCTTGAAGCAGATGCGGCAAGCGGTGCGTGGGTGGAAACTGACGTGTCAGACACATGTGGCACTTGCTGCGCTGGCCAAGCTATACAACCCCGTCATCCAAGGATGGTGGAACTACTACGGGGCATTCTATCCAACGGCCATGCTTCATCTCTACCAGCACATAGACCGTGCGCTGGAACGCTGGGCGAGACGCAAGTACAAGAGCCTGGCGGGACGGCAACGCGCCAGTGTGCAATGGCTGCTTAAGACGAAGGTGACTGAACCGCAGTTGTTTTACCACTGGTGTGTGGTGGGGAACAGGGCTGGATAACGGGAGCCGTATGACGCGAGAGTGTCACGTACGGATCTGTGAGCGGCTGGAGGCGAAATTCCTCCGGCCGACTCGCCACTTCGGGATGAAGGCGCACCTCGGCGTGGATTCGAAAGAGGGCGTAGTGCAGTCGGTCTGCTCGACGGCGGCCTCGGTCTCCGACATTCATATGCTGCCGGAGTTACTGCACGGCGGCGAGAAGAAGGTGTGGGGCGATGGAGCCTTCCACGCCAGGAGGAAGCAGTGATGCGACTGGTGGAAGTGCCCGGCTTCGGAGTGGATTCGGCGCAGCAGGTAATCTCGGAAGTAGGAGTACAGACCAGCACGTTTGCCTCGGCAGCGGAATTGACCTCCTGGGTGGGAACCTGTCCGGGGAAGAACGAAAGTGCCGGAGAAAACCACAGCAGCCGCTCCGCCAAGGGAAATAGATATCTACGCCGGGTACTGAACCAGGCGGCCCACGCCGCAGTCAGGAAGAAAGGCGGCCATTTCCAGACAGCGTTCCGGCGACTGTTACCGCGATTGGACTACCAAAGCGCCATCTGGGCGATCGCCCATCGGCTCTGTCGGGTGGTCTGGAAGATTTTGCATGAGGGGGTGAGATTTATCGAGCAGGGTAGCGAACCTGATCCCGCAGTACGGAAGAAGCGCGCCCAGAACCTGGCACGAGCACTCCGCCGGCTTGGCTACGACGTCGCAATCTCTCCCCTAAATCCAGTTACTCAAAATGGGATGCCAATCCAAGGATGATTTTCGACGGTGTCCATCCAAGAAACTCCAGAACATGAGCCGCCAAGCACACGAGGAGGAGTTTCCGGATGGACGAGTATGAGAGTTCAGGTCGCTCCGGGTGGGAGTGGAAGAAACAACGTGATCTTCATGCCGAAGCGCCACAGCAAGACGGCAGTGATCTGGCAGCTTAAGCTGCTGATGCAAGAATCTCTTACCGGAGTCGGAAGTGAGCAACGAGAGATGGAAGCTCACCACTCCCGCTGCATACGCGGCGCTGCGCTTGCATGGCGGTCTACAGCCACAAAAGGAACTCTTCCCAGCAAGAAACTACCGCCAAGACGATCACTGAGTTCGAGACTCGAACTCATCCTTCCTCTGGACGGAGTATTGGCCATGCACACGCATCAGGAAGCAAGAATCAAAGCGGAAAAGCCGAACGTTGTTATTGTTCGCTGCAGTTCGCTGCGTTCAGCGACTCTGTCGAGGCAGGTCGTGTTCGACTTATATCGTTATCGTTGCCGTCCCCCCTGGTTCAACCGTAACTTTCCAATCAAAGGTTCTGATTGCCTCGCCATCACCCAGGACCAACTTCTGTATTTTCAGCTGGCCTTCGATCAGATCAATATGAACCGAATGGCCATTATGAACGATCATGCCGAATCCAGACGCCGTGGAGAAGAAACATCTGAATGGCCGCGACTCCAATCGCGGACTAAACCACAGCGTTTGCTGCACCGCGGAGTAGCGAAATCCAGATAAAGCGCCGAGGAGGGAATAGCTTGCCATTGCGCGAGCATAGTAATTACCCGCCTCGTATTCACTCCAGGGATTTCGAGTGCGGCCATCGTAGCGGCTTCGTGTTGCCTTGACGATGGTCAGCCCCTCCTGAACGAAGCCCTCTTCGATAAGATGCGAGGCCACCTGGTATTCAATTCCAGTCCAAACCTCGTCGGAGTAGACAAACGGCAGGGTAGGCTTGCCACCGCGGGGCCAACTGCATAACAGCAACCCAGGTTCGTGTCCCATGGCGTAGCCCGGCCGCTGCGCATTGGGATGCTCGCTCAGATCAGTCTTGAAGTTATGTCTGAAGATGGCCTGCAGGTTCTTTCGCACATTCTCACGCGCCAGGGGTGTTTCGATGCCATATGTCCGGGCCATCCATGCACCGATGACGCCATCGGAGATGCATCCGCTTCCATATTGATATTTCGGCCCCTCACGCTTGAGAAGTTGCTGCATCTCACTGCTTTTTTCATCGACACGGGCTACCAGATCAGCGAACGACCTATCCTTCAGCCCAGTGTATTGCACCTTCTGCCGGTAGTATTCGCCGTTGAAAAGTTGCTCGTCCATGAAGCGCGCGCAGGTGGCAGCCAATCCGCCATAATGCTGGGCATCGGATGGCTGACCAAGAGCCTTGGCCATCTGCTCCATCGCCGAAAGCGCGCCGAGGTAGATGCTGGCGCACATGCCGTCCGGACCCCAGAAGGCAATATCATACGTATTGCCGTGCGGCTCAAACAGGGCTCCGCGATGTTCCGGATCCCAGGTAGCGATGGAGTAATCTAGGCTTCGCTTTGCGAGGGGATATAGTTTCACCAACCATTCCCGATCTCCAGATATTTGCCAGTCGCGGTAGAGCTTCATGATGCCGCCCAACTGCCCGTCCGCGGCAGCGGGGTCGCCATGTTTGACCGGGCCAATGGGGATGGCACTGCGAAAATTTACGTGGCCCGATTCGTCCATGGAGTGGACGAGTTCAAGGCTGCGCAGGGTGCGCTCGAGTTGCGGGAATAGATGCGGAAAGGCCTGTGCATAGTTCCAAACGTGCGTACAGGATCCTGGACAGCAGCCGCTGTCTGGAAAGCAGCCCTCCCATCCCCACATATCGCCATTTTCCAAGCGCAAGACGGTTGGAGATTTGAGAATGGCCAGATTCGCGGATACGGCATCGAGCACATAGGGAGGCAAGGTCGAGGAGAAGAGCGCCTCCTTGAAGGCGACCGTCCGGGATCTCAAAGAGGAATACTCCTTCTCCACATACAGGGCGACCTCTCGCGCGTCCTTCCATACTGATGCATAGTAGGGACGCCAAGGCGGAGCCGCGCCTGCGGGCACTGTGCGCGACCCGATTGGTCCCTGCACCGGAACACCCGGAGTTGGCTGGCCCCACCCGGTCCACTTCAAGTAGCTGTTGGGGAAGTGCCAAGTAATGACGATGGGATAAGTCCGGGACTCACCAGGCCCCAGCACTCCCTCGATCAAAATGGAGCCACCGTTTCGGCCGCCGGTGTCAATCTGGTTGGAACCTTCGTTTGCTGAAAATGTTCCGGTGGAAAGCTCGCGCCACAAAGCCGACAGCGAGTCGAACTCCCATCCCGGACTGCGCAACCACATCCCCTTGATGCGCGGCTCGTAACCTATTACCGACAAGCTGGCGCTGCCGAAAGCCTCCGCACTCAGTTCCTCTGAATTATGGAAGAGCACGCCTCTGCCTGGCATTACCGTATTGAGACTACCTGCCTGCTGTGGCTTGGAACCAGGAGCGAGATGAGACAGGTGATACGAAAACTCATAGTCCGTGTTTTTGGCCGACTTATTGTGAAGAGTGTATTCGAGAATGCCGCAAGGGATGCCGGAGTTCTTATCGTCCAGAGGGATGAAGGGGTTCCAGGCTTTCAGCGACACATCCAAGGGAAGAGAGTGGTCACTCAACTGGACCTGCACGAAAGGGTATTCGCACTGGACGATACACTTTTCAAAGCGCGGAAATCCCTCGGAACCTCCGCGGCGCAGTCCCTGTCCCTGCAAACCCTGGTCATAAATTCTGAATTGTGGGAAGGGCCCCTCGACAAGTTTGGTGACGCCGCTCCCCTTGATATGCAGTACGGCAAACGCCGCTTCAGGAGAATTGGAGCTAAATCCTGCCGGCAGAGCAGATGTCGCTGGACGGCAACGAATAGAGAAGTCCTGCATCCCGGCATAGCCATTCAGGCAGATGGTCCCGGCTCCAATGCCACCGATGGGTATGGCGACCTGTGTAGCGTCATCGCCACTGAAGGTCAGCTGCGGCCCATGCCGAAAGAGCGACTCCGAAGAATAGGGCTTCGGCTCGCCAACTGATTCCTGTGGGCGAGTATTGAGTGAATCCGACTGTCCGCATACAGTGGTGGCTGCTGCAGCTAGAGCAGCGGTGGAACCTGCTGCCAAGAACTCCCGTCGAGTAGTCTTACCGATAACTGACATCGTATCTCCATGTGAGAATCAGGCGAGATTGCGTTTGTTTCGTAACAGCACCGTTCTAGTGATCGATGCGTTGCCGAATCAACACCTCAAATAATGCTGGTCATCATTCACTCGAGATCCGTCCTACTGCGGCACGCAAATTCACTTGTCCGCGCATCCGGGGGCAGGGTTGCTCTTGCTTTCCGCCCCGTCGCCTCGTCAGAGTTAAGTTCAACAACTTTCGGCAGGGGTGAACTACCGAACTGTTTCTGGCGAATATGAAGGGGGCTCGCCACCCCACTTTGTATCTGGTTCTGGAACCAGCGTAAAAGTCAGCGTTGATGATTGGCTCAGTCGATTCCAGAGTATCCAATTGTTGGAGACAGGCTTGCCGTCCAGCACCACTTTGCCGATGTAGATGTTATTGGCTGCCTGAGGCGCCTCGATGCGGAATGTGCGATCACCCGCATGGACGCGAACAGAAGGGAACAGCGGGCTATTCAGCGTGACGCCACCGACGCCAGGGATCATCGGATAGAGGCCAAGATCGGCAAACACGAGCCAAGAAGACGTTGCACCAAGGTCGTCGTTGCCCGGAATGCCGCCAGGAAGCGGCTGAAAGAGATCGCTCACGATTTTGCGGACGGCTTTCTGTGCGAGCCAACCGTGTCCAGTCCAGTTATAGACCCATGGATCGGCGAAGCTCGGCTCGTTCGCGAGGTTGAAGTGCATTCCTCCGCAGTATTGGCTAAAGTAATCGTCAAGCCGCCGAACAGCCCGTTCAGGCCCGCCCACTGCGTCGACAACTCCTTTCAGGTCGTATGGGATCATCCACGTATACTGGGCGGAGCTTCCTTCGGCAAATCCTACTCCGCTACCTGGAGTGAAGTCCGGGAGGAATTGGCCGTCGGCTTTTCGCGGACGAATGAAGCGAGTACTGGAATCAAATAACTTCCGCCAGTTCGTGGATCGTTCGAGGAATTTCCGCGCTGTCGCGGCGTCCCCCAGATAGTTCGCGAAAGCGGAGATGGCGAAGTCGGCTGATGTCTCCTCCAACGTTGTCGCAGCGGCACTTTTCAGGTAGAACGGATCGTTTGCGACGCTCACGGGGATATAGTCAAGTTTGAGATAGTCACTCATGCCAGGACGCGCCATGTAGAGCCTGCTGTGCGCGGTTGTATCCGTGGCGGCGCGGATCATCTGGATAAGAGCTGAGTGAGTGTCGAAATTCTTTCCGCCAAAAGCATAGAGATTGGCAACGATCAAAGTGCCGGGATCGCCAACCATACCGCCGGCCTCATCGTTGGCAACCGACCAAATCGGAAATCCCCCGCCTTGTTCCGCATCGAGAATCATAGACTGGGCTATGTCACTGCCAACCTTGGGGAAGAGCATCGCAATGAGTTGCACCTGGGTGCGATAAATATCCCAGCCGGAGAAATCGGCATACTGGAGGCGACCTGATTCGACGGTATGGATCTTGTCGTCGAAGCCGATGTATTCGCCATTCACGTCGTTGAAGATGGATGGCTGCACAAGCGTGTGGTAGAGGGCGGTATAGAATACCTTACGCTGTTCCGTGGTTCCACCTGAGATTTCGATGTGCTTCAGATCGTCATTCCAAGCTTGCCAAGCGTCATGCCGCGCGGTATCGAAGTTCCAGCCGGGTAGTTCGGTATGGAGATTCAGCTCGGCGTTCTTGGCGCTGACGTAGGAAATTGCGGCTTTGATCTCAACCCGGCCGGCGGACGATCCGAAGCTCAAGTAGCCACCAGTCCTTGCTCCGCTCTTCGATGCCACGCCGGGATAGATGTGTGACTCGTCAAACGTACCGTAGCTCTCGGGGGCCGGGCTAAATTCCAAAGCAAAATAGATGCGGTAATGGTTGTCGGCGCCGCAGAATCTTCCGCTCTGCACAGAGCCGGAGATGCTATTCCCGCGGATAACAATATCTGCATCCGTTACATCTGCATTATTACGGCTTAGATCCACGAGAATTGTATGTTTTTTGTCGCCTTCAGGAAAGGACATGCGCGCGATGCCGGAGCGTACGTTGGCAGTGAGTTCCACGCGTATGCCGTTTTCGAGTATCACGGAGTAATATCCCGGCTCAGCATGTTCATTCGCATGGGAATAGGTGGCGCTATACGCGGGCGTTCTGTTCTCAACGGGGCATCTCCGAAGAACCTGCCGACGGGGGAATCGCCGGGCATACCCAAGATAGGCATTATCGGGACGTCGCCGTATACACCACAAGCAGGTCCACTGAGATGGGTCAAGCTGAACCCGCGAGTAGCAGGTAACTGATAGTCGTAGAACCTGCCATGCGAGCCTTCCGGACTCCAGGAAAGCATGCCGAAAGGACGGACTGCGCCCGGAAAAGTGTTGGCATGATCATGCGCAGTCAGATTTCCTCGGTTTTGGAAGGTATAGGGTGAGAGATTGCCGGTGCCTATGAAGGGGTCCACTTCTGACGCGGGAGTTGGATTCTGCTGCGCCAAGCATGCGCAGCAGAGAAACATTGCCAGGAGACTGAACCATGGCACGAGCCGTCTCATCGCCAGTTCTTCCCGAACGGTTGACAACTGCTTTACAGGGAGCTTTTGGCTGAAAGACGGATTCGTCATAGCGTTTACCTTCAAAGTGATCGAACTAGCCGGTTAAGAGAGCCTCTTTACAGGTGAATGGCGGCGATAGCACTCCGCAGAGGGTCGTCAAGAAACGAACTGTCGTTTTCGCCGTGCCCGCGTCAGCGCATCTGCGCGAACACCGAGCCGAGAGTCAAACGCTTGTGTCATCTTGCTCTCATCGGATCACCGTCCAAAGCGCGTCGTAGCATGTGTGGTCGACGTGTTCACCTGTACAAGCAAATACGGCCAGAGGTTCCGTTTCCTCAACGCCAGATGTCTGATGATGGGTCACGCGGAGCGCAGGATAGCCTTATCCTTATGAGATTGTTCAAGCAGAATTGAACACCTTTGCCAGGATACTTGTCAAGGAAGATACGACTTCTAGATTGCTACGGAAATAGGCATTGACATGCGCCAAGACGGCCAATTCTCAGATTTCAACAAGACAAGAAAGCATGGACAGCGGTGATCTGTGCCGGACACAACGCCTCCCAAGGCAGGCAAGTGCTACCTGGGCGGGCGCGCACCGCCGTTGACAAGACTTCCGTGTCTCATCTAGGATGGCCGGCAGTCCGGGTAACGATCCCCGCTTGTCATCTTGCGGCCGCAAAGAGGAACTGTAGTTATGGATGAAACCTCATCCCGCTTGAAGCTCAGCCGGCGGAATTTTGTTCAATTGGCAATGACCGGTTTGGCATCGGGAACCCTTTTCAAATTTCCTGGACTTGAGCAGTCCGCCTGGTCTGAGAATGTCCTTTCCGAAGCCACGACATTCGCTCCTATTGCCCTCCGGGGTTACGGCAGTGTTTCCGGATTCCTCCGAAGAAAAGTGGAAGGCTCGGTCCTGGAGGTAGCGTGCGAGGATGAGGCCAAAGCAAAGCTTTTTCAGGCCAAGTACCTTTCCGACCTTGGTGTGTTGCCTGGCGTGACGATGACGCACGGGAAGAGCCCGGCAGTCTATGCGGTATACGGGCAGGGTTTCGTGGCAAGTTATAACTCAGGCAACAAGGTGACGATTCTGGCGGCGACCAGCGACCGGCAGGTGCAGGCTCTTAGCGACATGGTGAAACCCGTAGGCGTCGGTGTCGCGCAGGTTGACGTACCGATGTACCTCGACCGTTGGGATAAATTCAGTTTTCGTCATTACTATCGACCTTGGGCTCACCCCCCCGGCACAACAGACGCGACGTACGATTACACGGCGGATTTCGACTATGCGGAACGCGAGGGCCGTGCCGGATTTCTATTGCCTGATTCTCTTCTGGCCACGGACAGCGCACAGGGGATGCTGAACTACGGGTGGTGGGATTGGATGGAGTATGAGGCCAGAAAGCGCAACCTGCCGGTCGAACTTCATCTCGCCGCCAACGCGGGGAGCGAGCCGACCTGGCTGCTCAATACCTATCGTGAGCAAACCGAGATGAAGATGCCCGGCTTCACCGGTAATCTCCTTGTCCCGATGAGTCCTTATGGAGGGGGGCAGGGCATCCTGTCGTGGAGCGCGACAACGGGGGAAGATGCCATTCTGGGAGCACTCCAGCAATCCGTACGCCGCTTCGGCAATGAAGCCAATGTGGTTTCATTTCTTGAGCCCCATGGCGAACTCCAGCCAGAATCAAAGTATATTTTCCTGGAATACGGTCCGGTGGCCGATGCCGGTTACCGCCAGTACCTGCAGGGGAAGTACGGCTCGCCGACCGTAGTCGCGGCGCGTTGGGGGAGCGAGTTGAAGACATGGGACGACGTGCACGTCCCGGAAATGGTCTCATTTGCCGGCTGGAGTAAGGAGGCGCTCGATGTAGGCCAAATCTGGCGCGTGGGTTACGAGACCTTGAACGAACCCGCCAAGCATCCCTACTTCTACGATGTTGAAGCAACGCCGAATTCACAGCCGGCGCCCGAGGACTGGTTCCATGCCGATTTTGACGACTCCAGCTGGCCGGAGGTCCCCGGTGGGGGGAACGACCAGCAACTGTTCCTGGAGAAGCGTCCTGCTGTCTTCCGGCACACCTTCAATGTGTCCGCCACGTGGAAGGAAAAGAATCCCCGTGTCTGGCTTTACGAGTGGGACCTGAATCGATCGAATCAGTCAGGGCGCCAGGAAGTTCGCGCAGTTCTCAACGGGAAGGAGGTCGGGCGCAGCAAAGTCGCGCGTGACGCGCACTGGAGCGCGATGGAAGTTACCGAGGCTTTGCAAGAAGGTAAGAACATACTGGCGGTCCGGGTACCGCAGGGCTACATCGCCTACAAGACTTACCTTTCGCCGGTTGAACCCAAACAATATCCCCACCTAGGAGAAGGCCTTAACGCGCAGTGGGTCGATTTCATCGACTTTACGCAGTGGGCTCGCAGCGAGATGGTGCGGCGCGGAATGGAAATGATCAGGCAGGTTGCACCCAACCAGGGGATCGTCCTTATGTCTCCCGACGGCTATACAGACGGCATGAAGTCACTGGCGGAGGCCTATGGCGGAGAGTTCCACAACACCGGCTACATGGCGGCATTTTATGCCGATTTCCTCCCATCTCTGATGCGCGGCGCCAACCTGCCGTTTTCTACCGAGCCGGGAGGACCGGCCAATGATCTGAATGAATTCAAGAAGTTCTTCGGGCTCTGGCAGGCTGAGGGCGTTCAGGCCGTCGATTACTTCATCCATATCGGCGACATACTGTGGAACCCAGAAATCAAGGCTTACTACGAAGCCCGTCGCAAACAGTTCACGCTGATGGGGCAGAGACATTACCCCAAGGCAGAACTTGGCTTTTTGTCTTCCAGCCGCATCAGTCTACTGGCTGGCTTTCCCTGGGACTCCGCGTCCAACACCGTCCTGGGCAGTGGCTACTGGTACTGGAATCCGACTGCGTTCCTGTTCCACCGGTATCCCTATGACGGCCTGTCGCAGAGTTCCTTCGCCAGCGGCGACGCGGATGCCTACCGCGTGATCATCGATTGCAACACCACCATCATGGATGAAACGATGGTTAGCGAGATTGAGAAGTGGGTGCGTAACGGCGGCACCTTCATCACCTTGGCCCAGACGGGACGCCACACGCCGGAAAAGCCCGATTCGTGGCCCATCGCTCGGCTGACCGGCTACAACGTCATCAAGATTGACCACCTCAAACCCGACGGGAACGTGGACGAAACAGGCACCTTGCGGTCGGCGTCCGGTGAGGTTGTCTTCGACGGCATGTTGAACGGGGTGATCGCCAATGGCCTGCATATGGAAAGAGCAGCTGACGATGCCCAAGATCTGTTGCTATGGAACGACGGCACCGTCGCGGCAGGTGCGCGGCCTCTCGGCAAAGGCTTCATCGTCGAGTTGGGAGCAAAGTTTACCGGCGCCAAGGTTTCCGATCACATCGAACCGGGTGACGCCGACAGGCCGGATGTCCAGCATATGCGCCAGATGCTGACCGCGCTGTTGAAGTGGCGGAAAGTGGAGCCGGAACCAGGACACCTGAACCCAAACAACGACTTAGTGATGCTGAGACACGCGGTGTCTAACAATGGCCTGTACGACGTGTGGACGCTGTGGAATCAATCGCCGACCAAGGCGCAGACGGTTTCCGTTGTCATCGATAAGGACCAGAAGCCGCCGTTTTTCTTCGATATCGCCGACAGAAAGAAAGTTCCGCTAGCCGCCGCGAGTCTGGATAACATCACGCTGGATCCAATGGACACGCGGGTTCTTCTGACACCGCGCCAGCAGATTGCGGAGGGGCCGTCGGCTTGGTTCGACTTGCAACGCAAGTGGTGGCGTGGCACTACGCGGCCCGCTCCCAGACAGCTTCCCGAGCCTGACCATCGCTTTTCGTCCGATCTGTCGCAGGACTGGAAGTTCAAGACGCTGGACACGCAAGCCAACGCAGGTCCTTTCTCAAAGGCCCATTATGATGACAAGGACTGGCCGTCACGTTCCCTGGGCATCTGGGACGTTAAGGATACTGGAGGCCGGGGACACGGTGTGTTTCGCAAATTGTTTACTGTGCCCGCTCATTGGAGCGACGGCCTTGTCTCGATCTGGTTAGCCGATTGGCAGGCAGGCGGTAACGGATTTGTAGAAATGGGATGCGTCTGGCTCGACGGGAAGGAAGTCAAACCTCTGAACGGTGGTCCGTTCATCGCCATCGGCCTGCCGACCCTCAGGGCGGGAACTTCGCACACGCTTGCAGTGGAAGTCGAAAGTCGAGGAACGCTGGCGGGGCTGAGAGGCCAGTGCTGGCTTTCTTTCGAGCCGACAGCCCCAGCTAAGCTTGATTTGCGAGGGCGCTGGTCGCCATCCGTTGATGGCCTCGTTTATACCAAACCAATTGCGCTTCCCGGATCATTCGACACGCAGTTTCTCCGGCGCACATTCTATGTTGACGCTAAATACGACGGAAAGAATGCCGTTTTGATTGTGGACGGCGATCCCGCCCTTGTGAGTGTCCTCATTAACGGGAAGTTGGTGCGGCACCACCATCACATGATCGGAGCGCGTTGGAGCCTTACCCTCACGCCGTTTGTTCATTTTGGGGCCGACAACGAAATCCAGTTGGTGAGATGGGACAAGGCTGGCCCCGGTTTTGTGAGGGAAGCCTTTCTGGGTTTCTTTGATCCGACAGTGTATCCATGAAAAAGGGTGAAGTATGTACGCTTCCACTTTGAGAACTCCGAAAAGCGCTGTGAACATAGCTCTTATAAGAATGTCAGAAACGAAAATGCCGTAGTCCAGCGAATTTGCTCGGGAAACTTCAAGAAATAAGGGCTTTGGGATGGGCAATAAAGAGTGCGAATGGAATCCAATTCCGGCTTTCGTCCGACGCTTCTCGCACTAAGCAGACTGTTCTGAGAGTCGAAGCCCACACGGAGAAAGATCAAAATTATATGTGTTAGGGGGAAGAAAGTGACTGGAAAGCGAAGGAAGTTATTCGAGGAATGCGCAATTGTACTCGTAATCCTTGTGTACGGAGTTTGCGCTGTCGGGGCCCAGGGTGCGAGCATTCAAAGCGATTCCGTGGTGAAGACGAACCGAGGAGTTCGGATCGAAACTCGTGCCGGGGAATTGAATGTAGAAATAATAGCGCCAAATGTACTTCGTATAGACGTGCGGCCTGGTGGCAAGACGAGCCCTCGCACGCCAGTCTTGGATCCGGCGTTTCAGCCAGAGGTTGTTCCTGAAATTACTGTTGAGAATACGGGGGCGGGCGGCGCGGTAGCAGCCAACTTGCACCCGCCGGTAGTAGATCCGGCCGTTCCGCCAGAGGCTGCACCGGATAGCAAGTCGAAGAATACTGAAGTGGGCGCCGCCGTGGCGACTATCTTGCGCACTCCGCAGATGGTGGTCACGGTTGCCAACTCGTCTCCGTTTTCGATTTCAGTTACGGACGCGGCAGGAAAGCAGTTGGTGAGGGAAGCTGCGCCGTTGGCAGATGCGAGATCCCATCGCGCCACTTTTGATTATGCCGCTGAATCAAATCTGTATGGCATGAGTGGACTGGCCATCACAGATACCGGTGGCGGTCTGCTGCGAAATCAGGGTTCGCCGGTAGCCGCAGGTGCGCAGGGCGAAGGCGGGGCGCCCTTCTTTTTCAGCCCGAGTTTCGGCGTCGTAATTGATTCTGACGGGGGTACCTTTGAGTGGGCCTATGATGACCACATTACCTTCAATGGCGACTCGCGCGACGAAGTCGAATATTTTGTGATAACCGGCCCACCGATGGATGTCATGTCCGGCTTGGCTAAGCTGACCGGACGCCCCCCGTTACCTCCTAAGTGGACATTTGGGTTCCTCAATAGTCAGTGGGGATCCGACGAGGCAGAAATCCGGAATCTAGCCGCAACTTATCGGGCCAAGCACATTCCGATTGACGCGTTTATTCTGGACTACGACTGGAAGGCCTGGGGTGAGGACAATTACGGCGAATGGCGCTGGAACAGCACCTCGGATCCTGGCAATGTCGCTCCCGGCAAGTTTCCCAGCGGAGCATCGGGTGCTTTGGCTAAGGAATTAGGCGAGCAGGGTTTTAAATTCGCGGGCATCCTGAAGCCGAAGATCCTTGTGAGTAAGTTGGGCAGCGAGACGGAGATGACCGAGGCCGCGGCATATGCCGATCAACATGGATTCTGGTATCCAGGAGAACCGGGCCCTCCCAGAGATTTTTGGCCAGGATGGGGACCGGGAGGACGTGCGATACGCGATCTCGATTTCAGCAATGCGGATGCCCGCGCCTGGTTCTGGCAGCACCTTGAGCCATCTTTCGACGCCGGGATGCACGCGTGGTGGAACGACGAGGCGGATCACGCTTTTCCCTGGTGGCATGGCGGCGTGTCGAACCAGCAAACCAATAGAATCTTCAATTTCAACAATCTTCAGTTCTTCAACATGGGCCGGATGCTCTATGAAGGGCAACGTAAACACTCCGACCTGCGCGTCTGGTCGATCAATCGCAACTACTATCTCGGCGCACAACGTTATGGATATGCCGAATGGTCGGGAGATATTATTACTGGTTTTGAGAGCATGCGGTTGCAGCGCGCTCGCATGCTCGCCACGCTCGATCTAGGCGAGCCGCATTGGAGCATGGACACCGGTGGATTTGAGGGCCACCCCACGCCTGAGAACTATGCGCGCTGGATGGAGTTCGCGGCCTTCGTGCCCATTGATCGCGTGCACGGTACCTTCAATCAGAAGCGCCAGCCGTGGGTGTACGGGCCCATTGCAGAAGCTGCGGCCACTCGGGCCCTCCGACTGCGATACAAGTTGCTGCCCTACATCTATTCGTATGAGCGCATCGCGACTGAGACTGGTGTAGGCATCGTACGGCCGCTCTTCTGGGCTTTTCCAGACGACGCGGAGGTGGCGAACGAAAGCCGTTCCTGGATGTTCGGAGATGCATTCCTGGTTTCGCCAGTCGTGGAGCGCGGCGCAAGCACGCACGCTGTTTATCTGCCCGCGGGCACATGGTACGACTACTCTCGTGGGACAAAGATTGCAGGGGGCCGGACGATAACCTACAAGGTGGATCCGGAGACCTGGCAAGATATTCCCCTTTTTGTGCGCGCCGGATCGATTGTGGCTACGCAGCCAACCGAGGACTATGTGGATCAGCACCTCCTGACTGAACTCACTCTGGATGTGTTTCCCGCGAAAGAGCCTGGTAGATTCGTCTTTTACGATGACGATGGCGCCACGTACGCATATGAGAAGGGTGTTTATTACCGTCAGTCTATCACTGCGTACGCGCATGGAGGTTCGACACATCTGGAGATTGATGCGCCTGCGGGGTCATTTGAAACTCCACTGCGAAGCTACCTGGTCAAGGTGCATGGGGATGCGGCAAGCGCCGTGTTGCTGAATGGAACTTCCTTGCCGAAGACTCCAATGGCGGAATTTGAAAAGACAGGCGAGGACGGGTGGGCCATAAGTCATGATCGCTTCGGTCCCTTCACGATCCTCAGAATTACAGCGCGGGACAAATCTGTCTTGGTTCTTCAAGGTCCAGCAAAGAAGAACAACTAAGAAGGAGAGTTTGCCTCGTCCAGTTCCGATTGTGGAGAAGGTTTGCCGTTGCTCGGACCGATAGCGCGTGGCATCGAACCAGCCGAGATTGGTTTGATGCCATGCGCTATCGCTTCATCAATTTGCCTAGAGCGTGTTTCATAAACAGTGCCTCAGGCTAATCCAGAAGCAAGCGAGATAGAAGAAGGCGTAGTAGGTGGAGAGCAGATGTTCATGACGAACCAGCAAGCGGCGAAACTGACCCAGCCAGGCATTGGTTCGCTCCACGATCCAGCGCCGTTTATAGCGCCGCATCTTGCGCCCATCCTCATAGCGCCGCCGCTTGTTGTTTTTCCGGTATGGCGCAATCAGCTCGATCGCCCGCTTCTTGAGCCGCTCGCGGAGCAGATCGGAGTCGTAGCCGGCATCAGCAATTACGCGCTTGGGCTTTTGCCGCGGGCGGCCCTTCGGTCGCGGGACGCGGACTTCTTGGAGCGTGGCTTCCGCAAGCGTAACTTCTGCCGGAGAGGCACTTTCCAGCCGAACTCCCAGCGGAAGACCTTGACCGTCGACCAGTACCATCCACTTCGTTCCCTTGCCGCGCTTGGTTTTACCGACCGCGTCGCCTCCTTTTTCGCCGGAGCGAAGCTGCCGTCCAGGAACGTTTCGTCCCACTTCAGCAGGCCTTCAGCATCCAGGGCGCCAAGCAAAGCTCGCCACGCATCTAGCCACACGCCTTCGTCTTGCCACTGCTTCAGCCGCCGCCAGCAGGTCGCCGGCGAGGGGAACTCGTCGGGAAGAAATCGCCACGCCGCTCCGGTTTGCAGAATCCACAGAATGCCCTCGAAACAGGCCCGATTCGATGCCCATGGGCGTCCTCGGTTGTCCTTCCTGCGCCGCCCTTCCGGTAACAACGGCGCGATCAACTCCCACTGCTCATCCGTCAACAGCTTCTGCCGCTTCTTCATGACAGAAGCTCAACAGCCAACCCGCCTCATGCATAAGTACCTGCCTTGAGGCCGAACCCATTTATGAAACACGCTGTAGTCGTCCTGAAATCTGCTGACCGTCGGCTAAGGCATATTTCAATCCATCGTACGTAAGACTGTGCGACAGGGCCAAATCTACTCTGGAACGCCGATAAGTGATCACTCTCTGATTTGCCAAAACGTCATCCGTCATGACGGCTTCTCGATAGGTGTTTTCAAACGTCTCAAATGAACCGTAGTCCTGTTGGCCGCCGACTTCTGCGACAAATCCGTTGGAGATTTGTAACAGGTGGCGCCTCGTGAACTCCTTCTCTTCTCCCTCATAGTTCACTGCTGTCCAAATTAGGTGTGGTGGAGGTACGGGAGTGCTGAAAAACACGGCATATTCAGTCCTTCAGTCGTGATTCTGTGGTTGAGGTTGTCGTTCTGCTGTCCAGATTACCGGACCAG
>Ga0187868_1000905_pt1 | contig 22451 bp, 24 predicted proteins | sample June2016WEW_13_4_FD_133014 | JGI IMG/M metagenome (GOLD analysis project Ga0187868, IMG submission 133014) | Peatland microbial communities from SPRUCE experiment site at the Marcell Experimental Forest, Minnesota, USA - June2016WEW_13_40 | ecosystem: Environmental > Terrestrial > Soil >... | reverse complement strand
CGTCGTCGAGTACTGCAAACGGCGATTTACCGTCCTCGGCCAAGTGGCCCGTCCGGGGGCTTACGAGATGACCTCCGACGAGCCGCTCAATCTCCTCCAAGCCATCGCCACCGCCGGGGGGTACACGCGGATTGGCAACCCGCGTAAAATCATCGTCGAGCGGTTGGTCGGCGACGAAAAGAAGATTTTCAAGCTCAACGCCGAATCCATGGCCGAGGACAAAAAGTCAAAACCGTTCATTGTCCTTCCGGACGACACTATCTCGGTTGGGGAAAAATGGATATAACGAGGGACAAACGCCGGCCAGGCTAGTCTCTGCCACAAGTGGCGCAGGCATCCTGCCTGCGCCCCCCTTCCCCCCAGGGCCCAACCCCGGCCAGGCCAGCTACCGACTACCAATCATCAATCATCAATCACCGCTTACCGATACCCAACGACCGATTCTATGCCTGCTCCAACTCCATCCAACGGCGATCTTGCGACCCAACCCGCGCCGCGCTCGCAAGAACTCGACCTGATCACGCTCTTTCACGTGCTCCAAGTGCTCGCTGAAAGGTTCTGGATTATTCTGCTGCTGACAGTGGCGTCCCTGCTGCTGGCGGCGGGTTACCTGCGTCGGGCGACACCCCTCTATTCCTCGACCGCTACCCTCCAGGTCGAACAGGAGGAACAGAAGGTCATCATGATCGATAAAGGCATGCCGCAGGAAGATCTCCGGAGCATGGACGTCATGGAGACGATCGTCCAGACGCTCAAGGCCCGCTCCCTGCTCGAACGAGTCATTGACACCAACGGCCTGGCGGCCGACCCCCGGTTTGTGGGCCGGTTCAAAGGGAAGCCCACTCGCGAGGGGCTTGTCAGGGCCTTGACGGGGATGGTGGACGTGCGCTTGCGGCTTCGCACCCGGCTCATCGATGTCACCGTGGTCCATCCCGTGCCGGAGCTCACGGACAAGATCGCCAACTCCATTGTCCGCGAATTCATGCAACGCAACACCGAGCAGTCCGTCTCCTCTGCCGAGGTGGCCAATACCTCCTTGCTGCGGGAGGCCGATCGGCTCAAGAAGAAGCTCCAGGACTCGGAGAACGCCTTGCAGGCCTACCGGGAGGAAACCGGCTCCGCCTCGCTCGACCAGCAGCGCCAGGACATCGTCAACGAGAAGCTCAAGGAATTGAGCACCCGGGTGACGGAGGCCAAGTCGGCCCGCATCAAGGGGGAAAGCGATCTCGCTCAAATGCAGGCCCTGGGCACCAATATCCAGGCCCTCATGGTGCTGCCCGTGGTCGCCAATGACCCGAAAGTCGTCGAAATCCAGACGACCATCAACAAGCTCGTAAGCGACCTGGCTAACCTTCGCCAGCGGTATAAGGAAAAACACCCCAAATACATCCAGGCCGTCGGCGAGATCGAGCAATGGCGCATGACCTTTACCAACGCCGTGCTCAAAGTGCCCCAAACACTCAAGGCGGCCAATGAGAGCGCCAAGGCCTCGGAAGAGGCCCTGAGCGAGGCCTTGCGCAAGCAAGAGACCGCGGCAATCGAACTCAACAAACTCGCCATCCACTACAATGTGCTCGCCCGCGAAGTCGAGTCCGACCGCGCCCTTTACGAGGCCGTGCTCAACCAGATGAAACAAACCTCGGTCACCAAGGAAGCCGAGCAGCCCACCAAGGTCAGAATCGTTCAGCCCGGCTACCGGCCCGAATCGCCGTTCTCACCTAAAAGAACCAGGGTCTTGATGCTTGGGTTTCTGGGCGGCCTGTTCGGCGGCATCTTCCTCGCCTTGGGCCTCAACGCCCTCGACCATTCCTTCAAAGCGGTGGACGAGGTGGAAGCGACGCTTCACCTCCCGGTCCTGGGCGCGGTCCCGACCCTGAACGAGATGCGCAAAGGCAGGTCCCCGCTGGTCATCTCGGACAGCCCGCACTCGGCGGGAGCCGAGGCCTTTCGGACTTTTCGCACGTCCGTGGCGATGCTGGGCAAGGCGGAGGACCGCCGATCCTTCATGATCACCAGCGCGCTGCCGAGCGAGGGCAAGACCTTTACCACCCTCAATTTCGCCGCCAGCCTGGCCCAGCAGGGCTTGCGGACACTGATTATTGACGGCGACCTGCGGAAACCCTCCGTTGAGACGTGGCTGAAGAGCGGCAAAAACGGAGAACGCCACAGCGTCGGCGTCACGGATTACCTCACGGGACAAAAGAAGCTCCAGGAAGTCATTTGCTCAAGCGTGATGGACAAATTGTACTACATTCCCGCCGGGACGACGGCGCCCAACCCGGCAGAGCTGATAGCGCAAGGCGGCTTTTCCGACCTGCTGCGGGAAGCGCTGCTGGAATTCGACCGTGTGGTGGTGGATTCCGCTCCGATCCATGCAGTGAGCGACACCCTGCTGCTGGTGAGGAATGTGAACACCGTTTGCCTTGTGGTGCGGGCCAGCAAGACACCGCGCCGCGCCGTCATCCGCAGCATCAAACAGTTGCTCAACGCGGAGGCCGCACTCTCGGGCATCGTCTTGAATTGTCTGCCCAAGCGCCGAAGGCTGGGTTACGGCTATTACTACTACAATCCCTATTACGATTACGCTTACTATGGCAAGTACAGCTCGAGAGCAGGCGTGTATGGCGCAAAGGAAACGCGCAAGACTCAGCCTCGCCGGGACAGGCAGGACAAGATGGAACAAACCAGCAGGAAGAACGACAGCACCGAATAGATTTGGAACGGGAAATCCACGACCGCATAGACCAGGCACCCGGCCAGCGAGAGCCAAAGGAACTTCACCAGGACACGATGCGCGGGGATGCTCCCGCACCTGAGGAACCATCCGCTGACAGCCAGGATGAGCATGAAAAGAACCGTGGAAAAGCCAACCCACCCGAAGGTGGCAGCCGTCTCGAGCCAATCATTGTGGGCGTATGCAAACCATTCCTCGCCGGGGGAGCGTCGGTACAGTTGATAGACGGAGCCGAAGGTGCCCGGGCCGGTCCCGAAGACGGGACAATCCCTGGCCATCCGGAGGGTGGCCTGCCAGGCCGGGCCGCGACCCGAGGCGAAATCCCCCTCCGTGTCCTTGAATCTCCCGGCCAGCCCGGTCCAGCCGACGAACCAGCCGAGGGCGAGCACTGCTGCCAGGAAACAAGCGAGGCCCAACTTCCATTTCCAACCGGCCTGCCGTCGGGCGTTGAGCAGGATGATGGCCGCAATGACAACGGCCCCGCAACTGATGACCAGCCCGGCGCGGCTCAAGGAAATCAGCGGAGCGATCGCCGTCAGCATGGCGCATGGGAGAAGGAGATTGGCCGTGGAGCGCGGGCGCAGCTCGCGAGAGGCGCCAAGCCGGAGGAGACACCAGAAACCGAGGGTCAGGGGCCAGACCATCCCGAGGTACTGGGCGGCGTTGCTCCGATAAGCGTACGGACCGAACTGACTGTCCGGCGCCTTGTCATAGAAGGGTTCCACAAGCCACAGCAATTTGTTGGTGGCGAAGGTGCGTTGGAGGGTCCCTTCAAGCGCCAGGAGCGCGCCATTGACCGAAACCACCCAGAGCAACCGCTGCAACCGTTCCGGCAGCAGCAAACCCCGCCGCCAGCCCGCCACGCTACGCTCATCTTGTGTTAGCTGCTCCCGGCCAGGCGGCACGTCGCGCGCCGTACGCCGCCCCCCCCCCATTATCCAGTCTCTCGCACTCCAGAACATCGCCGCGAGCGCAAGGTATGCCCAAAACGCCCGCCAGGAACTCGTGGAGTCATAGCTGTGTGGCAGCCAAGCCAGGCAATCGTGATAATCGAACCCCTGTTCGGCCGACACGTAAGTCGCCCTCGCATTCAGAGCGCTGGTGAGGCAGTCACCGAGCATCAGCACCGTCAAGCCCGCCAGCAGACTCAGTGGCCAGCGAGCGCCTCTGGGGCGTCCTTCGCACTCCGCGCTCAAGTCCGTTGAGCTTTGCGAAATCCCGACTCCCCGGGACACTCCCCCCCTCCACCCCGTGGCCCAGCGCACAACCCACTTCCCCGCCAGCAACCCGCCGAGCAGACATCCGGTGACATTCATGACCCCAATGGACCACGATTGTGTGGTCCCAAAAGCCCAAGGGGCAAAGACAACCATGAAATAGAGCAGCCACTCCGTGGCAAAATCGAACCCCGAATGCAAGAGCGGTTCTTCGGTGGGAGGGGGCGGTGGCGGCTTTGCCTTAGCTGGGCCGGTCCGGTCCAACTCGGAGTTCAATGCTCTCGCAGCGTTCCCGGCTCCAGGCTCGATATCGTCCATCGTGTGTACCCATTAACCTGATACGGCTGTCGTTCACAAGCCGCAAGTCTCAAGGCGGCACTCCAATCCAACTCGTTAGTCACAGGACCCCGACACCGGCCCCCGTTCATCAACGCCCGCGATCCCCCCGTCGCGGGTTTTTTTATACCGGGGCATCACTTCTGGGGCGGCACTGCGGCCAGGAGTTGATCGAGAACCTCTTTGATTTCGAGCACGTGTGTTGGTTTTTGCAGCAGAGCATCCAGGCAGGAGCGATCTTCGGGCAGCGATCCGGTATGCATGACCACGCGTGTGGAAGGAGATCTGAGCTTAATAATGTGCGCCATCTCCACCCCGCTCATCCCCGGCATGGAATTGTCGGTTAAAACGGCGTCATGAGTTTTCGGGTCGAAGACGCCAAGGGCCTCCTCGGCACTGCTCGCGGAATCCACGACGTACCCTAAGTAACTCAAAAACCACTTGGTGACGAGGCGAGACACATCGACGTCATCGACCAAGAGGATCGTTTTCACGTGGGCTGGGGTTGGTTCGTTCACACAGCAGCAGCGTTACGCTTTTGGTTGCGCTACATTATGCAGTCCAATACATGGGGCCAAGAATACGCAATCCGTCCTGCAAAGTCCAGCACTGTTTCAATCCTCCTTTTCCCGGAGCACCCCCCTTTCCCTCCACCTGTTCCCGCTTGGCGAGCACGAGGTCAATCCTCTCGCTAACCTCGGCGCGGGCAACAGCTCGGTCGCCGGTCACCCGGAGCAGTCGGTCGTAAGCGGTGTGCTCGTGGCGGATATGGGCGATAACGGCCAGGCGCAGGGCCTTCTGGTCGAATTCCTTGGCCGCCGCCGACCAGCCAACCCGGCCGGAGTATTTCGCGCACGCGTGATCCGCAATCGCCTCGGCTTCGCCGGGGGGACATCCGGGGAATAGCTCTTTCAATTCCTCGGCCACCGCCGCCATGTAGCACTTATACTCCGCCTCGCGGCGCGGGCTCTCCCGCTCCCGCCGCCGCTCCCGCAGTTCCGCGTGCCCCAGCGATTCCTCCTCGGCGCGGCGGATGGCGTCGGTCTGCGCCAGGATGCCCTGCCGCTCGTAACGTTTTCGCGTCTTCGACCAGCGCACGACCACCGCTCGCAAGACCGAGTGCTTTGTTGCCCGTCGCGTCACCGCCGCGTCGCCCCTCGGCAGGTATTCCAAAAGCCCCAAGTCGGCGGACCCCAGGCACAACGGCCGGCCGTTTTCCATCCGCAGAAAGCTGCCCCCAAAGAGTTCCTTCCCGCACTCCGCGCACTGGGCGTCTTTGCGCACCATGAATACAACGATTACCTCCTTGGGGTTCAAGACGTTAACAATCGCCCGTATTCATCGTGAGGCCCAATCCAAAACCAGGTTATCGTGCCTCCGGCCTCGATGCCGACGGCGCGATAATCTTCGGTTACGCGAGCCACCCAGTAATTCTTCACTTCCTCGAAATGCAGCGAAGGGTGCCAATGGTCTGTCACCCGGAGACGGTAATTCTTGTCGGCCAGCCGTTGAATTTCCGGAGGGAGCTGATGGTAGAGGCGCCAGAACCGGGTCGAGGCTCGGAGTTGCTGGTCAGCTCGAGAACATCACGGCGGAGATGCCTCGTGTTGGCGGGAGTCTCCGATTCGCAGTGCGTCTGGCTGGACCTCGAGGAGACCGAGCCGTCGAAGCGGTTCAAAATGACGCGCCGGGTCATCGCCGATGACCGTTCCTCCGCGGAGCGGCAATAACCGGCGCAACGGCAAAAAAGCAATTTCTTGTCAGTTTTGACTCTCGACTTGGGTGACCGGGAACGGGTAAAGCTAGGCCGTGCCGTTGAGTTACGCTGAATTAGAACAATTCTACGAGGGGTTGGTCTCCCGCGCGCGCAGTCGTGGGATAACCTGTGCCATTACCAGCGGCCTGGCCTGTGTGGCTTTTGGCGTGGCTCAAACGACGAAGGATTGCGATCTGCTCTGCGCTCCCGATGCCGCCGGTGAGTTTTTCAAACTGCTCGGCGAGGCCAGTCTGGGCGGCCAGATGCCCAGCTATCGGGGCCATCTCACCCCGCCACTTGATTCCCGCTGGCTGCGCGGCGGCTGGACCAGTCATTTTGTATGGGACACGCCGGGCCTGGAGGCGTATCTCGACATTTTCGGAGTTGCGCCGCGGGGCAGTTCCCCCTGGGAAGCGGAAGTCCAGGGCTTCTACGCCGGCCTGCACACCGTGGCGGAAATGAAACGCACGAATCGCGAAAAGGATTGGCCTTTCGCTACGGCTTTGGGGGTTAAACTCCTCGAGGCCGGCGACCCGCGCGGCTGGCTGCACCTCTTCAACTATGACGTGCTGGTTCAGACGGCGAGAAAGCTCCGCTGCCCGGCGGCGATGATCGCCTTGCGCCCGGCACTGGCCCTGTTGGTGGAGGCGGACGAGCGCCTGGAGCTGGCACTGAAGGGCGAAATCGAGTTCTGGAATCGGCTCGACGAACTTCGCGTGAAGGTCTATGAACGCGCCGTACGGCCGTATATGCTGGCCGTCAAACGCGACCCTCGCTCCAGCGCTCCACCGCTTGCTGTGCAGCATGAATGTCGTCTCGAACATGCCGGGCAGGTGTTGGCGGTTAGTCCTTTGCGCCAGTACGGAATCGAAAGGCTGATTGGCGAAGCCCAAGCCCGGGCAGCCCGCTTTCTTCACCCCGGAGCACTCCGTTGGTTGCCGGATGCGGGAAAATGCTTTAACCTCTTGGCGGAATGAGCGACGCAAAGACAACGCCCGACTGGCTTGCGGCCGACGTCTTGGATCACCTCCACCGCGTGGCGTACGACTTCCATGTCCGCGCCTTTGGGGAGGAAATGGCCAGGGTCAACTTCCTGCCGCTTGCGGAACGCCGCCGCTACGTCGCAGAAATGGTTGACCACGCCCTGCGCAAGGGTGTGAAATTCGACAAGCCGGCCTTAGGGGTTACGCCTTGAAAGTGACCGGGATTCTCGTTTGAAGCCTCTTCCTCAGTTTGGAATGTGACGAGGTTCTTAAGGAAATCCTGCCGGTCGACATCGTCCCGGATCTTTTGGCGCCGGCCTCCGCGGCTCATGATGTAGTACATCGCGCCGGCGTGCTGGATGCGCAATTGGCGCGGCAGGGCAAGACTCTTCTCAGACCCCGCATCGTCTGTCAAGAAATGAACCATGTAAAGGCTTGACGCCTTTTTTCGTGGTAATGCCTTAATTCCAATGAGTTTTCAAGCTGGCACGCATTGCCAGCTTGTTGGAAGGGTCAAGCCCTTGCATTGTTCATTTCTTTTGACAGCGCAGGCTGAAGGTGGCCGCCGCCGCACCACGGTCAACCTGGCCCCGGCCGACGTGAAAGATGAGGGGCCGAGCTTCGACCTGCCCATTGTGTTGCGCGCCCGGGTGGAGGGCAAGGTTGGGGCTTTGGCGCCCCCGGAGAACGCGGCCGGGGCGGGCGTTGTCTCCGGCGACAGGATTGCAGTCGAGCCATGCCGCTCCTACGGAGCTTGACAGAGCCGGAAGGCCAAGGTGCTATAAATGGCGCTCCTACCGGAGCTTGCCGCGACCGGCGCGAAGACCCGTGGAAAGGTCGATGGATAAATAAGTTCCGACGGGGAGGCGTAGGTCTGACATTACGTTCTGGCAACCCTCCGGGGTGCTTCGGGCAACAAGACGGCCTTTCCGGTGGTCGTTCCCCCCCCGCCCCTAACGACCACCGGCTACCCTCTGTCAACCCTTCGGGTTGGGAAAGGACGGGATTGATTTTTGCACGGGCGCTGAGCCGGAAATTTCCCAGCGCGGCGGAGCTGCAGCCAAAGAGGAAAGGGGTTGATGGATTAATGGATTGATAGATGGGGGCAGGCTGAACTGGCCACCCCAAATTCTTCGCGAAAAGAGAAGAAGTTGACAGAGAGTGGGACACGTCGGGAGGTACGCGGCAGCTCCGTTAGGAGGATTAAGATTAGGAGCAGGATTAAGATTAAGATTACGAGAAGCGGCATGCCAGGGGTCTGGAGCAGGCTGCCTTGACATGCCGCTCCTGACGGAGCTTTGCCGAAGTGGCGGTGCAAGATAGGTTCACCAGACCCGGAACAGGCGCTTGGCCCCGGGATAGGCCGCCAGCGCCACGAGCAAATAGGCCACCAGCCACGGAGCGAGGCCGAGCGCCGGCAGGCCGGGGACAATACCGAACAGACGCGCCGGCTGAAGCAAGAAGGCAGTGCGAATGCCTTGCGGGTCATGCGCCAGCAACCGGACCTGGTATTCTCGCTCGCCGAGCAGCAGCGGGTGCGTGAAGGTGTGGTGATCGCAGCGAAGGGTGACGGAGTGCGGACCGCGAGTGCCGGTCAGGGTCCAAGTGGCGCGCGCGGTCGCTGTGTTTGTGTCCACCGTCAGGGCGCGAATCCATCCTTGGGGCGCCTGCAATCCTTCCGCGGGCACGAGGTGGGCCACCTGGCCCGCGGCAGAAATCGGGAAGGCCGCGGTGAAGCTGACAGGTTCGCCCGCCTTGGGAGGCAGATACTCGAGCCGCTGCCAGCACCATGCGGCCAGCAGGGCGATGGGCACAAGCGACAGCAGCATCGGCTTCCACTCCTGGGCGAAGGCCTGGATGGCCACCTGGCCTTGCGTGACGCCAAGCCGGGCGAGGGCCGCCCGGTCGCCCGCGCGCCGGGCGGCGCGCCGAAGTTCGCGCAGCCGCTTCCGGTCGGCCGCGCAACGGCGGAGCAGGTCCTGGTCAGTGCTGAGCTTTCGCGCCAACACCAACACCAGCGCGGTTGAGACGGCCACCAGCACGATGGCTGCATCGCGCGGCAGGACCAGGAGCCAACCCAGCACGGGGTCCATCACGCCAAGGATGAAATGGTTCAGCGAGTCAAACACGTTCGGCTTTCTTTAACTGCGCGATGGGGAATTAGGATTAGGATTAGGATTAGGATTAAGATTAAGATGTCAGAGACGGTCGGCCTCGTTCAACCACGCGATGACGCCGGTGTTTCCGTCCACGCGAATGCGCGCGCCGTTGGGCAGGAGGCGGGTCGCGTCGGGACAAACCACGGCCGGGATTCCGAAATCCCTGGCGACGATGGCGCCGTGCGACAAGACGCCGCCACGTTCCACAATGAGGCCGCGCGCGCGCAGGAAGAGCGGCGTCCAGCCCGGATCGGTGCTCGGACAGACCAGGATGTAATCGGGGCCGAGGTCGCCGGCTTCAAGCGGATCGAACACAATGCGGGCCCTCCCTTCGCCCAGGCCGGCGCTGACCGGCTCCCCGTGAAGCTCCCGGCCGCGGCCGGCCGTGAGGGTCTTGGGGGGCAGACCCAGGGAAGCAAGTTCAGCCGAGTCAATCAGGGCGGGGAGCGGCACGCGTTTGGCCGCTTCCCAGCCCAGCTTGCGCCGGGGCGCTTCCGCGCGCAGTTCCGCGCCGCGCTGCTCGAACTGCCCCAATTCCCGCAGGCCAAGGAAGAAGATGTCATCACCCATATCCCAGCGGCCGGCCAGAGCGAGCAACACTTGCCGGATGAGCTCGTAGCCCATCATCAAGTAGTGCTTGGCGGATTCGCGGTAGGGGAGCAACTCGCGCGCGACGCGCAGGTCTGCAGCGATGTCTTCCTGCAACGCGCCGGCCCCGGCGCGGGCCAAGGTGTTCGGCAATTGTGCCTGTGCGGCCCGGAATCGCTCCTCGTTCTCCCGGCGCCGCTCCTCCGCCGAACGCCCCTTGTCGGCGCGCAGTTGGTGCAGCACGCTCTCGAGAAAGGCCGGGGCTTCGCGCCAGCGCGGCGTCATCAACTCCATCTCGCCGGTGCAACGATGGCCAAAGCGCGTGAGGAACTCCGCGAGCGGCACGCGCCCCAGCGCGACGCCAGCCAACATCGAATCCTGTTCAAGCGCGGTGTCTCCCTCCAAGGCCGTGGTCAAGGCGGCCGCGAGACGGGCTCCCTCTTCGGGCCCGAGCGCCTGCCGCAGCCGCTGGTCCAACTCGCTGAGCGCGAGCGCGCCCAGGAACCCGGGCTTCAACGACTCCGCGCCAAATTCATCCAGCACCCGCCGTCGGCGTGAGCCGAGTTCGACGAGCAGTTCGGGCGCGCTGAGGCCGCGCAGGTCCCTGGCCCGTTCGGTTCGGACGTAGCCCAGATACGGCGGCAGCACGTTCCGCTCGAAGTGATTTCGGGCTTCAAGGCGAGCGCGCTTGACCGCGCGAGCGCTGCGCCACATCGCGCCCGCCAGACGGGGCAGGCGCAACAGAAACCAGCCATCCATCAGCTCCAGATCGAATTTCGTCGGAGCCAGGTTGATGGCGTTGGGGTCGCGGCGGAGCGCCTCGAGGTCATAACTCATCGGCCAACCGGCCCAGAACAGGCGGGCGGCGCGGTCGGGATCGGCATAGATGCGGCCGGCAATGAGTTCGAGAAAGCCGTGGGCGCAAACTTCGGGCGCCGGACAGTAGCCCAAATCACGATAGAGCCGGCCAAAACCGCCGTCTCCGCTCATGAATTGGCGGATGATGTCCCAAGTGAGCGGCGTAGGATGGGGCAGCGTTTCTCCAAGGTTGTGAGCCACCCAAAGACGCCGGCGGGAACCGGCCAGGGCCTGCAAACGGGTGATTTCGCCCGCCCGCACACGCTCCGCCTCGCGGACCAGCTCGAGGCCGCGAATGGGGCGGCACTGCAGGAGCGCGAACTGGCCGTCCGCCCAAGCCCACTCGATGTCCTGGGGTTGGCCGAAGTGTTGTTCCACCCGGAGAGCCAGCGCGCAGAGCTCGACGAGTTGAGCCGCGCTGAGCGTCGGCCCGTCCTCCGTAGCAGGGAGCTTGGCGGGTGGCGCTCCTGGGCCGGTGCTGCTGCGGAGGGTGGACCGGTCACGAAGCGCCGATTCCGTGACCTTTAATCCGTCGCGGGCGAGCAGGAACCGGTCGGGCGTGACCGCGCCGCTGACCAACGCTTCGCCCAGCCCGTGGCTTGCTTCCACGATGATTTGGCGGGCGGAGGGAAGATTGGGGTTTTCGGTGAAGAGCACACCGGAGACTTGCGACGGGAACATGGCCTGCACGTTCACGGCCGTGCCGGGCAGGCCCGAGAGGCGGTGGCGCGTGCGATAGGCGACTGCCCGCTCGTTCATCCAGGAACGAAACACGGCGTTGATGCAGCGCGCGAGTTCGGTCCAGGCCTCCTCACCGGCGCCCACGTTCAGCACGGTGTCCATCATGCCCGGCATGGAGACCGCCGCGCCGGAGCGGACAGACACGAGCAAACGGTCCGGCCCGGCGCCGAACGTGCGCCCGGTGGCGGCTTCGAGGCCGGCCATCTGCTCTCGTATCTGCGCTTCCAGTTCGGGCGGCCAGGTTTCGCGGTGATCGTAGAACCACCGGCAGGCCTCGGTGATGATGGTGAAGCCGGGTGGCACGGTGAAACCGGCGCGGGTCAACTCGGCCAATCCCGCGCCCTTGCCGCCCAGCAGCGCGCGCGACTCGAGGCCTGGCGGCAGCGTCTCGGTGAAGGCGTAAACCCAGCGCTTCACTTGAGCCTCCCGGTTTTGATGAAGCCCTTGGCGGGCGTTGCGAAATACACCGCCGACTCCGCCATGACCATCGGCGCGGACAGCTCGCCAAGCCAAGCGGTGGCGATCCACTTCTGCGGTTTGGGTTGGCTGAACGGGACGCGCATGAGCGCGTCCTTGGCGGCGAACAACACCGCGTCACGGGTGAGCAAAGGCGGCAGGCCCGCCAGCGCGCCCGGGGTGACCGTTTGCACGCGGCCACTTTTCGCGTCGAGCAGCACCAGTTCGTTGGATCGGGTGATGGCCGCCAGCGTGCTGCCTTCGACCATTAAGGGCTGCGCGGGAGGGGCGATGGTGGCTTGCCAAAGGGGGCTGCCATCCGTGAGGCGCCGGGCGCTAAGGCCGTTGGTTGTGCCGAGGAACACGGTCCCGCCGTCCACCACCGGACCCGTGACGGCCTCCACCTCGACGTCCCACAGCTCATGGCCGGTAGGCAGGTCGAGTGCCAGAAGCCGAGGCGCCGACGCGAGCGCGACGACGGCCAGGTCGTTGCCTCCGGCGGCGACCCCGCGCAAGGCGCCCAGGGGCCTCTGCCAGCGCGGCTGGCCGTTGAAATCGAAACAGGCGACCTCCTGCCGCCCGCGCTGAACCACCAGCGACTCGTCAATCACCACGAACTCGCCGGAAGCGTCCGCTCCGACCGGCACGCGCCAGCGCAAAAGGCCGGTCCGCGCATCGAGGCAATGCAGGCGGCGGTTCGCATCGCCGACTTTGCCATCCACCAGGAACGCGAGTAACGGACCGGCGCTTGGGGACGAGGCGTCGTGGTCCGGAGGCTGGCTGACGGTCGCGGCGGGCGAGGGCGGAAAGTGCCCCCGCTCAATGCCCGGAACGCCGGCTTCAGCCGACGGGGGCCACAACGCTCCGCGGGGCGCCGAACCTTCGCTGCCGGCTGAAGCCGGCGCTCCGGGGGACGGTGTCCGGATGCGCCCGCTGGGGGCTCGGGCGAGGGCGGGCGATTGCCAAACACCGTTGGTCGTGGCATAGAACCATTTTTCGCCGGGGGTGACGCGTGTCTTGGCGTCGTTGGTCAGCGCCAGCAAACCGCACCGAGCGCCAGCGGCTATGGGGACCGCGATGAGATCGCCCAGAAGAGCGGCGGGAGCGGTGATGCGCGGCACCGGCGGAGACTCGTCGCCACCGCCGCTCGCCGGAGGCCATCGCCAAACCAGCGCGCCCCGCTCCGGCAAAGGTGAGTCATCCACGTGGCCCGGGCGACCTGGCCCGCCTTGCGCCCCGGCCCAAACCAGCGCCTTCTCGGAAGTCGCGGGGTGGCCCAGGCAGAGCAAGCCGTCCTCTTGCGAGCCGACATAAACGTGGCCATGCGCAATGGTGGGTGAACTAAGGAACGGGCCCGTTGCGCCCAGGGACGTTTCCCAGGCCGTCGCCAGCGTCCGGCGTTCGAGAGCATAGAGCCGGCCATTCTCCGTCACAAAATAGACATGATTACTCGTGACCGCGGGCGAAGTGAGAATGGGAACCTGCACCTGCCGCCGCGCCAGTTCGCGGCCGTCCGCGGTCAACGCAAAGAACTCGCCGCCACGGGTGCCGAAGGCAAGAGTGCCGTCGCCGGACACCGCCACGGCGCCCAAGACCACTTCCGAGGTCTTGAATTTCCACAAGACAGTCTCGGGTTTGGCGAGGTCCACGCACCATACTTCTCCGCCGGCTTTGAGTTGTCCGGCGGCGGCGCTCAGTTGGGCTTCCGTGGCGCCGGCGGCCTTGAGTTCGGCGAGTTCCTTGGCGGCGGCTTGAGGGGCGGTTTCGATGAAATTACCGTTGCCCATGCCGAAGAAGACGCGGTTGCTCCAGACCGTGGGCGGGGTAAAGACCGGGTAGGGAGTGGGCACGCGCCAAAGTTCGCGGCCGGTCTCCGCTTCGAGGCAGACCAGCGCGTTCCCGCGCATGCCCAATCCGATGAAGACCTTGCTTTCGTAGAGCACGGGCGAGGTTTCGGCGTCGGGGCAGCGGTCGGTGGCGGCGTGCCAGAGAACTCGAGCGCGGCCGTTGGTTTCCGGCTCAAGCGCAAAGCAATAATAGCCGTCGTCGCCGGCGCCGACGTAAGCGCGGCCCTGCGAGAGGCAGGCCGTGGACTCGACGTGGTTGGTGGTGCGATACGACCACAGCACTTTGCCCTGTTGCGTCAGGTCGAGACAGAAAACGCGGGAGTCGCTCGTGTAATGCAGACCCTCGCCCACGACAAGAAATCGTCCATTCACGCTGGGCGAGCTGAAGGAGGCGCGGAAGTTGTCCGGCCTGGCCTTCCAGACCAGTCCGCCAGTGTCGGCGTCGAGGCAATAGACGGCGCCGCGGTCCGTGAACACGCCCTTGTCCGCGCCGGTGACAAAGAGCCGGTTGCCGACGACGGCGGGTGAGGAATAGAACGTCTTGAGATCGCTCTTGAAAGCCCAGTTCACTCCGCCCGCCAGCGGAGCGGCCGAACCGGAGATCGACCCGGCTCGTTGCGGGCTGCCGCGGAATAGCGGCCAGTCAGCCGCGCCGGCTTCGGTCGGCGCGACTTTGGGCTTGGGCAGCATCGCGCGCACGGCTTGAACCAGGCCGAAGCCCAGCGCGAAGAGCAGCAACAGCGGCGCCTTGAGCCGCCAGAGAAGCTTGAGCGACTGCTTGGCCGTGGACGGCTTGAACAAGGCCAGCAGCGCGCCTCCCAGCGCCAGCAGCATGGCCGGCAACAGTGCCAGCAGCACTTGCAACGGCCCGACGAGAATGGGGACGACGGCCAGGCTCATATTTCACCGGAGGTCATTGGTTTCCGGACGCGAGTGTCGAGTGTCGAGGGTCGAGGGTCGAGGGAATCCAGGGCGGCCGCCCCTCGACACTCGACACTCGCCCCTTCGATGTCCGATTATGCACGGAACGGGGTCTGGCGGATCTGCAACGCTTCATCGTGGGTGCCACTTGGCCGCTACTTGATCTCCACTCTGACTGTCTGGTTTTCCACGACGATGTCCTTCTGTTGTTCCGAGCCGCCAGGCAGGCGCCACTTGAGCGTCATCGGACCCGGTTCCTTGCGTCCGAAAAAGGCCGGGCTGGTGTTGGGCCAGACGTTCCACGCGCCCAGACAGCGTTTTCCAATCCAACCGGTGACGGCCACCGGCCCTTTGCAGGAGCCGCCGAGAGGCAGCACCGCGACGGCGTTCCGCGCCTGATGGTCGTTATTCTCGCGGTAGAAGACCCAGATTTCACCGTTCTTGAGCGCCAGCGCCATGTCCTGCGCGCCGTCGCCATCGAAATCGCCCAGGCAGGCCGATTGTTGGCCCTGCTCGGCGGCGGGGAGCAATTGCCGCTCGGCCAGGTCAAGTGTGTGGGCGTGGCCGAAACTGCGGTAGCCGCGGTTGAAGAACACTTGCGGGCCCATCGCGCCATAAGCGATCAACACGTCCTGCCGGCCGTCGTTGTTAATGTCACCGACCGCGCAATCGATTCCGCCAGGCTTGCTGATATAGGCGATTTCCCCGGAGACGTTCAACGTATCGGCGAACTGGCCGCCGCCTTCGTTCTGCCAGAGACGGACGCCGTCGGCGCTCGCGGACAGGACATCGAGCCGGCCGTCGCCATCAAAATCCCCCACGCAGGCGCTCGAGGGGCCAGTGCCGAGCCGGACCATGCAGGGGACGCCGGGCGCGAATTTGCCGGGCGCGAGGCCCCGGAACAACACGCTTCCCGTGGCAAAAGGCGCCAGCACATCCGCGACCCCGTCGCCATCGAAGTCCGCCACCAGGCAGGATCCGGCGGGGCCGAGTTTGTTCAGATCGAAGCCCGTGGCGGTCAGCGGGCAGAGCGCAGCCTTGCCGTCTGCCCCGAAAGAGACCAGCACCGGCCAGGACTTGGTACTGACCAGCAGACCGGATTTCTCTTTGCTCCCGCAATCGAGCGCCGCCAGCCCAAGGCAGCCGTTGTCCAGCGCGCCGGCCAGGGGCAACGGCCCGGCCTGAAACGTGCCGTCCGCTTGTTGTGCGTGGAGAGAAAGGGTTGTGCCGTCGAACGAGATCAGGTCCAGCCGGCCCTGGCCGCCGAAATCGCCCCAGGCGAAGGCTTGCGACTTGGATTGCAGGCGGCGGGCCGAGGTGAGGTCGGCAAAGTCGCGGCTCTTGGGGTCGCAGGCCAGCAAGTGGTCTCCCTGGTCGCACGCGACGAAGAGGAGCCACTTGCCGTCGCCAGCCAGGTCGATCGGCCGCACGACCCTGATGTTGCCGCTGAGCGTGGCGATTTTCCGTTGGTCGGCGCTCCAGGCGACTCCGTCTGCGACCGGCACTTCGGGGTCATCGTCCTCGAGGATGTACTCCACGGCCCGTTGAAGCATGTCGGTGCCGCCGGCCCAGATACCCTGGTTCCTGGGGTCGAACCGGTTGAAGGTCCACTCGCCTTCCCGGGCGCTGTCAAATTCAGCCCATTGGCCGGAGAGGTGCAGCAGGCCGCGGTTCCTGGCCGGCCCTCCGCTCTGGCTGTCTTTGTCCTCGCCGAAGTCGCCCACAAAGAACAACCCCGTTTTTGCCGGGGCGGCCAGTTGGCGCAGCGCGTCAGCGTTCTGGGTGTTGATGGCCTTCGACAGGTCCAGGCGGAGCGCCTTCAGTTCCGTTCGGCCTTTGAGCACTTGGCGGATGGTGGCGAGATACTGGTCCTTCGAGGCGCCCGGTTTGAGGTCCACGGACACGATCAGGGCGGACTGTCTCACGAGATGGACTGGCGTGAAACGGGGGTTGATCAGGGCGCTGGCCGTGGCGGCGCAGAGCAGCGTGGCCGCGGCGACCAGGGCGCAGAGGATGCCTCTCTTGGCCATCGGAGAAAACGCCGCCACCGGCCCAGGCCCGGGCCTGGGCACGGAGTTCGTCGTCTTCACGGCGGCATCCTAAAGGGATGGTCTCGCCGTTGTCCAGGCCGCAGATTCGACCCCTCGATCGAGAATTCCCCTGGACCTTGCCCAAGAGGGCCGGCAAAACCGCATAACGCTTTCGTTGCGGCAGAAGCGTCTCTTGATAAGGGCCGCCATCTATGCGAGTATGGGTCGCCATATCATGAAGACGACCATCGAAATTGCCGACGACCTTTTCGAACGCGTCCAACGCGTCGCCCGCAGAGAAAAGACGACCTTTCGTTCTTTGACGGAACAAGGGCTGCGCCTGGTCCTGCGGGAAAGGCAGGCCGAGGGGGTTAAGCTCCCGCCGCTGGTGACGGTCCGTGGCGAAGGCTTAACCGGGGAGTTCAAGAAAGCTTCGTGGGATCGAATCCGCGATGAAATCTATCAGGGACGCGGCGCATGATCGCCGTGGATACCAACCTGTTGGTGTATGCGCACCGCGAGGACAGCGCGTTCCACGCGGGGGCAAAAGCCGCCGTGCAGGCCTTGCGGCGCCAACCTGCGCCCTGGGCGATTCCTTGGCCCTGCCTCCACGAGTTCATCGCTATTGTCACCCATCCCGGCATCTACAAACCGGCGTCCAGCCTGGCGGAGGCATTGGGCTTCGTGGACGCTTTGCTCGCGTGCCCGCGGTTGGAACTGCTGGCGGAAAACCCCGGCTATTTTGAGAAGTTGCGCGCCATTGCGACGGCGGCAAAGCTGCGCGGGCCGCGCATTCACGACGCGCGCATCGCCGCGCTCTGCCTCAACCACGGCGTGAGCGAACTCTGGTCGGCGGACCGCGATTTTTCCCTCTTTCCGCAACTTAAGGTGCTGAATCCGCTGGTGACCCAGTGAAAGACGGCGATCCTGCCAATTGCTGAGTCGCAGAAGGAGGAGCGGGGAGACGGGAAGTCTCAAACGAGGTCGGAGCCGGTTCAGGTTACAGAGGGCGTCGGTTCAAACGCGACCCGGGGCTCGACTTCCTGGTCGATCCTACGCGCCTTTTCGTAGCGCGCGAGGCGCAAATCATAATCGGCCTGGAGGCCGGTCCACATCTCCGCCGACGTCCCAAAATAGCGAGCCAGCCTGAGAGCAGTGTCGGCGGTGATGCCGCGCTTCTCCAAAACGATTTCGTTGACGCGTCGGGGAGGCACCCGCAATGCCTGCGCCAGGGCATTCTGGGACAGGCCAAACGGTTTCATGAACTCCTCGCGGAGGATTTCGCCGGGGTGAATCGGCGCCAGCTTTCTCGTCTTCATCGCGTCTTTTTAGTGATAGTCCACAACTTCCGCCTCGAAGGCATCCACGCCTTCCCACCGGAAGCAAATCCGCCACTGATCGTTGATTCGGATGCTGTGCTGCCCGGCCCGGTCGCCTTTCAGGGCTTCCAATCGATTTCCCGGCGGGGCGCGAAGGTCCTCCAAGCGCCTCGCCTGGTGAAGGAGGAGGAGCTTTCGCCGCGCCACCCGCTCGATTTGCTGCGGCAACCGACGGGAATGCTCGTCCTGGAAGAGCCTTTCTGTCTGCGGGCAGGCAAAACTGCGTATCATTGCCCAGACACTATAACGCCCAGCGTTATGGTGGTCAACATCCCAAACGCCAACGCGAAAACACAAGCAGCGGCGCATCGAGGCTGCGTCATCCGGTTGCCCCCGGGCCTGTCTCCCGAGGGGCCAGCGGATGGCGTTACCTGAACCCCTGGTCATGCTCCAGTTCGACTCCGCTCTGCCGGCGCACTCGAGTGGAACTCGATATTCGTCAAGGAGTGGTTGGTACTACCGCGCATGAGCGGCTTTTGCCGTTGCCAAAGCTCCGGCGGACGTTATAGTGCCAACATGATTCTTGAGAAGTTTCCAGAAGTGAAGCGGCTCTCGCCTGCCGAGAAGCTGATCTTCGTCTCGGAACTGTGGAACGACCTGGAGGCCCATCCGACCGAGGTGCCGGTGTCGCGGGAGATCATCGCCGAGCTAGATCGGCGGATGGAGCACTTCCGCCAGCACCCGGACCAATTCACGACTTGGGAGGCCGTTAAGGAGCGGATTCTTGGGTCGCGCCCATGATCGAGCTGATTCTCCTCCTGCAAGCGGACTTGGATATCCAAGCCGCTTTCGAGCGATACGAAGATTTTCAAGCCGGGCGAGGTGAGGTATTTTTGCGCCACCTCGACGCCGCCCTTGGGCTTTTGCGTCAACACCCGGAGATTGCTCCGGTTTATGCGGGCCCTTACCGGCGAATGCTCATTCGCGAGTTCCCTTACGGCATTTTCTACGAAGTGATGCCTACGCGGCTCGTAATTGCGGCGGTCGTTGATCTGAGGCAGAATCCGCACACTATCCGGCGGAGGCTGTTTGGACCCGAAGATCCCTGATTGCGGCCGCTTGACGCTCCGGCCGCTCTCAGACAGGATGCCGCCATGTTCAGTCAGGCGCAATTCCAATTCTCCCTGACCCGCGCAGCGTTCAGTACCTGCGGGCGGCCAATAATCCAATTTCTTATCAATTCAAAGGACACTAAAGCCGAGCAGGGAGCTTCGGCTCCGAAATGTACCTGTTCCCAACCGTTTTCGTCCTGAACACGGTCCTGCGTTATCAGGAGGTGGGAAAACGGATGGGAACGCACCTTTTGGGCATAGAGCCGCTCCAGAGTTTTCACGATTTTTCGCACCATGGGCCGATTTCGATTAAGGAGGGCGGATGGAACCGAGGATGGACGGCTGAACTGGACATCGGCAGCGGTGACGGTATCGCCCTTGTACTCAAATCGCACGATGAAAACCTTAAAGCCCCGATACGCGAGGTTCCCGGGAAAAAAATCCTTCGTGCAACTTTCTATTACGTGACAGTTCCCCAGCAGCTTCTCGATTTTTGGCCAACGCCGTTCGGTCACAATCGAACTGAGTAGTTCTTCAAACTCATCATCCGATAAGAGGGAAACAGGCATACTTGGCCCAATCACTCGTACTCGCTCATTGCTTGGCTCGCTCCGTGAGGGTCTGCCTGACGCGGCAATAAATCGAATCAAAACCATGTCCCGTAATCACCCTCCTGTTATCTACGGGCGGGTCCGTCTGGTAAAACGCGACACCCGCAAGAGCTGGCTTCGCATGACTAAGCGATTTCATGTCGCCGTCGTGATCCACTTCCAGGGGTATCAGCCAGAATCCGCCGCCGCTCACGCCCCGGTAATTGAGCGGGTAATCCCTTAGCCCCGCCCAAATCTCAATCTCGATGTAATCGAAGCCTTCCCTCATGGCTCTGGATTGGCAGTGCCCCAAACCCACCCAATTGGACAGCTTCGTCAGCGGCCCGTCGCTTGCGGTGGCAGGCTTCACAATCGCTTTCCATTCATATGGACTCCCAGCGATGGCCCAAACCTGCCGCTCCAGAGGCGCTTCAAAAAACGCGAGCTTCTGAGTGTCCAAAAAGCAGAACGATTTCAGGCTTCGGAGAATTCCCAGGAGGTTGCCGTCTCGGATGATGATGAAGGACAAATCGGGGCCGTTTCCTCTCTCGGCGGGGTTATCGCGCATACGCCCAACGGGCACGTGCTCGAAGTTCTCCGACCGCAGCCAAACGCCGTGCTCGTGCTCAGCGATACACAGAGCGAACACCTTCGATTCGAGCGCAGGCATGGCCACATGGTAGGCGGTCAAGATTCCCTCAAACCCGCAGGCGTTGACGAAAATACCAGAACCCACGCGCCCGTCCTCAAGGATGAAAATCGCGGTGTAGTTCTTTATCTCGGCGAATGCCCGTTCGATGTGGGGTTGCGGGTCGAAACCAGGAGGGAGTTCAATGTAGTCAAGCATGGCGAGAAGAATCCTCCAATGGTCAGTGCTTTGTCCCGTGCTCCAATACCGCTTTGATGGCTTTGCCCACAACCTCAGCCCCTGCCCCCAGAAGGTCCTTGTGCTTCACAACCCATTGTTCGGCCCTCGCCTTAATGGACGGCTTTTTCTCAGGAGGTGCGGTTTTCAATTCGTCCATCATGTCTTCCAATTCGTGCCTGGCTTGCGTCGGGACGCCATCATTAACCAGCAATTGGTGGATGGAACCATAGGCGTTCAGGTTCACCTGGGAGTTGGTGACGTTTCCAACGTTGCCTTGAATGGTCCCGAAGTTGTTAAAGACCATGTTGCCAGCCGACCGCTTCTCCTTTTCGTCAAAGTTCATGTCTTCTCCTTTAACTCCCAGTCTCTCAAGCTTTAAGGCCCAATCAAGAAGGCGATTCGCGACGGCATCTGTTATCCGCTTGAATTCGGAGCCGTCAACCACGAGATACATCGCCCCACGTTGGCCAGACGCATTCCACGGAAAGTAGTTGTCGCCCTTTAGCGACAACGCTTGCAGCTCAGAGAAAGGCTGGCGGGCGTCAATGCGGACTTCATGCGGAGCCGAAAACTCAAGCTCGGCCGATTGGTTGAGCACCTGAATACTGGAGCTTTCAACGCTCCTATAGTTCGGCAGTTCAGTCCCTTCTGGATAACCGTTCAGTTCCAAATCAACCCATTGCTCGAAAGCCTCCAAATTCAGCTTGGCCGCAATGACTTTGGCCTGCCGTAGCAACTGCGTTAGGGGTTGTTTCCCCTCCACAATCGCCATCTGCAAATTGTGAACCGCAGAACTCATGACATGGGGATTTTGCCCCCGAATCCCGGCGAAGACCAGCCCAAAAATGTTGGGGGACAATCGGCAGGTGGGGGGTGGTCCGTGGCGCTGGAATCGGACGAGGGGCGCCGCCTTGCTCTTGCCAGCCGGACTGGACATACCACAGATGGCCGCAAACGATGCCCCAATCCCAGGCGGGCGGGTCGTCGAACTCGGGGCTGGGCGCGACCTGCGGGCGGGCCCCGGGGCGGCAAGAGGCCGTCGAGGCGGCGATTGCGGCAGCAATCAAAAGCCAAAATAAGTTACATCAGGTTCTGCGTTACAAAAGCCTCGATCTCATCGGCAGGGACTTTGCAGCACATGAAGGTGCCCCTAACGTACAAAGGAGAGAGCTGCTTGCGAGTATCCAACAGAACGCGGTGGGTGCTGCCGGCCTTTCTCCAAATCTCGATACACTTCTTGCGTTCTTTGAAGGTGTAGCCGAGTTCTCTCAGTTTATTGACAACACGCTCCCGCGAGATCGTGCGCGCTTCGTCGCTGGATTTCATACGGAACGTCGAATCTCACGCGAGAAGTTTTTGGAGGCATAGGCGACCCAAGAACCCAATTGTGTTCGCGGAGAAAGCCGTCAAATTGGTTCGTCTGAACCAAATCCGTAAAAAGGGCTTGGATGCACTCGTCAATTGCCTGCTGCAATTTGGCGTATGTTTCACCCTCGGCCATTATCCTAAGCGCCGGGCATTGTGCAACCCAAAGCCCGGCATCCTTGTCCTGCGCGCAGAGCCAGAGCAGGTTGCCTTGAATTGTCACAGTCTTGTTTGCCATACGCTTCTTCGAGATTCTCCAGGCGCAATTCTTCATGTCCCGACATAGCTGTCAACAAAAACTTAGCACAGAAAAAAGGTGGTTTCAAACCGGACACCGCATTAATTGCTGTCCCTGCGGCAGTTTCTCGAACCGTGGCAGCGCGGCGCCAGACCCGCGGGCCGGACGGCGCGGTCTCTACCTGGCTTCGAGCTTCCTGGTGATTTCCCCGGCCAGGGAGTAGAGCTTCTCGCCATGCTATTGACAGCCGGAGTGGCGCTACCAGAAGAGCCCGCAGAAGATATGCCAGTCGCAGTCGTGCCGGCCGCCTCGCGCTCGGCGCAGCCACACCGG
>Ga0187868_1000901_pt1 | contig 22489 bp, 16 predicted proteins | sample June2016WEW_13_4_FD_133014 | JGI IMG/M metagenome (GOLD analysis project Ga0187868, IMG submission 133014) | Peatland microbial communities from SPRUCE experiment site at the Marcell Experimental Forest, Minnesota, USA - June2016WEW_13_40 | ecosystem: Environmental > Terrestrial > Soil >... | reverse complement strand
GTCGCCTTGAATTTGCTTTTCCACATTCCCATGGGGTGGGCGATTGTCATTACCGCCTTCGATGTGCTGCTCCTGCTGGCTTTGCAAGGGCTGGGCATGAGGATGATTGAGGCGGTGGTCGCGGTCTTTGTCGCCACCATTGGCATCTGCTACGGCATCGAGATTTTCGTCCTGCCCCAGACGCAGCCCGGTTTTCTGGAGATGGGCCAGGCCCTGATGCAGCCCAACTTTCGCGAAGCCGGCATGATTGTCGTGGCCATCGGGATCATCGGAGCGACCGTCATGCCTCACAATCTGTTCCTGCACTCGGCCCTGGTGCAAACGCGAAAGCTGAAGCGTGATGAGCATTCCATCCGCACCGCCATCCGCTTCAACACCATTGACTCCACCGTCGCGCTGACCGTCGCATTTTTCGTCAACGCAGCGATCCTGGTGCTGGCGGCAATGGTATTTTACGGAAAGCAGAGTGTGACGGTGGCAGGTGGCCAGGTGGTCATGTTCAACCCGGACAGCGATTGGATACGCATTGCTTATCTGACGCTGGCCCCACTGTTGGGCACGACGGCCGCCAGCACACTCTTTGCCGTGGCATTGCTGGCCAGCGGACAAAGCAGCACCATCACCGGGACGCTGGCCGGACAGGTGGTGATGGAAGGGTTCATGAGCTGGCGCATTCGTCCGTGGATCCGGCGGATGATCTCGCGCACGCTCGCGGTGGTGCCGGCAATCTGGATTATCACCATTCGCGGCAATGGCAGCGTGACTGATCTGGTCAACCTCAGTCAGGTCATTCTCTGCCTCATACTGCCTTTTGCCATGTTCCCGCTGCTGCATTTCACCTCCTCCCGCAAGATCATGGGCAAATGGGCCAACGGCTGGTTTCTAATGGTCCTGGGGTGGGGCAGTGCGATATTGATTACCATGATGGACATCTATAGTTTGCCGGAGTCGCTCAAAGCAGCGTGGCATATCATCGCCGGCGGATGATGGCGCGCGAACAGCAGGAAAGGCACACGCATGTATAAAACCATTCTCGTGACGTTGGATTGCACCGCAACCGACCGGGCGATTATTGAACACATCAAAGAGCTGGCGAAGGCGATGCAAAGCCGCGTTGTTTTGCTTCACGTGGCCACCGGCGCGCTGGCCAAGTATCACGGCAAAAACGCGGCGGGCACGGAGGTCGAAGAGAGCCAGGCGTATCTGGACCGCGTCCGGGCCGAGTTTGTTGCTGCCGGCATTCAGGCTGACGTGGAACTGGCTTGCGGCGAACCGGTCAAAGAAATCGTCCATTGGGTTCAGCAGAAAAAACCCGACCTGGTGGCGATGAGCACGCACGGTCATCATTTCGTGGCCGATCTGGTTCTCGGCACAACGGCCATAACGGTGCAGCACAGCGTCAGTGTTCCCGTACTTCTGCTCCGGGCCAGATAAAGCCGGCGGCGGCATTCCGCCCGTTCATCCATGCAACCGGTGGACATTCAACAAGTCGGCAATGAACTGGCCATCAAATGGGACGACGGCGGCGAGGATTTCATTCCGCTGGAGCAACTGCGGCGATATTGTCCGTGCGCGGGTTGCAAGGGCGAGGTGGACATCATGGGCAACGTTTACAAAAACCCGGAAAAGGTCCTGACCCCGAAGGCTTTTGAATTGGTCCGCATCGTGATGGTGGGTGGTTATGCGGTTCAGCCGGTGTGGGCCGACGGACATTCGACGGGAATTTATTCTTTTGATTACTTGAAACGGGTGGCAGATGAAAATTTGGGTGGTTGAAAAGAAAACGGCGCGTTTCAAAAGACGCGCCGTTGTAAAACAAGGAAATACCGGCTTTGCGGGTTACTGCACGAACACCCGGTAGAAGCGAACTCCGCCACCCGAGGTATCATGAAAGTCCATGATGGTCCCGTTGCCGCTGTTGGTGGCGATGGAAGTCCAGAGCGGCGTGCTCAAGCTCGGAGAACGCTGGATGACGTATTGTTTGCCAATCGCGCTGGGCCAACTGATGACGCAATCCTGCGTTTGCTGTGCCGCACCCTGGTCGGTGCCGATCTTCTTGAAGAAGGACGTGGGGTCCGTCGGGTCGGTGCCGGCCAGATATTCCTGCAGGTTGTTCACGCCATCGCCATCGGCGTCGGCATTCGTCGCCGAAAGCAGATTATTCAGAGTGAGGAAATAACGCAGGCGCCATGAATCCGGAATGCCGTCACCCCACGAGGAATTGGTGCGAGAGTTGAAGGTGATCAAACCGGTCGCGGCCTGTTTGGGGAATGAAGCGATGCCGTTGGGTGAAGCCGAGGCGTGGTCAAAATGAACCCCATAGGCGGACAGGCTGGTGGCGTTCGTCGGAATGGTGACGGTCAAGGTGCCAATCGAAGCATTGCCTGTAAGTCCGGTGATTGTACTGTCGAGCCAGACGGCAGAGTAATTGTCGTTGCCGATGGAATCCGTCATGTAAGGTGTGCCCAAGGCTGGGTTGGGTGTGAATTGAACCGGGGTGGTCAATGCCGGCGAGCCGTCAATCGGCACCACGGTGAGGTTCAGCATCAGCACGCGCAATGGATAGTTGCCGAAGATGCTGGCCGTGATGGGAATCTGGATGGTTGAACCGGCGGTGGTCTGATAATCGCCGGCGATAAAAATGACCTTGGGTTGGTTGGTGGGCGATGATGTGGAACTTGCGCTCGGCATGGCCGGCCGGGCTATTTTACTGACAGCCGACGATGATTGGGAAACCGTCGCGCCGGAGATAAATAGATTAGTGGTGGTTTCCGCAACGCGAACACCATTCGCCCAGAAGCGACGGAACCACGTTAACGAAGGATCCAACGAACGGCGGTAGGTGACATACACGTCGCACACGTCCAGCATGCCGTCGCCAAAGGCGATTTGATTGATGTTCTGGTCGCTGCCGTCGAACAAATTGGGCACATACGGCGGGTTGGGAAAGTCATAGGTCGTGGTGACCAGCGTGACATTGGTCGAATTAGGAAAAATAGAGGTGATGGTTGAGATTGCCGAGAAGGAAGTGGTGTCGAAGTATATGTATTCGATGAAATTTAAGACATTATTCGTGGTGGCAAGAAGATTGGTATTGATGTCATAAGTATTGATATAATTGGTAATCGAGTAAGGAAAGATATAGGGATAGACGTTGTTGTTGGTGTAATAACCGGTTTGCCCATCCAGAGTGCCAATGTTACCACAGGAATCCATGGCATCGAAGAAGTCGCTGCCGGGCGGCGGAGAATTAAGACCATAGATGGCTGAATTAAAAACCTGCTGAACGTCGGCATTTTGCAGGTTGGTGTTGCCGAAGTCGCCGGCGTTGAACCAGCGGAACGGATAAACATTGCCAACGATATATTTGAGCTGCCCCATGGTGACAATCTTGGTGGAATTGATCGCACCGTTCGTCAGCGAGCCGTTGGTGGGGGCGTAGATGAACACGGACGAACCCGGGGCCCCGACACCGTCCGAAGTTGCGGATGGCCGGCCAATCTGGATTTGATAGGTTTGGCCGGGGGCAGCGTTTGTGGGCACCCAGAACGCATAGCCTCCCAATATGACCTGTCCGGCGGATTGAAGGAAGAGGGTATCGTGTGCTTGGGAGTAAGCAATCAGATCCTGTGATAATGTGACGTAAAGGTTTGTCTTGGTGTAACGTTCCAGCCAGCCCACACCAAGCAGGTTGAGGGGGAGGTCGGTAGTCTCCAGATTGACGAAATTCGTCCCTTCATAATAGACGAGCTGTCCCGGCGGTATGGGATTGGTGTACCAGCCAGCAAACATGTACGTCGGGATGGTTAAAAAATATCCTGGGTTGTCAGGGTCAGGTTTCCTCAACATGGATACAAAATCGAACGCTCCGGGGGTGATGGGCGGGGCGGGACTGATGTTTGTAACTGTCAGGTTAAATTGCAAACTGTATATCTCGGTGCCCGACAGCGGCATCAAGGTGACCGGGGCGTAAAAAAACTGGCCGGGAGACGCGACGAAATCGCTGGAGGCTTCACCCGAGGCGAAGCCGAAGCTGATGGTGTTCGGCACATAATTGGCTGGAAAAAAAGTTTGCGAGGCAATTCCGCTCGGGGAATAACCAGGGCGGAAGGCCTGGGCTTGGAAAAGAATATTGCTGCCCGTACTCATGGCAATGGAAAGCGTGACCGGAGTGCCGTTGGTAATCACGATCGGCCCGATGCTGGTGCTGGGCGGGGTCGAGGTGTTGGTTGGAACGGTGCCGTCAATGGTGTACCATAACGTCACGTTGGTCGTGACATCGTTGACCTGGAACTGCGCAGCGTTGGCTCCGATAATGTTTGGATTGCCAACTTGATATAGGATCTCGGCTGTGACAATCGGGCTGCTTCCTCCGGGACCGACATTCACCGCTTTGATCACCAAGTCCGGCATTTGCGTTATATAGTTCGTTACTAGAGACAGCGGCCCGGGATACATACCATCATGATAAGCCGGCGGAGTGGATCCGTTCGCCGAACTGGGAACAGCTAAAACCGGCTGCGGCCCGTTGGTGGCGATGTAATAAGTCGCGACACCGACGCCGTTTGTGGTCGGATCAATGGCCAGGTTCAGGTCATTGTTGGCTATGTACGTGCTGAAAGGGTGGAGCACGGTAATCAAGTAGATTGGATAGAGCGGATTCGGTTCGTAATCAAACCAGCCGATTCTCGGCGCCGGCGGCGGCGGGTACGGCGGCGTGTAGCTCACTTCCACAGAGTTTGTACCCTCGCCGCCGCCATTCACGGCTGAAACAACATAGAAATACGTCGTCCCGGGCTGTGCACTCGAATCGTTGTAACTCGTGCTGGCCGTGTTGGCAATGGTTGTTTCAGTGCCGGTGGATGTGGAGCGTTTTACGTTGTAGCTGGTTGCGCCAGCAGACGTTGTCCAGGTCAAAATTACCGGCCCGAAGTTATAATTGGTGACGGGCAACAAGATGGTTGGTGCAGGAGAAAACAGCGGCGTAGCGCTCGCTTGCCCAGAGTTTGCACTCTCGCCGCCGGTGTTCAGGGCTGAAACAACATAGTAATTCGTCGTCCCGTCGATGACATTCGTATCGGTATAACTCGTAATCGTGCCGGCTGTGCTGGCAATGGTTGTGTAAGGTCCGACGCTGGACAGGGAGCGCTTTATGTTGTAATTCGTCGCGCCAGGACTCGCAACCCACGTCAATAATACTTGTCCATAGCCCGCCGTCGCGGTCAGTCCCGTCGGCACGCCAGGTGGTGGGGGCGGCGGCGGCAGGAGACCGGCTCCCGTAACATGGCGAATGAGGTGGTAATAGTCTTCCGTCGTGTAAAACGAGCCGTCGGATGCGATTACAACACCAAAAGGCAGGCGGCTTTGAACATTTGGCACGACGGAGTCGGGAACAGATACGGTTCCGTCATACCAGCCAGGATACGTGCCTCCCCAGTATTTTGAAGTAACGCCGTAGAGGTTGGTGACAACCCCGCTGGTCAACACCGCCTTGACGCGATTATTGCCATTGTCGGTTACAATCAGGGTTCCGTCACCTGCTTCCACCACGCACATCGGCTGATTGAACTTGGCCGTGGTGCTGGAGGCGATATTATTGCCATTGGTGGTAAAGTCACCCGTGCCATGAAACCCGGCATTGGTGGTGACAACGCCCGTGGCTGGGTTAATCAAATAAATTCCATTCCGGCCGGAGTCGCAGGCGGCAATCAAGCCGTTTTGCTTGACGACGATGCCTTGCAGAGAGGTCCCGGCATTGGGGATGGTGGCAATGGTGGTCCGATTGGTGGTGCCAGCGGCTATGCGGATGAGCTTGTTGTTCTGGACGGTGATGTAAATGTTGCCGGTGTAATCCATCGCCATGCCGGCGGCATTGGTGAGCTTGACGGCATTGGTGGCCACCGCATCCCCCCAATTGTCGAAAGTGACGACCGAACCGTTGTTTGTATTTCCACGATTAAGGACATAGACGTAATCATAAGTGTCAACGGCAACCGCAATTGGCTTATTGATCAAATTGGTGTAGGCAACATCAAAGGTCCAAGTATAGCCGGCGACAAGATCAAGGAAACGAATGGCGTTGTTATCCCGGTCGGCAACAAACAAGTATTGGCCGGTGCTGTCCAAGGCAAGGCCGCAAGGTGTGTGAAAAAGCGCCTGGCTGAGCGTGATGCCATCCTCATACCCGAGGTATTTCGGTTTCACGTTGGGGTTGCCGCCGCCCAGTGTATTCACGACCGGGCTGGCAAAAAGGCTGGCGGCGGCCAGCAGCAACGCGACCATTACAATGACGCCCCGCGACTGCGGGATGAAATGCGCCTGCCCGAAGGCCCGCCACGCACGCTTGAGAATTGTAGTTCTCATAAAACAGGTTTGGTTGTTATTCACCGCTCACAATGAATTTTGGTTTGCCGATTGGATGAACATTGGTTTAAGGCGGCTATTTTTTATCAAATTCACCCGGCACGGGGACGGGGTTGCTCCAATCGCCACGCGGTTCGGCGCCGTCCCAAGCTGTGCTCGGGTTCATGCGGGATTTCATCAGAGTCGGTTTGGACTGGAGATATTCGGATGAGGCGGATGAAGCCTGTTGGAAGTCGGAATTTTTGATGATCGTGGGCGTCATGAAAATGATCAAATTGTCCTTGGTCATGTTTTTGCTTTCGCTGCGGAAAGCCCATCCCAGTCCGGGAATGTCTCCCAGGAGCGGCACCTTGCTGTAGGTGGCCGTCGGGTTGTCCTGGACCAAGCCGCCCATGACCAGTGTATTGCCATTGGGAATCATCACCTGCGAATCAATTTTGCGGTAATCAAACTCCGGAACCGGGTAGGAAGTTGAGGCATTGCCACTTCCGCCCGTCACGGTGACGTTGACATTGCCAAAAAAGCTTGAAACCATCGGAATTACTTTAAGCCAGATGTAATCATTGGCGGAAATACGCGGCGTTACCTGCAGGATGGTGCCGACGTTGGAATAGGTGATTGACGCACTGCCCGCGGAGTTTTGAGTTCCGCCAGTTATGCTAATCACCGGGTAGCCGCGAGTGACTTCAATGGTCGCCATCTCGTTGTCCAAAGTGACAATTCGCGGAGTGGAAACAACCTGGGCATCGTAAGTTGCATTCAGGAAGGAGAGCACGGCATTCGCCCCGCTGGCGTTAAGGAACCCAATCGCCGGAGTGAAACCGCTGAGTGTATTCCAGGACACGCCGCCATTGCCTTGAAGTATATTCAAGATGGTCTGCTGGCTGGAACTGGGGGTGGAACTGCCCGAATATCCGCCACCCGGCGTGGGAGCAGTTGTGGTGGTGCCGGGAATCTGGACTGTTGTGTTCCCAGACATGGAGCCGTTGCCAAAGGAGATGCTTTGCGCCGCAAGCGTGCCTGACCAGTCAATGCCTTTGGAAGTCGAGGGATTGCTGGAAATCTGGACCAGTTTGGTTTCAATTAATACCTGTCGTGTGGGTTTGTCGAGTTCATTGATGAGCGCGTCCAATGCTTCCTGTTCTCTTTCGGTGGCCACCACGACCAACTGGCTGGTGCGGACATCAGGCAGCACCTTGCTGCGCTTGTCCGTGAACGAGGCCTGGATCGAGTCCACCATGTTCGACGTGCTGGCGAATTTGAGTTGAACGACGCGGGTAATGAGCGGTGGTGGCGCCGTAGGATCTTTGGTGGTGATGCGGGCAATCTGGGTCTTGCGGTCGGTAATGAGTTGCAAACCGTAGTTGTCGAGCAACGCCATGAGGGCTTGCTCGGCGGTGACATTTTCCCAACGGATGGAAAGGGTGGGTTCGGCTTTGATCTGTCCATTTTGGTCAGGCTGGCCATAACCGATTTTCGGATCAATCAGGTAATTGATTCCCGCCTGCCGGGCCAGATTTTCAATGGCAGTGGTAATCGGAACGTCCTGGAATTGGATCAACGGTATGCTCGGAGGCTCTGAAGGCTGAGGTTTGGCGGCGCTTGCGGTTTCATTGGTGGTGATCAAACTGGAAGATTCATTCTTGCTGGCCGCGGGTGCCGCCGGCGGAGTGGCAGCGCTGGCGCCGGTGGTTTCATTGCTGGTGGTCACAGTACTGGTGGTTACACTGCTGGTGGTCATACCGGGAGACTCAGGAGCGCTGGCCGCGGGTGCCGTCGGCGGAGTGGCGGTGCTGGCGCCGGTGGTTTCATTGCTGGTGGTCACAGTACTGGTGGTCACACTGCTGGTGGTCGTACCGGGAGACTCAGGAGCGCTGGCCGCGGGTGCCGTCGGCGGAGTGGCAGCGCTGGCGCCGGTGGTTTCATCGCTGGTGGTCACAGTACTGGTGGTTACACTGCTGGTGGTCGTACCGGGAGACTCAGGAGCGCTGACCGCGGGTGCCGTCGGCGGAGTGGCGGTACTCGTGCCGATGCTTTGATTGGTGTCGGTGGTGATGGCGGGCTGATTCGCGGGCGCAACCCCGTCCGAGGCGGTCGGGTTCGTAGCGATGGTATCAGTTTGGGACAGTGCCCCCTGCTGCCAAACAAGGCAGCCCAGCAGTGTGGCAATTAGCATTTTTGATTTCATACCTTTTCCTCCGGTCTGGCTCTGATTCATTCTTATTTTATGTTAAACATGGGTTATAACAATATGTGGGAGCGCCATGACATTTTTGGCAGTCGCTCCTTTTGCCACGTCCGATGAGAGAAGAAAGTTTCGTGCCAGCAAGCGGCTCATTTTGAAAAAGATTTGTCCGGGCCGGCTGGTTGGGAACGAATGTGGTCGCATATATATATTTGGTTTCAGCGGTTGTTCGCATAGTTCAACTCGTGACGCTGTCCGCCAGATTCAATCACCACGGAACGGGCCTTGATTTCAACGCAGCGAATGTGAATCGGGCCTTGGGGAGTGACAAGGCTTTCTTCGTCGCCCACGCCAAAAGTGTGATTATTAATAATGACCAGCCGATGATTGGGCGGGCCGGAAATGCCTTTTAAAACGAGCGATGACACGTCACCGGTATGGGGTTGAGCTGCCGATACGGTTTCATACGGCCGGGTGGAATTGGGAAAAAATGGATCGCGCCCATCTTTCGGATTCGTGGGAATGACGAAGGCCGAACGTGACACCATCTCCGGCGCGGCGGGTTGGGCAACAGGGGCTGCCACCACTGGCAGCACCATCACAAACCCGGCTGAGAGCCACGCCGCCACCGCGCTTTTGCTGAAATTAACGCACCAATTCATTTGATTATGAGGGGTTGAGTTTCACCAATGTGACGATTTCCATTCTAAATGAAAGTTTCTCGCTATTGCTGTCCGGACCGGAACCGGGTTCGACTATAAGATGAACCATCCGGGAGTGTGGGAAGCTATTTTCGAAGTCGGCAATGAATTTGCCCAAGTCGTGATAATAAACCGTGCCATTAATGGCAAATTGGATTTGTTTGTAGGGAAAAGACGGCAGCAAGTCCGACTCGCCAATCGTCGGATGGCCGACTTCCGGGATTTCCACTCTATACGATTGTTTGAAGTGGCGGATGGTGTCATAAGTCCAGGAATAAAGATCGCCTGAAGCCATATCCTCTTCGGCATGTGCAAGCGCATAGGTTGTTTCGTTCCACTCATTCGCTATCGCTTCGGAATTTGTAATAGCATGCTTGATGCTTTGCAGTTGTTTGTCCGCGGCTTTTCTGGCCGTCGCGATTTTGGAAAGGGAGTCATACTGGGGCCGGATCAAACCGAAACCAATCAGTGCCAGTATCGCCAGTGTGACGAGAATGACAGTGATGAGTTGATTGCGTTTTTCTCTGGATAACCTTTTCATCGGACGTACTCCGGGAAATTGCATTTCAAAGTGAACAACACACACGGTTTGCCATCAACTGCCTGCGGCGCCGACAAATTAATCAATTGAACCCCGTTTGTTTTGTTCAATGTCGCTTTGAAATAAGATTGATTGGCCACGGCTTCCTTGAATTTATTGACCTGGTCTCCAGGGTTTGCGCTGGAATCCCGCGCGTCAAGCCAGACGACGATTTTTTCCGTCACCGTGCTGGGGCGTCCCAAGATGACACCATTCCTGTTGGTCTGCGACGGCGTTCCTGCCGCGGGAAAATAATCCTGGTCCACCTTTAGCCGCGTCAGTCGCACGCCGTCCACGGTGACCTGTTGCAGCGCATTGAGCAGATCGCCCTCCAGAAAACGGCTGTTGGTCATTTTTTTCAACGCCTTCAGCTTTTCTTTCGCTCCGGCGGTTTTTTTCTGGTCTGTCAGCACGCGTTGAAATTCATTGGTGCGCGCCGCAATCTCAATTTGCCGGTCCGACACTTCCTTTTTGGCCAGCATGGTTTCGAGCTGGAGCGAACTGCTCCAGACCAGCGTCACCGCCACAACCAGCGCCCCCACAAAAATCACGCGCTTGACGGGATCGTGCCGGCGCAATTCTTCCGCGGCCTTGACCTCTGCCAGCAAATTGATGCGAATCGGCATAATTCAATTTCGTTCAAAAGGCCGCCAGCGCGGCGCCAATCGCCACGCTCAATTGCGGTCCAATCTGTTCAATTTCCACCGCCTGCTGCCCGGGCAGTGCCAGTTGCAAAGACGCCGTCGGATTCCACGTTTTGCAATCCGCGATCAATTCCGTGTGCAACATTTGCAAAATCATCTCCGACCGTGCCGATCCGCCGGTGACATAGATTTGCGACACGGGGCGGTCCTGCTGATGTTCAAAGAAGTCAAGGGACGCGCGCAGTTCGCGCCCCAGCGGTTGTACTTGAGCTTCGAGCATGGCTTGGACTTCCGGCGCCATGCCCACCTTGATGCCCTCGGCTTCGGCGTAGGTGATGTTCATTGCCTCGGCGAGGCCCGCCGTCAATTTGTCGCCGCCGATGTTGACCATGCGGCTCAAGACCAATTCACCGCGATCCACCACGCAAACCGAGGAATGTTTGAAACCAATGTCCACCAGCGCGACCGATTCGTTGGCAAACGCTTCGGGCAGCGCCAATTCAAAAGCGTTCACCGGGCCGATGATCCCGGGCACAAGGTGGTCCGGGATCAACCCGGCGTCTCTAATCGCCGTCTGAAAATCGTCAATCAATTGCTGCTTCATGCCCGCCACGAGCACTTTCAATTTTGGAATCGAACCCGTTTTGGCGGCCTCGGCGGATTTGCCCTGTGACTTGGGGGGGAAAATGTGGCAATCAAAAACATGATTCGGCATGTCCTGCTGCAAATAACCCTTGGTGTTGTTTTTCAACACCATCCGCATTTCATCCACCGGAATCTGAGGCAATTCCACCTGCCGCACCACCGTGTCATCCAGACCGATGGCCAGTGTGACCAGCTTGGTTTCCGATCCCAGTGCCTCGGCCACGGATTGCAAATGTTCGGTCAGCAATTCGGTGGAAATTTTTTTTTCGTAAATCGGCGTGTCGAGCAGCACGAAACGGGTGAGCGCCAAAATTTCGCCGCGCCGTTCCAAAAGCACGGCCTTGGTTGTCCGGTCGCCCAGATCCACCACCATCATCTGCGCCCGCTTTTTCCTTGATAAGCCGTTTAGAAATGACAGCGCCATGTTTTTTTTATCTATTAATATGGTCAGTTTTTAAATTGCAAGCAGCAATTCTAATAAAACATTGCATTGGTTGAGCAACTGCCGCGCCAAGTTGGCCTGCCCTGTCAGTCTGTCGTGGAATTCATTGCCCCGCCAATTTGAGGTGTCGGAAAATCCGACAGAACCGCCGCCGTTGTCCCGACCTAAGGCGTGGGATGTCTCGGAACTTGCCGCGCAGGACTTATGCCAACCGCTGGGCGCGCAATTTCGCCTCGTTCAAAAACATCTCCAGCAACGATGTTTTGCGCCCGCGCCACAATGCGCCGATCACCACCGGGGGAAAATTTTTCAGCGGCAGGGCGTGCACTTTTGCCGGCAGCGGCTTTTTCGGAATCGCCACCGACACGCCGATGCCCAGGCCGTTCGCTACATAAGCCTCAATCAAATCCGCCGAACTCGCTTCGATGCTGGGAAACCAATCCACTCCCCGTTTCCGCAACTGCTCCTGAAAAGTCCGGGGAACATTCTCCGCCGCCGGCAGGCAGATGAGCGGCTCGTCAATCTTGTCGCGCCGCCACAATTCCTCCGCCGACTGGATGCCGCTGTTTTTTTCGACCAGCAGAACGAGCGGCAATTCCAGCAATGCCAGCGATTGGATTCCCGGCGCGGCCTTCTTTTCGATCAGCGTGACGGCCAGATCAATTTCATCCTTTTGCAGCCATGCTTCGAATTGCGCCGGGTAACCTTCGCGCAGCGACAATTTCAGTCCCGGAAATTTTTTACGCACGTCCCGGAACAACTCCGGGAGATGTTCGCGCAACACGATCGTCGAGGCGCCGATGCGGATGTGCCGTGCTTGGCCGCCCTGCAATTCATCCGCAACTTTTTCGAGGTTCGAAAAAAACGGCCGGATGAATTCAAAAAGTTTTTTACCCTCTGGAGTCAGTGCAAACGGCCGCCGGTGAAACAAGGTCACGCCGAGAAATTCCTCAAGCTGCGCAATCTGGGAGCTGACCGCCGGCTGCTGGATGCCGTAGGGAATGTTCCGCACCGCCGGCATGATGCCACCGTGCCTGGCCACATAGTAAAAAAGTTCGAGATGGTGAACATTCATGTGCTGCCGCTGAAACGCTTTTACCAAATCAGTCGCGGTGCGGAAAGAAACAATTGACTAGCCTCCGGCAGGCACTTACGGTGCGGGCACGCTGGCTGTCACAAACGGTATGAATTGTCTGTTTGCTGGGAATTGTAAGTCGCAATTTTCTGAAGTCCGCTGGAATTTTAAAAGCGAGTAAACTATGCGTTCATGTCAAACCTCGTCGAACTGACCATTGTGATTCCCTGCCTGAACGAGGCCGAAACGCTTCCCGTCTGCATCGACAAGGCGCGGCGGGGACTCCAGGCCGCCGGTGTGGCGGGCGAAATCCTGGTGGCGGACAACGGCAGCACCGACGGTTCGGCGGCGGTAGCGGAGAAAGCCGGTGCCCGGGTCGTGTCGGTCAGGGAAAAAGGATATGGCAGCGCCCTGCGCGGCGGAATCGAGGCGGCCCAAGGCAGATGGATCATCATGGGTGACGCCGATGACAGCTATGACTTTTCCCACATTGACGGGATTGTTCAAAAGCTCCGCGACGGCTTTGATCTCGTAATGGGCTGCCGGTTTCCGGACGGCGGCGGCACGATTGCACCGGGAGCGATGCCTTGGAAAAATCGTTGGATCGGCAATCCCATTCTCTCGTTTATCGGAAGACTTTTTTTTAAATGCCCTGTTCGGGATTTTTTTTGTGGCTTGCGGGGATTCACCCGGGCCGCTTATGAAAAAATGGAGCTAAAAACCACGGGCATGGAATTCGCATTTGAGATGGTCATCAAGGCAACCATGCTCAAATTTCTCAAAATCGCCGAGGTGCCCATCACGCTCTGGCCCGATGGCCGTTCCCGGCTCCCGCATTTGAAGCCGTGGCGTGATGGATGGCGAACTTTGCGATTCATGCTCATCTATTCGCCGCGCTGGTTGTTCCTCACACCTGGCCTGCTGCTGGCTTTTACTGGTGGCGTTGGTGGTGTAGTGCTTTCCATCAGCGTTGTTCATCTGGGCAATGTGCGGTTTGATGTAGGTTCGTTGGCGGTGGCAAACATGGCGGCGGTGGTGGGGTTGCAACTGATCGCATTTGCCTTTTACACAAAAGTTTTTGCCATTGCGGAAGGATTGCTGCCTCAAGACCCGCAGTTCGCGAAAATCTTCAAGTTCTTCACGCTGGAAAAAGGTATCGCTGTGGGGTTGCTGTTTCTGCTGTTCGGTGGCGGTTTGCTTGTGCATGCCGTCGCGGTTTGGAAATCCGCGCATTACGGAGATCTGGATTATTCCGAAAATCTCCACCGTCTCCTGCCGGCCGTCACCCTTATTATGACCGGCATCCAAATTGTCTTTTCAAGTTTCTTCATGAGCATTTTGGGGCTTAAAACTTCATCGCGCCAGCCGCCAGCGAATCCGGCCTGAGATAAAAAATGTCCTGGCTATTTCTAGTCGAGCTCTGGATATGGGTTTCGTCGCTCGCAAGCGTCGCGGGTTGGACGCTGTCCGTGCTAGGGCAATTGAATCGTCCCGGTTACGCGGTTTTTTTTGCCGCCGTCGCCGTTCTGGTTTTGGTTTGCCGCAAGAAGCTGGGATTGGTTTCGTGTAAAAAACGTTCGTGCTGGAAAAAAATCCGTCGCCGTTTCCGTCGGCCTTTGCCCCTTTGCTTTGCGGTTTTGGCGCTTTTGGTTTTCCTCGGGGGCGTCCTTTATCCGCCAACTCATTACAACGCGATGACGTACCATATTCCCCGAGTTTTGCATTGGCTGGCCGCAGGACGGTGGCATTGGATTCACACCCCGGTCAATCGGATGAACTATTCCGGCTGCGATTTTGAATGGCTGTCTGCTCCGCTGTTGCTGTTCACGAAATCCGACCGCGCTCTGTTCTTGCTCAATATTTTTTCCTTTTTGTTGCTGCCCGGACTGATTTTCAGCGTCTTCATGCGTCTGGGCGTCCGCGCGCGGGTGGCCTGGCAGTGGATGTGGTTGTTTCCGACCGGCTACATTTTTTTGCTTCAGGCTGGGAGTGCCGGAAACGATGCTTTTTCCGCAGTCTATGCGCTGGCGGCCATGGACTTTGGTTGTCGCGCGTGGGAATCGCGCCGGCCGCGCGATTTGTGGTTTTCATTGCTGGCGGCCGCCTTGTTGACCGGGACCAAACCCTCCAGTTTGCCATTGCTTTTGCCGTGGCTGATTTTGATTTTCGCGCTCCTTCCTCTGCTCCGGCACCAGACGTTGTCATCGCTGCTCGTGTTGGCAATGGCGATGGTGGCTTCCTTTTTCCCCATCGCATTGATGAACAAATTTCACTGCGGTGATTGGCTCGGAACATCCATTGAAAGTTCCCATCTCCAGATGCAAAAGCCGTTGATCGGCATTTTGGGCAATGTCTTTCAGCTATTGCTGCATAATTTTGTCCCGCCGCTTTTTCCGCAGACCAATTGGTGGAATCAGCATGGCGTGATGATTCTTCCCCATTCTTGGATCGTGGATTTCCAGCCTGGTTTTTCTCAAGTGGGGGAATTGCCCACTGAAGACTGGACCGGTGTCGGTTTCGGCATCAGCCTGCTACTGGCGGTTTCCGTGGTCGCAAATTTCAGCCGCGCTTGGGGAGCGCCGGCGCTCCCGGGATGTGTCGTTCCTGCCGAATTCCGCCGGCTCGTTTTGATTGCGCCGTGGATTGCGCTGCTTTTTTTCTGTGCCAAATCCGCCATGAACACGCCGGCGCGGCTCATCGCGCCCTATTATCCTTTGTTGCTGCCGTTGCTGCTCGCCGGCGCGGGCCAGTCGCAAATCGTCCGCCGCGCGTGGTGGCGCGCGCTCGTCGTCGGCGTTGTATTTCTGGCCTTGGTCGTTCTGGTGCTGACGCCGGATCGTCCATTGTGGCCGGCCAAAACCATTTTGTCCGAAACCTTGGCGCGACATCCTGATCAGCGTTTGATTGCCCGCGCCTTGAAAGTTTACACCGTTTATTCCGAACGCTCCGACCCGCTCGCCGGCGTCCGCGCGCTGCTGCCACCGGACATCAAGGTGGTCGGTTTCATCGGCACGGCGGATGACTGCGACATCTCGCTATGGCGGCCGTTTGGCGTACGGCGCGTGGAGCATTTTTTTCTGGCCGATCCGCCGGAACAAATCCGGCAACGCGTTCAATACGTCGTCGTGGGCGGATTCAACCTGAAGGAACACAACACGATCCTTGATGCCTGGCTGCAACAATCCGGCGCCGAACTCGTTGTCACCACCAACGCCACTTTGAAAGTCGCCGAGGGATTGCAACCTTGGTATATCGTGCGGTTCAAGCAGTGAACGAATTCACCGGTCATTGCGCCAGTCTGGTGGTTTGCTTTTGAGAAATTGGTGCGATCCGATTCCAACCCGCGCGCCGGTCATTGATTGAGGCGATGCCGAGGCAACTTTTATCAATTAACACCTTTCAAGCCGGTCGCGATAATCTCTGCGTGTCAATCGAACTTACAACCATGAAACGAAGGGCAACTATGAAAACGATATTCAGTGTTCTGTGCGGTTTGGGCTGCTTGTGGTTTGGCGGCGGAACGGTGGCAATGGCGGGTGACGGAGTTGTGGCCAACAACGCTACACTGATGCGCATCGGCGTTTACGATTCGCGCGCCGTGGCTTTTGCCTGGTTCTGGAGCGAGGCGCAGCAACGCCAACTCAAGGAACTGATGAAATCTGCCCGTGCCGCCAAGGTTGCTGGCCAGACCAACCGTTTTCAGGAGCTCGATGCCACGCTTCGCCAAAAGCAGGACGAAATGCACCGCGAAGTCTTCAGCACCGCGCCGGCGGCTGGCGCTCTCGCGGCCATCAAGGAGCAGATTTCCGAAATCGAAAAACAGACGGGCGTCACCATGCTGGTTTCCAAATGGGACGACCAGGTACTCAGGCAATACCAGGACGCGGAAAAAATGGACGTGACCGACCGGCTGGTCCGTGAGTTCATCCAGCCCACCGGCCAACAACAGAAAGTGCTTTCCGAAATGCAGAGGCAAAAACCTTTGCCGCTGGAGAAATGCGATGAATTGATTCGCAAGGGCGAAATCTGAAATGGAAATGCGTTAGAGGAAACATTCGAAAATAAATCTTGTCTATGGTCGTGCCCGGTACAGAATCGATTACTGAAACCCAAAGCCGGACCCGGCTTCACGTCCGGCATCTTCGGAGGACAAAATGAAACACGGCGATGTCCAAAAACTTCATGAGGCCGGTCTCATCACCGATGAGCAGCGGCAAAAAATTGTCGAACACTTCCGGCTCAAAGAGGACAGCGGTGTCAATTTCCTCGCCATCGTCTCCATCATCGGCGCCGTGCTCATCGCGGCGGGAATCACGTTGCTGATTGCCGCGCACTGGAATGACATCCCGCGCGGCGTGAAAATCGCCGCCGGACTTTTGCTCATGCTTGGTTTCCACGGTGGCGGCTGGTGGCTGCGCGAGGTGCAGGGAAAATATTGGAAAGCCGGCGAGGCGTTGCACTTGATTGGCTCGTGCCTGTTCCTCGCCAACATCGCGCTCATCGGCCAGATTTATAACATCGTCTCGCGTCCGCCGAACGCGTTCCTGCTCTGGTGGATTGGCATCGCCGCGCTGCCGTGGCTGCTGCAGTCAAAAGCGCAACACGTCCTGCTGCTGCTCGCGTTCGGCATCTGGTTCGGACTCGAAGTCAACGAACGTGGCAGTCTGATTTATTGCGAATCGGACCGGCAGGTGTTGCTCTACGCGCTGCTGGGACTGGTTTATCTCGGCGCGGGTTATTGCTTTCGCCTGACAAAATTTTCTGAATTTGCCGAAGTCACGGAAAAACTCGGCCTGCTCGCGTTTCTGATTTTTATCTATCCGCTGACGTGGAAGGATTTCTTCGGCTGGGAAAATCCTGAGATGCACCAATGGTTTTTCCCTGCGCTGGGCGTGCTCGCGCTTTTGTTGCTGATGCCTGGCATCAAAAACCTTGCCGCGCTCACCCGGCAATGGCGCTGGACCTGGTTTGCGGCACTGTTGGGAATGATGGTTTTCATGGGCACGGTCTGGTTTGGCTGCTGGCAGTTGGATCACGCCGGCGAATCACGCCACTATTTTTGGGGTGAATCGTGGAGCTACCTGGTTGGTTCGCTGGCACTCTTCATCTTTTGCCTCCTGCAAATCCAAATTGGCATCCAGGAACGCGCGCCGTTTCTGGTGAACTTGGGCGTCGTGTTCATCGCGCTGGACATTCTCGCCGCCTACTGCGACCTGTTCGGGTCCATGGCGCGGACGGGCGTGATGTTTTTGATTTCGGGAATTTTCCTGATTGTCTTCGGTGTTTATCTCGAAAAGAAACGGCGCGCGCTGATAAAACAAATCAAATCGCAAACCACAGGAGCAAAACTATGAAAAATCCAATCACTACCAAGAGTTCGTTCCGCGCGATGGCCATGCCGTTGTCCATGGTCCTGCTCGCAGTGTGTGTCGGTCGCTTCCCGGCTGCCGCTGAGCCACAAGCCGGCAGTGCGCCGGGGCAGCAGCAGCGGCTGGAGTTGATGAAATCCAAGGGACCAGACGCCTCGTTGACCATCCTGCCAGTGCGTTTGGGGGGCAAACCGTGGGATCGCGTGACCGAGGTGGTCGGTGTTCTTCTCGAACAGCAGGGATTGAGAAACATTGAGCTTGGACAAACCCCGTTCACACCGGCTGAGATGAATTCGGAAAGTTTGGCCGCCGCCGTCGGTGCGTTTGTTAAGACCAATCCGATCACAACCAGTTACGCGCTTTATGCCGAATACAATGGCGATCATAAAACCGGATTGAATGAACTGCGCGCGGTAGTTGTGGATCAAACCGGCGCGGTCGTCTGGACGGATTGCCAGACGCCGCAGGACGAAGAGTTCAAGAAAAATGAAGCTCGGGAACCGATGACGATGTCCGTTCTGCTCGTCGAACAGCTGAGTCCGCAGCTCGGCCTCAACGAGAAAACCGCCAAGGCGGCCAAACCGGGCAAACTGGCGGCCATCATGGATCAGCGGAGCGGCCTGCCTCCCGGGAATGAACGGGCGGCCCTTCCCGAACGCCAGAAGGCGATGAAACAAGCGCTGCCCGGCGCGACGCTGCTGGTTTATCCGGCGCGGATTGGCGGGAACGAGACAAGTGTTCCCAGCGCGACCAACGTCGTGCAGCTGCTCAATCAAGCGGGCTTATGCAAGGCCGTTCAGGCTGAACAGACGGTTCTCCTCAAGACTTCGCTGGCGGATCCAAACGAGATGAAGGGGTTGTGGAATCTGGCGCGCGAGTTCCGGGATTTTGTCCGGGCCCATCCGCCCGCGACCGACTACGCTCTTTACGCGGACTACGGTTTCAATCCACAAAACTCGGAGCAGGGATTCGTGCATTTCGTGGTGTGCGACCGCAAGGGCGAGTGGGTGATTGTGGACATGCAAAACTCACATCATCCCGATTACCAAAGCATCGGGATCATATCCAATGACCGTTGCGACCAACTGCTCGTCAAGCGTCTGGCAGGATACCTGAAATGAAATTTCCGGCAAAGAAACGGAGCGCGCCATGAACCGGCGGGAAATTTTGAAACCAAACCGAAATCATTGAAAGGAACATGACTGTGAAAAACAAACTATGGCTGATGGCTGTCTGTAGCACACTGCTTGCTGCCGCCGCGTCGGGACAAAATGCTCCCGCAGCGGGCACAAATGCGGATTCCGCGGATACATACGTCCGCAAAGGCACACAGTTTATTAACCACCAGAAGCCCGGTGAAGCTTTGAAAGCCTTCGAGCAGGCTTCCGCCCTTCAGCCTGACAACGAACAGGCGGCGGTCGGACAATACATCAGCCTCGTGCAATTGAACCGGGTGAATGACGGAGCGAAAGTCTTGGACCAATGGGTTGCAGCCAAAGCAGATGATCCCCGACGCTGGTTGTGCAAGGGCATGGCTGAAGCTGAAACGGACCGGTCGGAGGAAGCGTTGAAGTCTTTTGAGAAGCTCACCAAGCTTCAGCCGAACGAAAGTGGCAATTGGGTTGGCAAGGGAGAGATGCTTGAGGCGCTGAAGCGGGATGACGAGGCGTTGAAAGCTTTTGACAAGGCAATCGCGCTGAATCCGAAACACGAGGCAGCCTGGAGCAACCGCGGTGGCGTTCTGAACAGATTGGGGAAGTATGACGAGGCGATTAAGTCTTGTGACAAAGCCATCGAACTCGCTCCCAAGTGGGCCGATCCACTTTACAATCGTGCCTGTGCGTATGCCCGGAAAGGCGACAAAACCAACGCGCTCGCCGACCTTAAGAAAGCCATCGAACTGCAACAGTCGCTCAAGGCCGATGCACGGAAAGACGCGGATTTCAAAAGCCTGAGCAGCAATCCGGATTTCAAGAAGTTGACGGAATAAAACACAATGTATGGAAGGGATCGGCCATGAAACTCAAACTTCTCATTCTAATCCTCGCGCTCCAAAGCGCGTGGCTGCTCGGCACCGCCGCCGTGCAGGAACACGCGCTGGCCACCGGCAAGGTCATCCTGCTGGAAACCGCGCGCGTTGACCCGCGCGAACTGCTCCGGGGCGATTATCTCATCCTGAGCTACAAAATCAGCAACGTGCCGACGAACCTGTTTTCACCACCGGTGATGAAGGATTTGCCCGACGACACGAAAATCTACGTCGCGCTCGCACCGGCGACGAACCAGTTTTACGTCGTGGTCAAGGCGAGCACCAACGAGTTCACGCCGGCGGCGGACGAGGTTTTGTTGAAAGGCAGAAGCACCTGGCCGCGTTGGAATGCAGCGACCAACTCCATCCACGTCGAATACGGACTGGAACGCTATTACGTCGCCGAGGGCACGGGCAACCCGGCTGGCAAACTCACCGCGCAGGTGGTTGTGCCCGCGTCCGGACACGGCCGCGTCAGGGAAGTGTTTGTGGACGGCAAACCTTACGCCGAGGCGATGAAGGAAACTGGTCGCTGATGCTGTTGTTCAACAAGGAATAAAACCGAAAGTAACAGCATTGCATCGGCAAATTTGTCAGCGTGTTGTTTGCGTTGTTGCTGGTTTTGTTTTCGATGGCGGCGACAAAGTTTGCAAACTTACGGATACGGGAAGGGAGAACAAGCACGAAGGGTTTGAGGCCCGTCAAATTAATGCGCCCGTTGCGCTCCAATCTTGCGATCGGGCGCAACGCATTTCGTATTCCGCCTGCGGACGGAACTTAAGACGGATCAAATCCATGTTACGATTTGTCACACTACGACAGGTGAATTGATCATCTCATGGACGTTATAACGTTCCAGTGCAATGCGCACCAGACGAACGTTCATTTCCGTCAAGTTGTCGTCCCCAAAGATGATTCGCACCACTGCGACGACGACCTTTTCGAATGTTTCGTCTTGTTCGTTGTTCATAATTCTGTTTCGATTTCTGCTGCCTGACAATTTACTAACATTCAGCGTGCCAGTTTCACCGAGGCTGGGGGCTACGCTGAGGGGTGGCATGACTTTTGAAATATTGGCTGCACGTGGTTTGACTGAAGATGCCATGCTTGGCGGCGCCACCGGTGGCGCCACACTCAGAGCGGGCATGGCTGGCGTGTTGTTCCCCCTGCCGTTCTTGGACAGGTTGATCGGAACCGGTGGCGCGGATTTGAGCGCTGGCGGCGCGGGTTTGGGCACAACTACCGGGGCAGTGGCCGGTCGTGGTTGAGCTTTGGGCAGTGCCACATCGGAGGAATCCCCGTTCTTCGCCTTGCCATTCATGCTGCCATTGCCGTTCATTTGCTGGCTGGCTGGAGGAGCCGGAACCGGAGGTTTGGCCGCGACTTCTGGGGCTTTAACTGCTTGTGGTTTGACTTCGGGTTTCGTTTCCGGTTGTGGCGCGCCAGCGTGTTGCACCTGGGCCTTGAACAGATGAATGGTTACTTTGAGTGCCAGTTCCAATGGATCAACCGGTTTGGTGATGAAATAGTTGCCGCCGCTGAGCACCCCCTGCGTACGATTCCCAAAATTGCTATGGGCAGTAACGAAAATGACAGGGGTTGTCTTATAATGAGGCAAAGCGCGCAATTTCTCACACACTTCAAAGCCAGTCAGCTTGGGCATGTCAATGTCCAGCAGCACCAAGTCGTAATGGGTGGCCTGCAGCATTTTCAGGCCTTCCAAAGGGTCTTCGACACTTGCGATGTCGAGGTTGGCCCGTTTCAACGTGTTGACAATCACGTGGTTGCAAACGGTGTCATCGTCCACAGCCAGCACTTTGGCCCTTGGTGCCGCTTCGGTGGAACCAGCTTCGTCGCTTTTCAACAGGAGACCCAGGCAATCCGCCGCCTCAGCCAGAGTTTGCAGTATGGAAGGTGTTACTCGCGCAGGCTTGGCCGCGATTTTGGAGAGCAACATGTCGAACGCCTTCGTCAGCAGCGCTATGCGACCGCAACCGGCTTTGCTGGCATTGGCGCTCAGGGAATGCACGCTCTGAGAGAGCGGCTCCAGCTTGGCTGTAGAAGTAGGCGCCTTAATATATGCGAGACAATGCTCGCGAACCTTCGCGATGTCCGCTGGTGCGTCTTTGAAAAAGTCCGCCCGCCCTTTTGTGGGCGAAGTTTCGTCGGCGGGCACTTCGGTCGCGTCATCGTTTTGCTCACCAGCCGAAGTATCGTTGGCCATGTGTAATTTGATTGCGGGTGCGTAATCAGTTCGAACAGCATTGCCGGCATTGGGGGCGCTGGCGGGCGTGGTGATCAACATTTCCTGGATGGTTTGAACCAGTATGGAAGGCGTGCAATCGGTTTTGCGCAGTTGTCTGGTTATCGCATCCTCAGCAAAATCTGTAATTTGAACGTTAGAAAATATAATAATTGGAACGCTTTTCAGCCGGGGGTCGGCGCGTATGAATTTT
>Ga0187868_1000893_pt1 | contig 22568 bp, 18 predicted proteins | sample June2016WEW_13_4_FD_133014 | JGI IMG/M metagenome (GOLD analysis project Ga0187868, IMG submission 133014) | Peatland microbial communities from SPRUCE experiment site at the Marcell Experimental Forest, Minnesota, USA - June2016WEW_13_40 | ecosystem: Environmental > Terrestrial > Soil >... | reverse complement strand
GCCGCGGCGCTACATATGAACCTTACTTCCGAAGCCTGCCGCGCTGAAGGCCGCGGCGCTACATATGAACCTTACTTCCGAAGCCTGCCGCGCTGAAGGCCGCGGCGCTACATATGAACCTTAGTTCCAAAGCCTGCCGCGCTAAAGGCCGCGGCGCTACATTTAGACCTTTAGACCTTTAAACCTTAGCGCAGCATGATCCCCACGAGCGAGGCGGACATCAGATTGGCCATCGTCCCGGCGAGCATCGCGCGGACGCCGAGCCGCGCGAGTTCGGATTTTTTATTGGGCGCGAGCGCGCCGATACCGCCGATCTGAATTCCGATCGAGCTTAAATTCGCGAAGCCGCAGAGCGCGAACGTGGCGATGGTGAAAGAGCGCGGATCGAGATTGGCCGCCATCGGGCCGAGCCGCTGGAACGCGACGAGTTCGTTCGTCACCATGCGCAGCCCGAGCAGGTTGCCGATCGCCGAGCAATCATGGCTGGGAATCCCGATCACCCACGCCACCGGCCAAAAGAGCCAGCCGAAAATCTGCTCGACGCTCGAGGGAAACCATCCGATGCCGTGCAGCGCGAGGTGGCGGCTGACGCCGCCGAAGATGCCGTCCACCAGATAGATCAGCGCGATGAACGAAATCAGCATCGCGGCCACGTTGAGCGCGAGATGCAGGCCGTCGACGGTGCCGCGCGCGATGGCGCCGAGAGCGTTCGCGTCGCGCTCGATCTGCGCCATTTCGACGCGACCGGCGGTGAGCGGCGTCTCCGTTTCCGGCACGAGCATTTTCGCGATCAGGATCGTGCCCGGCGCGGTCATGATCACCGCCGCGAGCAGGTGCTCGGCCTTGATGCCGTAAAGAATGTACGCCGCCATCATGCCGCCCGAAACGTGCGCCATGCCGCTGGTCATGATGGTCATCAATTCCGAGCGCGTCACTTCCGGGAGAAACGGGCGAATCGAGAGCGGCGCTTCCGTCTGGCCCATGAAGATGCTCGCCGCCACGTTGAGCGACTCCGCGCCGCTCGCGCCCATCAGGGTCGTCATGATGCGCGCCGCCAATTTCACGATGAGCTGCATGATCCCGAAGTAGTAGAGCAGCGCGAAAAACGCCGCGATGAAAATAATCGTGGGAAGCGCCTGGAACGCGAAGATAAATCCGGCCGAGGAGTTTTTCTGGCCGAGTTCGCCGAAGACGAAGTTCGAGCCGTAGAACGCGAAGTCGAGCAGCCAGTTCGCGCCCGCGCCGAGCTTCGCGAAGATGAGACGGCCGTATTGCCAGCGCATCACGAGGAACGCGAACGCGATTTGCAGCCCGAGGCCCCAGGCCACCGTCTTGTACCGGATCGCGCGGCGATTCGTGGAGAAGATCCACGCGAGGCCTAGCATCGTCAACAGGCCCAAAATTCCCACGAAGCGATACATGCGGAGCACCCCTGACTACGGACGCTGAAAATGGCGGCTAGTATATCCCTTCATGGCCCTGCGGCTTAGGGAAGAAAACGGAGCTACACAACGGTTGCGTCGATGAGCGAACTCGCGACTTTGCGCTGATACTCATGCGCTTTCGCGAGAATGGCCGGCTTGTCCATCGTCATCATCACGCGGACTTCCATCACGATCTTTCCCGCGATCACCACCGTCAGCACGTCGTGCGCGTTGAGCGCGTAGACGAGCTGCGAATACACGTTATACATCGGCGTCGAATGCGTCGCGCCGGTGCCGATCAGGACGAGATCGGCCTGCTTGCCCACTTCGAGCGAACCGATTTCTTTATCGAGATGCAGCGCGCGCGCGCCGCCGATCGTCGCCATCTCGACCACCTGCCGCGCGGGCAGCGCCCGCGGGTCCATGCGCGTCACTTTCTGCAATTTCGCCGCGATGTTCATTTCCTGGAACAGGTCCTGGTTGTTGTTGCTCGCTGCGCTGTCGGTGGCCAGGCCGACCGGCTCGCCCGCCGCGAGCAAGTCCACCACGGGCATCACGCCGGACGCGAGTTTCATGTTGCTCGAAGGATTGTGAATCGAGCCGACGCCGCGGCGCACGAGCGTCGCGATGTCCGGCGCGTCCACCCAGATGCAGTGCGCGCCGATGACGTCCGGACCGAGCAATCCGATTTGCTCGAGATAGGCCACCGGCGAAAGGCCATGCTTCTTGCGGCTGAGCTCGCTTTCGAATGGCGCCTCCGCGAGATGGATCAGGATCGGCACGCCGTTCGTGCGCGCGAGTGCTGCGGCCTTCTTCAGATTTTCGGTCGAGAGCGTGTAGATCGAATGCGGCGCGACGGCCGGGGTGATCAGCGGATCGCCCTTCCAGTGGTCGATAAATTTCTGCGTGTAAGCAAGCGCCTCTGCCGTGGTCTTGTTGTCCGGCGCCGGGAAATCGACGATCGTCTCGCCCAGCACGCCGCGCATCCCGGCTTCCTTGGTGACGCGCGCGACCACGTCCTCGAAGTAGTACATATCCGCGTACGTGGTGATCCCGCCGCGCAGCATTTCCAGCACGCCGAGCCGCGTGCCCCAAAGGACGAAATCCTCCGTGACGTTGCGCGCTTCCGCCGGGAAAATGTATTTTTGCAGCCAGTCGTCGAGCGAATGATCCTCCGCCACGCCGCGGAACAGGCTCATCGCCGCATGCGCGTGGCCGTTGATCATGCCCGGCAGGACGAGCGTGCCGCTCGCGTCGATCGTTTTCGCAGCGTGCGAAGACGGCTCCAGATCGACGCGCCTGCCCACCGCCATGATCCGGTCGCCCTCGATTGCCACCGCGCCGTCCTCGATCACGCGGAATTCCGCGTCCATCGTGACGACCGTCCCGCCCCTGATGAAAAGATCCAAGTTGCCGTTCGCTCCTCGCGCTGAATTTACTTGGGTCCGACAAACTGCAATGTGTAAGCCGTCGCCGGATCGATTTCCTTGTCGATCACCTTCAAATCCCGAAGCTGCTTATACATCGTTTCCCATCGGTCGGGAACCATGCGCCCGAGCTGCATGCCGCTTGGATCATCGCCCGCCACAAAATGTCCATCGCGCAGCGCCTTCCACGTGAAGTTCATCCATTCCGGGTTGAGCGCGGGATTGAGCTGCGCGATCGCGGCGTGCGCCGCCGCTGGATCGTTCAGGTAATCGCGCCAGCCCTTCAGCGACGCGTCCACGAACTTCGCGACCACATCCGGATGCTGCTGCACGAAATCGCGCGTCGTACACATCACGCGGTACGGGCTGTACCCCGCGTCGCTCGTGAGCAGCACGCGCGTCTCGATCCCCGCCTGGTGCGCGAAAAATGGCTCCGACGTCGCGAAGGCCTGCTGGATGTACTGCGGATCGGCCACGAAATTCGCCACGTTCATCATCGCCGGCACTTCATGCACGTCGTTCAACTGATAGCGCTTCTCGATGTACTCCCACCACGTCGAACCGGTCTTGATCGCAACGGTGTGCCCGTTCAGGTCGGCGAAGGAATGGATCGGCGAGTCCTTGCGCACCATGATGCCTTGCGGATCGTGCTGCATCGTGGCGGCCACGGCGACGAGCGGCTGCCCGTCCGCGATGGACTCGAGAATCTTGTCCGACGAGCTCATCCCAAATTGCGCCGCGCCCGCCGCCACCTGCTCCTCGACCACCACGTACGGCCCGCCCGGGCGGATCGTCACATCGAGGCCCGCGTCTTTGTAATACCCCTTCACCAGCGCGGTGTAGAACCCTCCGTGCTCCGGCTGAGGATACCAATCGGCCTGAAGCGTGACCTTGGTCAGTCCCGCGCCGCTCGACAATCGGTGGCAACCACCAACGGCCAGGCTCGCAAGAATAAGGATGCAGCAGGAGAAGTGCGAGGGGAGAACCTTGCGCATGTGGCAGGGTAACACAGCGCCCGGCGTCGCCGGAAGCTTCAACCCGGCCCAGTCGCCACCCCAAATTGCGCGCCGAATTCACCTCGCGCGCTGGTTTCTGTAGGGGCACGGCACGCCGTGCCCGGCGAACATCCTTGGCGCGATGCTGCCCATTCAGTGATGGCGCGCGCCGCCAGCCGTCCCTCTGTCCTCCCTCTCCACGCCCGTGATAGAATTCCCCGTGGCGCGCCTCAAACCGAGACGCACGAGTCAAACCCTTCTGGACGAAGAGCGTATGCGTGCGCTCTACCGCTTCACCGCCCGCACAATGAACACGCCGCGCCCCGTGCCTTTCGGCGCGCTCATCGTCGATACGCGAACCGGCAAGCCGCTCATGCGGGCCACCAACGCCGTGATGCGCGAGCACGACCCCTCGTCTCACGCCGAGGTCCGCACCGTTCGCCTCGCGTGCAAGAAGCTCAAGCGTCCCTCGCTCGCCGGTTACACGATGTATTCAACGTGTGAGCCGTGCCCGATGTGCATGGCCAACGCACTCTGGGCGCGCCTTGACCGCGTCGTCTACGGCGCCACCATCGCCGACGCCAATCGTTTCTGCCTCCAGATTCACATTCCGGCGCGCGAGGTCGCTCGCCGCGCGGACATGCCGTGCGAAGTCGAAGGCCCGGTCCTTCGCGAGCTTTGCGTCACTCTTTTCACGCATCCGAACATGCAAAAGGCTTTTCGCACGTGGAGTTCGTCCCGGAAGAAAACTAGAAAGTCATAACTGTACACCGGAGCCGTTCGATGGAACCGCGCCACGCCGCCGCAATTACCGCACTCCTCGGCGACCCCGCGCGCGTGCTCTCGAACCCGCAGACGGTCGAACAGCTCTCCCGCGATTTCTATTGGTATTCCCCGGTGCTCCGAAAGCAGCTCGACGGCAAGGTGGGCGACCTCGTCGTCCAGCCGGTGAATGTCGCCGAGGTGCAGGCCATCCTGCGGTACTGCCATGCGCATGACGTTCCGGTCACCGCGCGCGGCGCGGGCACCGGGAATTACGGCCAGGCCGTGCCGCTCTACGGCGGCGTCGTCCTCGATCTCGCGCGCATGGACCGCATCGAGCAAATCCTCCCCGATGGCGTCGCCGTCTGTGAGCCGGGCGTGCGTCTCGGCGTCCTCGAAAATGAGGCGCGCAAAGTCGGCTGGGAGTTGCGCTGCTATCCCTCCACGATTATCAAAGCTTCGCTCGGCGGATTTCTCGGCGGAGGCTCGGGCGGCATCGGCTCCGTCGCCCACGGCAACTTGCGCGACTACCAGACCGTGCGCGCCCTCGAAGTCGTCACTATGGAAGCCGAGCCGCGCGTCGTGCTCCACGAGGGCGACGCGGTTCACGACATTCTCCACGCCTGGGGCACGAATGGCATCGTCACGCGCATCTGGCTCGCGCTCACGCCGGCCGTCGAATGGTCGCAGTGCGCCATCGCGTTCGACACCTTTGACGCCGCCTTCGATTTTAGCGAACGCATCGCCGCCGATCCCGCGTGGACCAAACGGCTCGTCACGCCCTTCGAGTGGCCGATCCCGTCGTTCTTCACGCCGGTCAAGCAGTACGCGCCCGAAGGCAAAGCGCTGATCTTTTTCATGATCGCCGCGTCGCAGTGCGCCGACCTCGAAGCCGCCGCGCGAAAGCAGGGAGGGGAAGTCACCTACTCTGGCGCGTATCTCGGCTTGCGCACGCGGCCGCTGCTCTCCGACTACACGTGGAACCACACGACGCTCTGGGCGATGCGCTCCGACGACGCCTACACGTACCTTCAATGCGCGTTCGATCCGGTCACCGTGCGCGATCAGATGCGCCGGCTCAAGGAGCGCTTCGGCAACGAGATCCTCTTCCACGTGGAGTTTTGGAAGAGTGGCGACGGACGCATGATTCCGGGCGCGATCCCGGTCGTCCATTACACGACCGAGGAGCGGCTCAACGACATGATCGCTTTCTGCCGCGAGATCGGCGTCTTCGTCGCCAATCCTCACGTCAACAACGTCGAGGGCGGCGGCCGCTATCGCGCCGACAACGTTCAACTGCTCGCCAAGCAGCGCTACGACCCGAAGGGCCTGCTCAATCCCGGAAAGATGATTACGTTCAAGCCCGAAGAGATCACACGATGAAAACCTGGATTCCCGACTCGCGCAATTTCGCTTATCTGAATTGGAAGCAGGTGGACGCGCTCCCGCGCGAATCCACTTTGCTCGTGCTTCCCACCGCGGCCATCGAGCAGCACGGCTACCATTTGCCGCTCGCGACCGATACGCTCATCAACAACCTGCTGCTTGGCAACGCCCTCGCGAAGCTGCCGCCGAGTCTTTCTGTCTACGCCCTGCCGCCCGTGCACTACGGCAAGAGCAACGAGCACATCGGATTCCCCGGTACGCTTTCGGTAACCGCGACCACTTTCATGGCCGTCCTGCACGATCTCGGATCGAGTCTGGCGAGCGCGGGCTTCCAGCGCCTCGTCCTCTACAACACGCACGGCGGCAATACCGCTCTCATCGACGTGATGGCTCGCGACCTCCGCGCCGAATTCAAGCTGCGCACGTTCGCGCTCCACGGCTCGGCTGGCGCCAAATTCGAGGGCCTCTCCCCGCAGGAGCGCGCGTACGGATTTCACGCCGGGGAAGTCGAGACCGCATTGCTGCTGGCATCGGTGCCGGAGCTGGTCGATCGCTCGGCCTACACCACCAATTATATCGCGGACGCCGCCAAGCCCGAATTGCTGCTCCCGGAAAACGCTCCGGCTACGTTCGCCTGGCTCACGCGCGATATCGCGTCCAGCGGAGTGATGGGAGACCCGCGCCCGGCGACCGCGGAAAACGGCGCGCGCTGGCTCGGTCAGGCTGCCACGCGCCTCGCGGCGGCCCTCGAAGCCATGCTCCGCTTCCCGAATCCGTCCGCGCCATGAACAGCGCGCGCGTTGAAGAATGATCCATCCCTAGCTGCTGAGGCCATTGTTTGATGCCTGACACTCGAAAGGGAGCGCCGCAAACGCGAGTGGTCGATTGTGGCAACGGTGTGCGCCTCGAACGCGCCGTGCGCTGCCGCATGTCCGACGGCGTCGAACTCGTGTCCGACCACTACCATCCTCCGCAGCCCGGCCCGCACCCCACGCTCCTGATGCGCCAGCCCTACGGCCGCGACATCGCCTCGACCGTCACCTACGCACATCCCGCGTGGTTTGCCAGCCACGGCTACAACGTGGTCATACAGGACGTGCGTGGGCGCGGCGATTCGGGAGGCGTCTTCTATCCCTTTCGCCACGAGGCGCGCGACGGCGCCGAAACCATCGCCTGGCTGAGCATGCGGCCCGAATGCAACGGCGGCATCGGCATGTACGGATTTTCCTACCAGGGAATCACGCAACTTCTCGCCGCCGCGGAGGCGCCGGATGGCCTGATTTGCATTGCGCCCGGCATGACCGCGCACGACCTTTTCGACGGCTGGTTCTATCACCACGGCGCGTTGCGTCTGGCTTCGTCTCTCGGCTGGGGGCTTCAGATGCTGAAGGCGGACGTACGGCGCCTCGAACTGCGCGAAGCGAGCGATCGGCTCGAACAGGCGTGGTCGAATCTCGCCGCGCAGACAGCCATTCTGCCGTTCCGAGGCAATCCCGCTTTGCACGGCGAGGGCGTACCGCCGTACGTGCTCGACTGGTTCGATCATCCCGAGCCGAGCGTCTATTGGTCGTCGCTCGACGTCAGCGAGACTCTCGATCGGATTCGCGTGCCCGCGCTGCACGTTGCCGGCTGGTATGACACCTATATCAAGGGCAGCATCGACGGCTTTCTCGCGTTGACGCAGCGCGCGGGCAGCGCCGCCGCGCGCGAAAACCAATATCTCGTCGCCGGGCCGTGGGTGCACATTCCGTGGGGCGATCGCGCCGGAGCCGCGGGCTTTGGCGATGAAGCTCTGCTGGATACCGACGCGCTGCTGCTGCGCTGGTTCAACCACTGGCTGAAGGATTCGGGCGAATTTGCGAAAGAGCCTCGCATCCGCCATTTCGTGCTCGGTGAAAACCGCTGGCGGAACGCCGAAGCCTTTCCCACCTATGCAAATCATGCGTTGTACCTGAGCAGCGCCGGCCGCGCGAACTCGCGCAAAGGGGACGGCGTGCTCTCCACTGCAAAAGCCGCCCCGGATGAACGCGCCGACATTTTCGTGTACGACCCCGAAGTGCCCGTGCTCGCGCCGGGAGGGGCGGCGGCGCCGAGCGGACAGTTCGACCAATCCGCGCTCGAACTCGGCAACAACCTGCTCGTTTACACGACCGCGCCGCTGGCCGCGCCGCTGCGCATTCTTGGCGCGCCGCGCGTCTCGCTCTATTGCACTACCTCAGCGGCGCACACCGATTTCACCGCGAAGCTCGTGCGCGTCCGGCCCGACGGCGCGGTTGAATTCATCTGCATCGGGATCGCGCGCTCCACTTGGCTTTTTGCGAAGGGTGGCTACGCCGCCGACAAAGTCCACTACTGGGAATTCGATCTCGAACCCACGTCGTGCCTGTTTGCCGCAGGAGACCGCATCCGTCTCGAGATCGCCAGCAGCGCTTTTCCGCTGTACGACCGCAATCCGGGCACGGCCGTCCCGTCTTGCCGTGCCACATCCTGGAGCTGGCAGCGCTCCACGCAGATCGTCCATCACACGAGCGAACGTCCCTCCGCGCTCTACTTGCCTGCAATCGAGGCCGCTGGATGAGCCCGGAATCCAACATTCCGCAAATCGAATTTGCCGACGTCACGAAAAACTACGGCACCGGCCGTGTCGTGCTGCAAGCGATCGACCTGAAAATTCTCAAGGGGGAGTTCGTCACCCTCATTGGGCCCTCGGGCTGCGGAAAGTCCACTGTGTTGAAACTTATCTCCGGGCTGACGCCTGCGAGCGTGGGGACGATCCGCGTCGACGGCATGACGCCGGAAAATGCGCGCGAAACGATCTCCTTCATCTTTCAGGACGCGACTCTGCTGCCCTGGCGCACGGTGACTCAAAACGTCGGCCTGGGCCTCGAGCTTGAACGCGTTTCGAGCAAGCGCCGCAATGAAAAAGTCGCCTCGCTGCTTCAGTTGGTCGGATTGGACGAAGTTGCCGAGGCCTATCCGCGCGAGCTTTCCGGTGGAATGAAGATGCGCGCCTCCATCGCCCGCGCTCTCGCGACGAATCCGCGCCTGCTGCTGATGGACGAGCCGTTCGCCGCGCTCGACGAAATGACGCGCGACCGCCTCAACGAAGAATTGCTCCGCCTGCGCGCCGAGCAGCAGTGGACCGGCGTGTTCGTCACGCATTCAGTCGCCGAAGCCGCATTTCTCTCGACGCGCATCGTTGTCCTCGCGCCGAATCCGGGGCGCATCCACGCCGTGCTTCCGGTCGAGTTTCCGTTTCCGCGCACCGCGGAGCTGCGCGAGTCGCCCGAGTTTGAGGCGCTCGTCGGCCGCGCATCGCACGTCTTGCGGGAGGCGCTCGTCCAGTGAGGCAGCGGCTGGTCACGGTCGCGAACGCGCTGGCCGTCTTCGTGGCGCTGCTGGTCGTCTGGCAGCTCTTCTTGTGGATTTTCAACGTGCCGCGCTTCATGCTGCCATCGCCGTGGGCGGTGGCGCGCGCGGTGGTGGGGCGCTTTCCATCGCTCGTTGCGTCGCTTGCGATCACGGCCGAAGAATCGCTGGGCGGACTGCTCGCCAGCATCGTCGTCGGCGTGATCGTCGCGCTGCTTTTCGCGCAGTCGCGCTGGGTGCGAAAAATGTTCTATCCCTACACGATACTGTTGCAGACCGTGCCCATCGTGGCGATTGCGCCGCTGATATTGCTGTGGGTCGGTGCGGGAACCGGTGCGGTGGCGCTGCTCTCGTTCATCATTTCGCTTGCGCCGATCATCGCGAACACCACGCAGGGCTTGATCAGCGTGGACGAAAATCTCGTGCACCTTTTCCTGATGCACAATGCGTCGCCCGCGCAGAAACTATTCAAGCTGCGTTTGCCGCACGCCGTGCCGTCGCTGTTCGTGGGCATTCGCATCGCCAGCGGCATCTCGGTGATCGGTGCGATTACCGGCGAACTATACGCCGGGTCAAGCCGGGTGGGCGTCGGCGGATTGGGATATTCGATTTTTTACGCGTATTCGCAATCGCAGACCGACTATCTGTTCGCGCTGGTGTTCGCCGCCGCCGTGCTGGGAATTGGTTTCTTTTTTGTGGTGATGTTTTTGGAGTGGTATTTCCTGCACCGGTGGCACGAATCCGCGCGCACGCCGGAAACAGAATGATGCTTCGACGAGGAGATTAAAGATGCTGCGCCTGGAAACCGAAACCGGATGGTGGCTGGTAACGCATCCCGATCACGCCCGGCTCGCGGGAGCGTTCGCCGAGCGCTGGGGCAACGACCGCTTTCTGCCGCCCGAGCCGCGCGTCAACGTGCTGAAGGGCATCGCGCGCCACGACGACGGCTGGGCCGCGCGCGACGCCGCGCCGCAGATCACCCGCCAGGGAAAGCCCAGCGCGTTTTCGGTCGAGCTCGTCGGCAAATATTCCGCGTTCGAGGAGATCGATCTCGCGGACTACCTTGCGGTGCGCGACCGCGCTGTCCGCCTGATCGCGGAAGAGGATGCCTACGCCGCCGTCCTCATCTCGATGCATACCTACAGCCTGCTGAGCGAACACGCGGACCGCTCGACCATCTCTCCGGCGGAACTGCCGCTGCTCGACCGATTCCTCGAACAGCAAAAAGAGTTTCAGAATTCGCTCGTGCGGAGGATTGCGGCCGATCCGCATTTCACGCCCGAGCAGAAAACGGAAGCCGCGATCCTCGACCACTTCCGCCTCTTGCAGGCGAACGACAATCTCTCGCTGCTCACCTGCGTGGATTTCTCGCGGCCGGCGAATCTGCTTCATCCGTTGCCCCTGCGCGGCGGCGGCCACGCTCGCGTCGAGGTGCGGTCGGCGGGCTCGCGGCACTTCGTGCTCGATCCGTATCCGTTCGCGGAGCGGCAACTGAGCTTCCGGTTTCCCGCGCGTCACGTCGCCGGGAAGAAGTTTTCGTCGTCGGCGGAGCTGCAGGAGCGATTTGCCGCAGCGCCGGTGGAAATGCTGTCGGTTGAGGTCAGCGCGGGCTGAGACGGCTCTTCGGCGTGCAAATTCTGCCATTTTTTGACACTTAAGGGCCTGTTAACGTGCCAAAACCTGCCAAAATTGACATCCGCCAAATGGTCCGTTTTCGAGCGTGAAAAACGCGATATAGGTCCATAAACAAAGGGGAACGGCGGGTTTCGCCGCCCCCCCTTTTTGCAGAAGTTGTGATTAGAACAAAACGCTCAACGACATCTGAACTTCTCTCGGTCCGCCGATCGTTTTGTTCACGTTCCCCAGGCCCGTAGGGCAGTTGTAGAAGCCCGAGTTCGCGCCGAGGGGGTTGGTGGCGCAGTTGTTGGTCGGGAGTGGGGTCGTCCCGGCGGTTGGGAAATCGTTGAAGTTGACATTTTGCGTTACGTCGTCGATCGGAATGTCGAAGCTAGGCGTGTTGCTGACATTGAAAACGTCGAACGAGAATTTCGCCGTGACCCGCTCCGTAATCTTGGTCTGTTTGATGATCGATATGTCCGCGCGCTTTTGCCAGGACTGCCGGAAGATGTTGCGCTGGCCCGTCGGGATGAAATTCGTCTCGAAAGGATCGTTCGAGGGAATCGCATTGGCCTGGCCGTCTACGGTGGCACCTGCGGCGAGAAGCGGAATGCTGAAGCACGCTGCATTGAGCGCTGGTATCGGATTGCCCGAAGAATCGGTATAGGCCCCGAGGTGACCCGTGAGCGCGCTCTTGGGTGTGCAGCCGGGAGCGAGCGGAACGATCGGGTTGGTGATTCCATCCGACGTGCCGTAGAAGATGCTGCCGACTGCGCCCGAATAGTCGATAACGCTGAAGGGCTGGCCGCTCTGGATGATCGTGGAGCCGGCAAGCGCCCAACCATCGGCGATCTTTCCCTGCCACGATGACTCCGAGAAGAAGTTGTGCATGTGCAAGGTGTAACTGAAGTTGAAAACGTGCGTGCGGTCAAAGTCCGCGTTGCCATAGGCCGAGCGCAGGTTCAGAGGATTGTTGCCGTTGTAAAATAGGCCCAGTCCGCTTTGCTCGTCTAGCGCATGTGAGTACGTGTAGGAGAAGCCTACCTGGACTCCGTGACTCATGCGCTTTTCGACGTGAGTCTGGAGTGCGTTGTAGGCAGAGACGCCTGCTGCGGTGTAAGACTCAGACTCGGATGAATAACCGATGTACGGGACGCGCAAGTCAACGTTGCCACCTTCGAAGTTCGCTTGGTACGGCTGTCCATTGGGCAGGTTTTCCCCCTCGACCGTGTAGCCATAGGTGTAGGACTGCGCAAACGGCGCGGTCAACGGGTCGGGGCAGACGAGGGTAGGGCCACAAAGCGGATTACCCGGCGAGGCGATTCTGGCTTGGTTGAAAGGTACGGGAATTACTTCATGGCGGCCGAGGTTGCCAACGTAACCGATATCGAAGGCGAGGTCGTTGCGCGGCTGCCATTGAATGTCGAGAGTCTGGTTGAGAGTGTACGGGAGCTTATTCTTGCGGTTGTACACGGCGAAGGAGAAGAGCTGTGCTCCATTGTTCGAGATATCGAACGCATTGGGCAAGTTGAGGAGGGCTGGATTGCCCGTTGGTCCCGCTTGAAGATTGAGGCCCCAAGGATTGGCGAAATCGCCGCCAAATTGGTTACCCGAACTAACCGGCGCGGCGCACGTGGGTATGAAATCTTGATAGTAACTCCCAATATTGGTGCAGGACTGGGCATTTACATATGGAGGAGACTGGTTGACACCGAACGGTCCGCCCGCGATGACACCCGCAGCGAAGCCGGGCGAGAGATAGGTGAAGAGTTCGCCGCGGTCGTAGTAGATGCCCCATCCGGCGCGAACGACGAGCTTGTTGTTGAACATCTTGGGGCTCCACGCCACGCCCAAGCGAGGAGCGAGGCCCCATTGGCGGCCGGTCAAAGTGGAATTGCTGACGCCCTTTGAGGGAAACGTTGCGTTGTTGCCGGCGACGATAAAGCCGTTGTTGGTGATGTCGTCGGTAACGGGATTATAGGCGTATGCACTCGGATCGAAGTTGTAGAGGAGGCCGTTCTTCTCCGTGAAACCTCCGTCATAGTCCCAGCGCAGACCAAACGTCACGCTGAGGTTGGGGCGAAACTGAAACTTATCCTGAATATATTCGCCCGACTCGTTGGCGCGATAGTGGCGGTTGGCATTGCCTTGCAAGAAGGTTGTATCAATGAAGCCGTCGGACGTATACGGCGTAACCATCCCCTCGATGAATTGCGAGAAATCGGCAAAACCAATGGTGCCCTTGTTCGTGCGCTCGTCACGAGCGTTGAGCTGAGTGTAAGACCACGTGCCGCCAAAGGTGATTGTGTGCTTGCCCTTGAGCCAGATGGCGTTGGCCGACGGCATGAAACGGTTCTGGAAGATCCCTGTATAAGCTCCTTGAGATGCGTCGCCTTCGCCGATCTCGAGGGCGATGGGCGGGCCAACCGTATTGTCTGCAGAGCTGACACCCAGAGCGTCCGTGATGGTTATGCCCGGGAAAACATTCGTCTTGTTGAACACGTTGATGCTCGGTCCGCCGGGACCACCGACATCGCCCGGCCCGAAGGGCTGCTGAACCGTGCTGTAGACCTTTTCGCGAATGAAGCCGAAGACTTCGGCGACGTTAAAGGTTGGCGTTAGGGTCTGTGTATTGGTAATCGACGCGACCTGACTCCCAGCATCCAGATTTTGCGTAAAGCCTGCGAGACTGGAATAGGCGTAGGGTGCGACCGTGGGATCGTGCTGATAATAATATTTCAGCGCCAACGTGTCCTTGGGGCTGACTATGAAATCGAGGTCCCCCACGGCCTGATTGGAGCGGAACAATGCGGTGCCCTGCGTGATGGCGTCTTCCGGAAAGTTGAAGGAGGGAGCGATTCCATCGGAGAAGGGAATGAGGAACTGGCCATTTGGCAATTTGTACTGAAGCATAGCGAGCGCGACCGGGTCGAGGTTGCCGCCGGGGCCGGTCGTGAGCGGTGTAGCCGCGCCGAAATCGTCACTCACGATGGTGGTCAAGCAAGAGGAAAGTGATCCTTGACCCACCGGTGCAGTCAATGGGCGACTTGCACCGCAGTTGGCAGCCGTAAATTGCATTGGAACTGTCGCACGTCCGAGGCCAATTTCCTGATCGGAGGCATGGACATTCTGATAAGCGGCGTAAAAGAAAAGCTTGTTCTTGATGATGGGGAAGCCGACCGCGCCACCTGGGACTTCGCGATGCAATTCCGGGACCTTTTGAGTTATGTGCGGATCCTGCTTGAAGAAGAAAGGCGCAGCGTTGAGCCAGTCCGTGGCGTGGTGCAGGTAGACCGTACCGTGAATGTCATTCGTTCCCGAGGCCGTGCTCATATCGATGTGTGCGCCGCTGGTCGAGCCCTGTTGCGCGTCGTACATGGAGGTGTTCACGCGCACTTCCTGAATGGTTTCAGGCGCGGGCGTGGGCAGTGCTTGGCCGATGGCGAGATAGGGGGACGCAGTGCTCTGGATTTCAAATGCAGAGGTGCTGGCAGCGCCGCTCACGCCGGTGTTGTTCACAACGCGGGCGGAGGAGACCTCGCTGGTGCTCTTGCCATTGAAAAGGTTCTTGGCGTCGACGCCGTTCAGCAGGAACGTATTGCTGGTGTCGCGCTGGCCGTTGGCCCAGATCGGAGCGTTGCCCAGACCGGCGTTAACCCCATTGCCGCTGGGCAGCTCGGCGTTTACGCCCGGAGAAAGAATCGCCAGCCCCGTAAAACTCCCGGTAGGCAGTGGCACGTCTTGAATCTGGACTTTATCGAGCACGTAGCCGTTTGTGGTGTCCACGGCGTTGACGAGCGGCGACTCTTCGACGGTGACGGTGGTGCTGACCGCGCCGACTTTCAGCGCCGCGTTTACCGTGACGGTACGGTTCGCCTGCACCGCGATCGAGGGAATTCTTTGCGTATCAAAAGCATCGTGCGTGAAAGTCAGGGTGTAGGTGCCGATGGGCAAATTCACGACGCTATAGACGCCAGTCGCGTCGGTCTTCACGGTGCGCGTAAGAGTGGTCTGATCGCCCACGATCGTCACTGTCGTATCGGGCAGAGCTGCGCCCGAGGGGTCGGTAACCGAGCCGGTGATGCCGCCGAGGGTTTGCTGCGCTTGTGTCGGAGTCGTTGAGGCAAGAGGCAGGACGAGGAATGCGATCAGCAACAAAATGGAAACACGAATTCTAAGAGTCATTTACGTGCACACCTCCTCAGATTGTCCAGATACACCCCAACGAAATCGCCCGTTGAAGCCAACAGAAACGATTTCATAGTCGTCGGCGCTACCGATTGCTTGACCGAATGCTGCTTTTCAAACCCCGGGAATCCTGGATGGGAGGCTATTCCATCTTAGTCCGTGAGGAAAATCAATTGTTTTTCTCAAGCCGATCAGCAATTTCAATGCGGAATTTATAGAAGTTTTATATTTGCGCGGAAGTAACGTGGGCGGGTGCGAGGTCGGAACGGAACCCGGCGGTAGATGCCATGGGGTTTTGTCGGCATCCCCGTTTGTTGGTTAAGCCGAAGAGAGATTCATCGCTAAAACAACGAGCGATGGAAAACCGTACTTCGACTGCGCGTCCCGACCCGGAGATCAAAAAGGTCGATCTCCGGGGAAGAATAAAGCGTCGGGACGCTGCGCTCAGAATGACGATGCGGGTGGGTGTGCCCTGAATAAGTATGGAGAACTCCACCAGAATCAGGATGTCGACGTGGAGAACAGTGCTCTGGGTGGGAGGACGTGCTTGGGCAGTGCGGCGCTGACGGTAAACATCGGTTCGTTCACGACTTGGCTGAGACTAAGGTTCATCGTCACGCTGCAAAGCAAATAGGCGTGAACGTCGCTGAAACCCCAGCGCGTGACGAGCAGATCGATCAAGCGGGAGGTGGCCGCACGAGCAGCGGCGACGGCGTCCGTGGCCGATTCGATTACGATCCAGGCGCCCGTGTCCACGTCACGCTCGCGAGGAGCGGGGGATTCGAGGAGCGGTCCCAGCAGCGGGCGCTGCTTATGGAGACGGAAACGAAGCGTAACGTCGGCAGGGCACTCGATACCGTTGATGCAGACTTCGCCGTTGCCTTGAGCGGCATGGGCGTCACCCGCGGAAAAGAGCGCGCCGCGATTGAGAACGGGCAAGTACAGCCTGGCGCCGGCACACAGATCGCGCACGTCCATATTGCCGCCGAAAATGCCGGGCGGACGAGTGCGGAATTCGCCGTCCTCGGCCGGGGCAACGCCCATGACGCCGCAAAACGGCCGCAGCGGAACGACCGCGGGCGCGAGGGATCGGCTGACCGCGCCGTCGAGCTGCCAGTGAAAGAGATATGGCTTGGAGAAGCGCTCTTTGAGGAAGCCCAGCCCGGCGATCACGCTCGACCAGCCCCAGCCTTTGTGCGCGACTTCGAGCACTTCGATTTGCAGGACGTCGCCCGGCTCGGCACCGTCGACGAAGATCGGACCGGTGAGGGCGTGGATGCGGTCGCTGTCGATGGCGAGGTATTCCGCAAGCGTCATCGCAGGATGCACCTGCGAGCCGCTGGCGTCTTGGCATTCGAAATGGACGGTGTCGCCGGGTGCGACGACGAGCCGCGGTTTTAGATGGCGGTTCCAGCGCGAGTGCGTGGGAACGGCGGAAAGAGAGTGCTCGGCCATCGCGTGCTCAGGCCTCCAGTTCGACGGTCATCTGCAGCTCGACTAGGGCATTGCGAGGCAGAGCGGACACTCCGATGGCGGCGCGGACATGGCGGCCTGCCTCGCCGAATAATTCGACGAAAAGATCCGACGCCCCGTTGATGACCTTGGGCGACTCAGGAAAGCCGGGGACGGCGTTCACGTAGCCGTTTACGCTGACGATCTGCTTGATTGCGTCGAGAGAGCCGAGGTGGCGCTTGAGTACGGCCAGTTGTGTCAGTGCGCAGGATTTCGCAGCGGCATAGCCCTCTTCAATGGAGCGGTTGAGGCCGGCGGTTCCGGCGATGACGCCTTCCGGGCCGGTCGAGATGGCGCCGGCGAGATAGACGATGCGGCCGAGCGTTTTCGCCGCTATGTAATTTCCGCCCGCTTCAGGCGGGGACGGGAGAACGATGCCGAGTTTCTGGAGCCGCGCTTCCGTTCCTGCTGGCATGATTTTGAACTGCCTCCGCGAGACGATGAATAGCACAACACTCTAGCATAGAGAGGCTGCGGCGAGATTCTTGCTTGTGGCGCTGGCGCGGTGCGTTACCATGTGCGCCATGTACCGACTTGGGATAGGCGTTCTCGCCGTGTCCGCTGTGATTGTTTTTGCCGCGGCGTGCGTTGCGCCGAAAACGGCGAATGCGCAGACCACGCCCGGCTCTCGGATTGCGCTTGCGGGCAAACTGCGCGCGGAGCGGACATCGCCGACCGATCTTGAGATCGGCGGGGAATTGGCGGGCATGCCGGCGGCGGTGACGCGCTATATCACGCGCGACGATCTGCTGGTCCTGCCGCAGGTCACATACACGGTGACGGACGATTCCAATTTCGCCGGGCCGACACAGGTGAAAGGCGTGCTGCTCGAGGAGTTGGTGCGGGATCTGGGCGCGGCGCCGACCGCCGATCTGGTGGTCGCGATATGCGACGACAAATATCGCGCCAACTATCCGCGCGCTTACCTGGCGCAACACCATCCGGTGCTGGTGCTCGAGATCAACGGGAAGGCGCCGTCGGGATGGCCGAAGGATTCGAGCGGACACGGCTACGACATGGGGCCGTACATGATTTCGCATGAGAAGTTCACCCCGAGCTTCAAGATTTTGTCGCACAGCGACGAGGCGCAAATTCCGTGGGGCGTGGTGCGGCTCGAGTTTCGCGATGAGAGGTTCGCCTTCGGCGCGATTGCGCCGCGCGGCCCGCACGCGAGCGATCCCGCGGTGCAGGCCGGATACAAAATCGCAGAGCAAAATTGCTTCCGCTGCCACAACATGGGCGAGGAAGGCGGGCAAAAGTCGGGGCTTCCGTGGCACATCCTCGCGGCGCTTGCGACTGGATCGCCGGCGTTTTTCACCGGCTACGTGCGCAATCCCGCGGCGAAGAGCCGGCAAACGCAGATGCCGGGGAATCCGCAATATGACGACGAAACGATGCACGCGCTGATTGCCTACTTCCAGACGTTCACCCAAGCGGAGAAGCCGTGACGCTGCGGACGGCGAAAGCTCTACTGGTGCTCGCGGTGGCGGTTTTCTATACGTTCGTGGTGTTCAACAACATCACTGACTACGACTCGAACTACCAGTTCGTGCGGCACGTGCTGATGATGGACTCGACATTTCCCGGCAATCACGGGATGTGGCGCGCGGTGAATTCACCGGCGCTGCACACGGCATTTTACGTTTCGATCATCGCGTGGGAGTTCGCGACGATGGTGCTGTGCTGGTGGGGCGGGGCGCGTCTGGTGAAGGCGATGCGCGGGACGCCGGGGGAATTTCAGCGCGCGAAGAACATCGCAATCGCGGCACTCACGCTGAGTCTGCTGATGTGGCTCGCGGCGTTTCTGAGCGTGGGCGGCGAGTGGTTCCTGATGTGGCAATCGAAAACATGGAATGGGCAGGACGCCGCGTTTCGAATGTTCACCGTTGTTGGGATCGTGCTGCTGCTGGTGGCGCAGCCGGAAACCGAGAGCCGCGTCTAATTTTGCGCGCGGGCAGAGCGTTTGTTCCGCGAGCCCACGACGAACCAGAGCAAGCCCGCCGCGAGATATACGAGATAGATGTAGGGAAGCCTGCCGTAAGGCCCTTCGGGCACGGGATACAAATTTCCGACAAGCGCAAGCAGCATGGCAACAAACGCCAGGATCGAGATGACTCGCGCCGTGGGACGCGCCGCGCCGTGGTCGCGCAAATAGCGCGGGAGCGCGACGCAAACCAGCGCGTACGCGACGATGAAGCCGTACGTCGCAAGAGAACCCATCCAGCCGTAGACGTCGAGACCCGTTGAGCCGCGCGCCGCGAGAACGGCCACGGGCAGCACGGCCGCGATGCCCGTGACGAGAATTGCGAAGTGCGGAGTCTCGTTGCGGGCGTGGGTGGTGCGAAGCGAACTGTGCGCGAGGCCGTGGTGCGCCATGAGCATCAGCACGCGCGCGGCGGCGGTGATGCATGCGAGCGTTCCGGCGAAGAGGCTGACGAGCGCGCCGATGTCGATGAGGAGACCGAGGAAGGGTGCGCCGCCGACGAGCGCGAGGACGTGCATCGGAGCGTCGCTTGCGCCGAGGTTCTGGCCGGCCGCGCGAAAGCCAAGGACTTCGGTGTACGCGCAGAGCGTGAAGAACGCTCCGCCGAGGATCGAGCTTTGAATCACGGCGCGCGGAATCGTTTTGAGCGGATTGCGCGCCTCGGAGCCGAGTGTGGTGGCGCTTTCGAAGCCGACGAAGCTAAACAGTGCGAGCACGAGACCGAGGCGCAGGCCGCCTCCCGTCACGCCACGCAGGCGGAGCTGGCTCAGATCCCAGTGCGAGCCGTGGCGCGCGAGCACGAGCGTGATAACCGTGAGGATGAAAAGCACGGAGACGGCTTCGATCCACAGCATCAGGCGCGCGGAAATTTTCACGTCGCGCCAGGCGATCCACATGGAGACGCCGGTGACGATCAGCGCGAGGAGTACGGTGGAAGTGGCGTGGCCGGTGGCGTCGCGGAGAAGCAGGTTGGCGTACTGGTAGAAGCCGCCGATCACACTGGAGGCAGTCGCGATATAGGCGAGGAGCAGGCTCCAGGCGGTGGTGGCGCCGAGCCAGGGCGGCAGAATCATTCCCGCATAGGTGTAGAGCGAGCCGGGCGAGGACGAGTAGCGCGCGAAGCGTCCGATGCACCACGCGACCAGAAGGATCGCGACGGTGGCCAGGACGTAGGCGAGCCACGTGCCGTTGCCTGCGAGCGCGCAGACCAGAGGAATCGTGGCGACGGGAGTGGTGGTGGGCGCGATCGTGGAGACGGATTGCGCGAGCGTCTCCATCGGCGAGAGAACTTCGCGGCGCAAGCCGTAGTCTGGTTTCTGGCCGAAGGCTGCCGAGGGACGGTCCGCGGACGGCGGATTCGATTCCGTGGATTGTGCCGGCGCGACCATGGCGTACCATACAGGTCTCGCGGCGTTGGTGCAAGACGGTAGCGCGCGGCGGCGGCGAAAAAAATTGCGCGGCGGAGCGGTTGAGCATATATGCGCTTTATAATCGCGGGCACTTGGGAGGCAGCATGCAATTCTTGCGAATGCGTTTGGCGCTGGTTCTTTCGGCGTTTTCGATCGCCGCTTTGCTGGCGGGCTGCAACTGGCGGGCAAAGGAAGAAGAGGCGGAAGAGACGGCGCGGCCGACGATTGTCTTCATGACGGATTTCGGGACAGCGAACGACGCCGTGGCGATCTGCAAAGCGGTGATTCTAAGCATCGAGCCGGACGCGCGGATCATGGACATCACGCACCAGGTGACGCCGTTTTCGATCGAGGAGGGCGCGCGGTTTCTCGAGGGGGTGACGCCTTACTATCCTTCGGGCACGGTTTTTCTGGTGGTCGTCGATCCCGGGGTTGGGACGTCGCGAAAAGCGGTGATCGTGAAATCGAAGAAGGGGCAGTATTTTGTGCTGCCGGACAACGGGCTGATCACGCCAACGATCGACCGCGACGGGCTGGAGGGCGCGCGCGAAATCACGAATCCCGCGTGGATGATCGGCGACAAGATTTCCTCGACGTTTCACGGGCGCGATATCTTTTCGCCCACGGCCGCGCATCTGGCGGCGGGAGAGGATTGGACGGAGGCGGGGCCGGAAGTGAGCGAACTCGTCAAGCTTACGCCGCGCACCGCGACGGTGGATGCGAAAGGCATCGCCGGCGACGTGATCGGTCTGGACGATCCGTTCGGAAGCCTGATCACCGACATTCAGGGCGATGATTTCAAGAAGCTCGGCTACGCGTTTGGAGACAATGTCACGCTGAAGATCGACAAGAAGCAATACACGTTTCCGTTTGTGAAGACGTTTGCAGTAGTGCCGGTCGGCCAGCCGCTCGTTTACCTCGACTCTCGCGGGCGCGTGGGCATCGCCGTAAATCAGGGCGATTTTTCGAAGAAGTATGGCGTTACGCCGCCCGTGCCGGTGTTCATTCCGAGCAAGGGGAAGTAGTCGGGAGCGCAAATCCGGCGCGCTGTTTCTTGCCAGCAAGTGTGCGGCTGTTAGAATGGCGCGCATGAGTCCGAGGGATGTCGTGAAGGCGTGGGTTGAGGCGTTCAACCGCGCGGACGTCGAAGCGCTGACGAGCTTTTACACAGAAGACGCTATCAATCACCAGGTTGCCGAAGAGCTTGTGGAGGGCCGCGATGCAATCCGCGAGATGTTCGCGGCGGGATTTGCAGCGGCGGAGATGGTTTGCATTCCGGAACACATTTTCGAGGACGGGAATTGGGCCATTTTTGAATGGTGCGATCCCTGGGGCCTGAGAGGCTGCGGTTTTTTTCACATCGTCGGCGACAAGGTCGTGTTTCAGCGCGGATACTGGGACAAGCTGACCTTTCTCCGACTCTACGGTCTTGCCTTGCCGAAATCCGCGACCTGACCGACTGCCCTTCCGCAAGAAGTGGGTCAACTTCCGGTTATCCGACTTGCCAGGACTTGGCTCGCAATCAGAACCAGGGCACTCAGGAAAAACTTGGAACCCCGTGCGAAGGCGAGGAGCGCTCCGTATAATTGCCAATTAGTGCAATGGCTCAAGATAGCATCAGCGTGAGGAGGATAGCAGTTCTTTTTCTATCCTTCGTCGCGGTGTTGTTCGGCTTGTTCTTATTGGGATTCTTTAAGAGCAAGCCGTCCAAAGAAACGAATTTGATCGAGAACTTCTACGCGCACCGGGCCGCCTACGAACGTCAAGGATCCCTCACATCAGCGCGCTGCATGGAAGCAAACAGTTCAGTAATAAGAATAAGTATGTTCCACGGCCATCATGGTTCGAATCGATCAGGCCCAAGTTGCCTTCTCCAGTGGTTGGGCGCCCCATGGTGTGCGTTTGAGAATTCAGAAATGTGTGTAATTCGCCTCCACGTCAAATTCTGAAGTTTGATACACAGCAATCCTTTCGCTGCTCGAAGCGTTAGTCCTGCAGTATGGCGCTTAGACGGGACTTGTTGATTTGCAGCCCTCGCAACCTGCGTCCATACTCGATGAAGCCCAGTTTCCTGAATTTATTCATGAACAAATTGACCCTGGACCGCGTCGTGCCAATCATCTCCGCCAGCGTCTCTTGCGATATGTCGGGAAGCACGTTTTGAGGATGGCCCGGCGCGCCAAAGCTCGCGAGCAGCAGCAGAATGTGCAACAGCCGTTTCTCGGCGCTGTCGAGGAGCTGATCTATCAGGGTCTCCTCTTCTCGGATGCTTCGTGCCAGCATAGAAGCGATGAAGCGCTCGGAGAACTGGCGTTCTTCGTGGATCAAGCGAATCATTTCGTCTTTCTCAATGACGAGTACAGTGGTAGGCGCAATCGCGGTCGCCGTCGACCTGCGAATGAAGCGGCCCGCAATGCACCGTACGCCCAAAAAATCACCCGGTCCCAGAATTCCCACAACGGCTTCTTTGCCGTTGTCATTGACCACAGTAAGCT
>Ga0187868_1000887_pt1 | contig 22622 bp, 26 predicted proteins | sample June2016WEW_13_4_FD_133014 | JGI IMG/M metagenome (GOLD analysis project Ga0187868, IMG submission 133014) | Peatland microbial communities from SPRUCE experiment site at the Marcell Experimental Forest, Minnesota, USA - June2016WEW_13_40 | ecosystem: Environmental > Terrestrial > Soil >... | reverse complement strand
CGTCGAGAACGTTCTGGCTTTGACGGGCGATGCCCAAAAGGAGGGCTTCGGCGGAAAATCCAAGCCTGTTTACGACCTGGACTCCGTGCTCCTCCTCTGGCTGATTCAGGCCATGCGGGCGGGAATCGAGTACCGCCTGGGGCCGCGAACGGTTCACAGCACGCCTTTCGATTTCTATGCGGGCGCCGTCGTGAGCCCCTACAAGGTTAACGAGTCCGACCAGATGATGCAGTTTTACAAGCTGCAACTGAAGATCGCGGTTGGAGCGCAGTTCATCATCACGCAGTTGGGGTATAACGTCCGGAAGCTTTACGAATTGAAGCAATACTTGACCCGCGAGGGCCTGGGACACGTCCCTGTCCTCGCCAATGTCTACGTTCCCACCGCCAAGATTGCGCAGATGATGCAAGCCGGTGAAGTGGCGGGCTGCGTCATTCCGGACGAGCTTATCCGGCGGCTCGAAAAGGAGAAGAAACCCCAACGCTTGGAGCGCGCCGCGCTCATGGTGGCGGCGGCGAAGGCTCTCGGCTTTGCGGGAGCGCACGTCGGCGGATTTGGCCTCACGCATCGGGATTTCATGACCATTGCCGAACGTGCTGCGGCGCTCGCGAGCGACTGGCGTAGCAAGATGGACGAGCTGATCTTCCCCTATGCCAACGAGTTTTACCTGCTGCCGCGGGGTGAAGATGGCTTAAGTGATGGTGCGGGCAACTACCAGGTCAGCCACAAGAAACCGCACGCGACCTTTATCCAATGGCTTTCCAAGCTGGTACACCGCCACCTGATTGCACAGGATTCTTACGGCGCGCGCTTCTTCAGCGCCCGACTGAAGGTGAATGGGAGCGTGGCCGCGGGGAATTCCTGGCGTCATGGGTTGTGGTACTGGCTGCTGGAGCCTTCCACGCTCTACCGAAAAACCACTCTGGGATGCAAGAGCTGCGGGGATTGTGTTCAGGACTACCTCGACTATGCAGGCTGCTCGATGCGACATTGTTACAAGGAGCTTCGCAACGGCCCCTGCGGAGGCTCGAGGGTTGATGGAACCTGCGAGGCTCGTCCCGAACAGCTTTGCATCTGGAACGTGATCTATCGCGGCGCGTTGGCGGTGGGAGACGATCCCCGGAAATTCGCGCACACCCTGATCCCCCCGCGCGACTGGTCCTTGGACGACACGAACGCCTTGGCCAATCGAATGGCGGGGTTGGACAACGTCGACAAGCGGAAAGATCTGCAAACCGTGCCCATGGCCCAGCAAGGAGGAGCTTAGATCCCATGCTAGTTATCGGCGAACTGATCAATTGCACCCGGAAAAAGGTTGGGGAAGCTGCCCAAAAGAGAGACGTCGAGTTCTTCAAGGAAATCGCCCGGAAACAAGCCAATGCCGGCGCGGACACGCTGGACGTGAATGGTGGCCTGCCTGGTCAGGAGACGGAGGTTCTGCCGTGGCTCGTGAACATCGTGCAGGAAACCGTCGCTACGCCGCTCTGCCTGGACAGCGCAGACCCCGTAGCGCTGCGCCGCGCCCTCCCGCTTTGCCAACAGCGAGCGATGATCAATTCCATCACCGATGAGCCGGCGCGCATGCAGGCGCTGCTTCCTCTCTTGAAGGACTTCCGCCCCAAAGTGATCGCCCTCTGCCTGGGCGAGGCGGGGCCGCCCAACACAGCCGCCGATCGCGTCTCGACCGCAAGCCACCTGGTCGATCGGCTCACGGCGGAAGGATTCGCCCTGGATGATATTTACGTCGATCCCTGCGTGCTTCCCATCAGCACGGGTTCGGAACATGGCAAAGCACTGGTGGAGGCCACGGGGCAGATCAAGGCCCGGTATCCTGGCGTTCATGTTAGCGCGGGCATCAGCAACGTTTCGTTTGGACTTCCCATGCGCAAGCTGCTCAACGGGGTCCTGCTCCTCCTGCTGATGGCGCAAGGCCTGGACGCCGCCATCGTCGATCCGTGCGACCCGCAAATGATGATGAATATCCGGGCGGCCGAAGCCTTGCTGGCACGCGACGAGTATTGTGCAAACTACATCCAGGCCTTTCGTGAAGGAAAGTTGGGGCAGGCAGCGTAGCGCAGGTCCCGCTCTCCTGAAAGGCAGAAAGCAGAAAGCAGAAAGTAGAAGGCAGAAAGCAGTAGGCAGCGGGTAGGGAAAGAGGCGGAACAGTCGCGGTAGGAAGGCTTAGCCCCGGAAGGGGCGAAAGAACCTTCGACGGTGCATACCGTTACGCTCCCGCCGAGGCGAGGGGTTTATCGTGGCCTCCCTCGGTGTGCCGGCCAGAAGTGAGAAGCCAGAATACAAGGGGTAGGCAGCGAGCAGTAAAAGCGGCGGGACAATCGCCGTAAGAAGGCCCGAAGCTGGAGGCTGAGAGCTGACGGCTGATAGCTGAGGGCTGAGAGCTGAGAGCTTTTGTACCAAGGAGACCCATCGTGGCAGCAACTATTTTGGATGGTAATAAGATCCGCGACCAAATCAAGGCGGAGCTCGCCGTCGAGATTCAGGACTTGAAGAGCGCTGGCATCACGCCGGGGCTGGCAGCGGTCCTGGTGGGTGAGAATCCTGCCTCGCAAATCTACGTTCGCACCAAGGTGAAGACCTGTGAATCCTTAGGGGTCTACAGCGAGAAGATTGACTTGCCCGCAGACACCTCCCAGGAGCGGCTGCTGGCGCTCGTTGAATCTCTCAATCGCCGCGATGAAATTGATGGCATTCTGATTCAGCTACCCCTGCCGCCGCAAATTGATACCAAGCGCGTGCTCGAAGCCGTGGACCCGGCCAAGGACGTGGACGGGTTTCACCCGATCAACGTCGGACACCTGGTGAGTGGGACGCCGGGCTTGGTTCCCTGCACTCCGGCGGGAATCATCGAAATCCTGGTCCGCAGCCAGATTCCCATTAAAGGCGCGCGCGCAGTGGTCGTGGGACGGAGTGACATCGTGGGAAAGCCGGTGGCCATGCTGCTACTTCATCAACATGCCACGCTGACCATTTGCCATTCGAGGACGCGCGACCTGCCGGCGGTGGCTCGCGAGGGCGATATCCTGGTGGCCGCCATGGGCAAGCCGGCCTTTGTGACAGGCGAATTCATCAAACCCGGCGCCGTCGTGATCGACGTCGGCATCAACCGCCTGACCACCCCCGAGGAAATTCGTCGCATCTTTCATGATCCCTCACGTGCGCTCAAAGACCTTGAGGCTAAAGGTTCCGTCCTGGTGGGGGACGTGCAGCCTGAAGACGTGAAGGAAAAGGCGGCTGCTTATACGCCGGTGCCGGGGGGTGTGGGGCCGCTGACCATCGCTATGTTGATGTCGAATACCGTCCGTGCCGCGCGCCTGCGGCGCGCGCATCTCGTGAGCAAAACAGACACTCGCGCAGTAGCGTAAGCCGGCTGAGGCGGGTGCAGAATCCCAGCCTTGCAACCCCCTCGGGCCTCAGTGGGGGCAACCGCCCCCTGTCATTCTGAGGCCCCCGTTTTTTGGGGGCCGAAGAATCCCCGCAGTTTCTTTGAACGGGCGTGGCGCATACATAAAAGGCAATGTATGCACCCGCGATTGCGGCCCAACCATCGCGGGTCCTGGCGCCCTGCCTACTGCCTACTGCCTACTGCCTACTGCAAGCATGGCCGGCTTCAGCGTCCAGGCCTGGAGTTTGGCAAGTACCATCAATTGCGGAGCGTCGAATCCTTCTGGAAAGATGATCCAGTCCCAGAGGTTTGGCGAATCGTTTGCGACATAGCGGGCCGCGGCCAGGCGCGCGGGCCGCAGGGTCACGGAGTCTGGCAGGCCATTCGCCGATAACAAGGCCCGCGTGGTCTGGGCGAGCGCCACCAAATAGCTTTCAGGGGGGACTGGCGTGCTGCCCAGCCAGACCACATTCGGAATTTGACCGTTCTTCTCGAGAAACCCAGCGACGTCCAAAACGCTGCGTGAAAACTGACTCCACGCCACCTTCACGTTATCCGCGAGTTGAGAGCCGGCAAGAGCGGGACCGTAAGGTGTCCCGCGGAGTAAGAGCGGCTCCGTTGGCTCCTTCCGGATGGCGCGGGCGACGAAGTCATTTAGCAACTCGAACTGCTCGCTCGCGCTGAGAGCATAGTCCGGGCGAACCTGGAATGATACTTCCGAGGTAACTTGGCCGGCAATTTCACCGAGCTCGATGGCCGAGAACTTATGGCCCTGTGCTCGATCAGGCATCACCCCCAGCGCCTCAGAAGCGGTGATGAACCGGACCCGAGGGAAGGACTTCATATATCGCACAAGGCCCTCGAGGTAGCTGAAGTCTCTCTCAATCTCCTGCGGGCTTTTCGTGGGCGGCCGTTGCCACTCATCGCGTGGCGGATTTGCCCCCTTAACAAAGTTGACGGCGTCCCAGAACTCCTGATGAATAAACTCACAGGGGTGAAAGTAAATGCTGACCACGCCGCCCGACCGCGATAGTTGGGCATAGGTGGCCTGAAAGCTGGCTTTGGCCTGATCCAGATTCGACCAATCATCGTTGGGGCGAAGGTCCGCCCCGGCTTTGATGTGGAAGATATTCAGCAGGCCACCGTACCAGAATGGTTTGCCCTCGAGTCCTACCTGAAGGCCGTCGTCAAGGTAGACCCTCACGCCCCAGGCTTTCAGTGCCGGAAATGCCTGCGGCGCCCAAGAACTTCCCGGTTGCCCGTAGCACGTCGGCGCTTTGCCGAAGATACGGCGGAGGTCTTCAAAACCAGGGCGCTCGCGGCGGGTGAATTCCTCTGCCCCTTCTTTCCAGTCGAGCTTCGATTCGTACTCCGCCACCGTGGGGTGCTGGCTGTGCATGTTCGAATGGTAGCCGATTTCGTGCTGGGCGAGCGCCTCGATCACGTCCCGCCGGCCCCGCCGCTCGAGGGTCCGGCCCTTTTCTCCCACGACTTTAAAGGTGGCGCGAACCCCCTCATGGGAGAGAATCTCCGCCACGCGTTTGGCCGCGTCATCACTTTGGGGAAGAATATAATCCTCAGTATCGAACCACAGAACTACGTACACGCTGCCTTCTGGCGTCGGTTCAGCCGCCCGCGAATAGTCGAAACATGCGGAGAAAAGCAGCGCCAGCAGAGCCAATTGGACAATTCCCCTGTAGCGCGACGCGCCGAAAATCGAAATTCGAAAAGCGAAATTCGAAACTCGCCGGACGTTCTCTCCCGATGCGGGGAGCTTTGTAACCTGGGTCAAGAAACTGCGCAAACTCCGAACCACCATCTTCTCTCGCCCTCCCGAGGCTCGCATTATAAACCAGGTGTCGGGTGTCAGGTGAAGGGCAAAGGCTAAAGGGTAAAGGATAAAGGATAAAGGATAAAGCACCCCAACTTTCAATATTAACCCTTAGCCCTTACCCTTTACCCTTTAGCCTTCACCCTTTGCGTGACCCCTGGCACCTGAAACCTGTGTTAAGCTGAGCATTCAAGGGGAAACGATGTACCTATTGCTTGCGCAAGAGGTGGGGCGCAACGGTTGTGCGGGGCGCTGGAGCCGCGGACCACAAGAACGGGGATCCACGTTACCAGCTTCTGACTCCTGACTTCTGACTTCTGACTTCTGACTCCTGACTTCTGACTTCTGACTCCTGACTTCCTGCTCTCCTGCCCCCTGAAACCTGTGTTAAGCTGAGCGTATGAAGAGTTTCAAAGAAAGAGTGGCGCAAGGGCACATTCTGATTGCCGACGGAGCCATGGGCACCTATCTGCAAGCCAAGGGCTTGAAACCAGGCGAGTGCATGGAATCGTGGTGTGTTTCTCACCCGAACGTCGTTAAAGGGATTCACGAGGATTACATCGCCGCGGGTGCTGACATCGTGGAGACGAATTCGTTTGGCGGGACTTGTTACAAGCTGAAGCCCTACGGGCTCGAGGACAAAGTGAGAGAGTTGAACCAGGCTGCTGTTGCACTCGCCAAACAGGCCATCGCAGGCAAGGGTTACGTCGCCGCTTCGGTTGGCCCCACCGGGCACATCGTGGAGGACGAGGGCGGCGATGTGACGCCGCAAGACCTCTACAAGGCTTTCAAGGAGCAAGTGGTGGCTTTGGAAGAGGGCGGCGCGGATGCCCTGTGCATTGAGACCATGGCATCCCTCAGCGAAGCGGTGCAGTCGATCAAGGCGGCCAAGGAAAATACCAAGCTTCCGGTGATCTGCACCTTTACCTTTGAACCCGGCGCACGTGGTTTTCGCACCATGATGGGCGTGACGCCGGAACGCGCGGCGCGGGAGGCGGTGGCCGCCGGCGCGGACATCGTGGGCGCCAATTGTGGCAACGGCATCGTGAACATGATCGAGATTACGCGCCAGATGCGGACTGCGCAGCCGAGTACGCCCATCCTTATTAACGCCAACGCAGGCATGCCGGTCCTGGAAGGGGAGAAGACGGTCTTTAAAGAGACGCCGGAATTCATGGCTTCCAAAGTACCGGAGCTCATTAAAGCTGGCGCGCAAATCATCGGAGGCTGCTGCGGCACCACGCCTGAGCATATCGCTGCCATGGCGAGAGTGGCCAAGGCGGGCCATCAAGTCGACAGTCAACAGTCGACAGTCAACAGTCGACAGTCAACAGCTAAAACTTCGTCTTCAGTGGGGAGGCAACGCGCCCAATCAAGTTGACGGTCAACAGCAGGTAGATACAAGCGCAGAGTCTCTGAAAAACGGGACTTTGCGCTGCCTGCTCCCCGTTCCACAGTTGCCTAAACCATTCAGAGAGAAGATGCCGTGGAAACATATAGGTTGCTTTTGGTTCTTGGTGCGATGCTGGTATCGGCGGTCGTTTCACCAAGCACCGGCTTTACGCAGGCCAAGCCCCGGGCTCGTGACCTTGGTGTGCCGTTTGAAGGCACACCCGGACCGCTCAATGCCATCACCGACGTGAAAGGCGTGGAAGTCGGCCACACGACCCTGCTATCCGGGTCGGGGAAGCTGGTCGTCGGGCAAGGCCCGGTGCGGACGGGCGTCACGGCGATCCTTCCCCGCGGCAAATCACCAGGCAGCCAAGTTTTCGCCGGGTGGTTTTCCCTCAACGGCAACGGCGAGATGACCGGGACGACTTGGGTGGAGGAATCCGGCTTCCTTGAGGGCCCGGTGATGATCACCAACACGCACAGTGTAGGCGTAGTCCGCGACGCAGTGATCAAATGGCGCGTGAATCTGGCCCCGCCGGATGAAACCGGCTACTGGTGGTCACTGCCCGTGGTGGCGGAAACCTACGACGGCTATTTGAACGATGTAAACGGATTCCACGTGACGCCGCAGGACGCCTTCCACGCTCTGGATAGAGCCCGCCCGGGCCCTGTAGCCGAAGGCAACGTAGGCGGCGGGACCGGCATGATTTGCTACGAATTCAAGGGTGGCATCGGAACCGCCTCGCGCCAGCTCCGAGCGGCAGAGGGCGGCTACACAGTCGGAGTCCTGGTGCAGTGCAATTGCGGCGCCCGCGAGCAGCTCCGAATTGCGGGGGTGCCCGTGGGGCAGGAGATTACCAGCGACAAGGTCTGGGGAAAACTCAGCTCGAATACGGATGAAGAAAAGGGCTCCATCATCATCGTGGTGGCCACGGATGCACCCTTGCTTCCCCACCAACTCAAGCGCTTGGCGCGGCGCGCGTCACTGGGACTGGCACGCACCGGCAGCGCCTCCGGCAACGGCTCGGGAGACATCTTCATCGCCTTCTCGACAGCCAATCCCGGAGCGGCGAAATCCACAGGGCTCGCCCAGGTTCAGATGGTCGCGAACGACGACATGAACCCGATCTTCTCAGCCACCGTCCAGGCCACCGAAGAAGCCATTGTGAACGCGCTGGTCGCTGCGGAGACCATGACCGGTGCGGACAATCACACCGCGATCGCGCTGCCCCACGACCGCCTGCGCGAGCTGCTGAGGAAGTACAACCGGTTGGTGGAGAAAGGGAATCCCTAAGCGAGTAGCGCGGCCCTTGGGCGCGGTCGGTGAGAAGAGCCGCAGACCTTGAAAAACAGGTCTGCGCTACGCACTCTGCGCTAGCTGCTACCAAAATGCTTGCGCGCTGGCTCGCAATCCGTCATACATGTATAATATGTATGACGGCGGGACGACACCATGCTTTCTATTCGGCTTGACCCTGACATCGAAAGGCGACTGTCCGAACTGGCGAAACGCACGGGGCGGACGAAGACCTACTACGCCCGCGAGCTCATCGAGGGGAACATTGAAGACCTCGAAGACCGCTATCTCGCGGAGGCGCGTCTGGAGAAGCGCCGCTCACCACTCACCAGCCGGGAAGTGCGGAAAGAACTTGGCCTGGAGCATTGAATACGATCCTGAAGCCCTGAAGGATCTCAAGAAGCTCGACCGCACGATCCAGCGGGAAATCCTCGATTATATGGACATGCGGGTCGCGACGGCGGCACACCCGCGCAATTTCGGCAAACCTCTCCGCGCCAGCAAGTTTGGACTATGGCGGTATCGGGTGCGGGATTACCGTATTATCTGTGAGCTTCAGGAAAAGCGGCTGGTGGTGCTCGTGGTCGCCGTAGGGCATAGAAGCACCATTTACGACGATTAGGATCAGCCGGTAGCGCAGCGCGACCTTTGGCCGCAACCAAACATGCCAAGGGGCCTTGTAGGGCCGCGGGTCACCCCGGCCAAGGGCGTGTTGGGGCGAGCGGCGCTCGCCCCGCTGTGGGCCGAATGCCGTTTGGCCCTACTTGGACGAACCATGAAAACATCAACGAAACCGTTCGCTCTTTGCATAGACAATACCGACTATCAGGCGTCGCTCATTCCTGGCAAGGTCTATCGGATTCATCCCGATCCGGTGGCGGCCAAGGATGATCTGGTGCGAATTGTCGACGAGAGTGGCGAGGATTACCTCTATCACAAAAGCTATTTTTTGTTTGTGGACTTTCCCCCCAGCGTGAAGAAAAGGATTCTCGCCTTGCAGGGCGTCGCCTAATGTGCCGATGGCCGGCGCAGTGAAAGAGCCGTTAACGATGCCTTACGCTTGGTGATCGAGTTGCGCAAGGTGGGAAGCTCCAAGCGCAGAGATTGCAGTTCGAACGGCGACTGAGGTCCTGTGACCCGGAGGTAGCCACGGTCAAATCGCATTTGGAATTGACACTGGGTTCGTCATCGAAGGAAAAGCCTACGGTCACGAAAGCCCTGACCATGGCTACCCGCTGGCTACCCGGACGGGCGGGTTTCTACTTATGTTTTCAAGAATTCAGATTAGCTGATGCCCACGGGCACCACGAAGTCGCGCCGGACTGGGTGTGATTTATTGAATGCGGGAGGGGAAGTGGGTCGCCTTGATCGAGGCAGGACTCGACGATCCTTCGCGCCAGTCCCTGGCCAATCTCAACCGCTTCCGTGACGCTGCGTCCTTCGGCGACCGGGCCGGGCACATCGGGGCTCGTTGCCACGTAGCCGCCTTCCTCGAGCGATTCAATGCGCAACCGGATCGGAACTCCGTCCACCGGCGCGACCCTTTCCTGACGCTTTCCCTTTGGTATGGTTTGGCTCCCAAGCGACGGTTCCAATTCTAACATACGTCGGCACTACCACCGGCCGCCTGGCAATTCATCAGGGTGATTACTGAGCGAGTAGCGCGGACCTGTTTTCTAGGTCCGCGGTCCTTTGGTGCGGTCGGTGAGAAGACGGATACCTATAATGGGCTTCGCCGAAAAGGGGAACGGGGGTAGAATTAATAGGGTCACAACTTTGGAGGAGCCGCCTCATGAGCGAAATTGAGCAACTGGAGCAAGTAATCGAGAACCTCTCCCCGCGGGATCTCGCGAAATTTCGGGCTTGGTTTGTGGAGTTCGATGCACGCGTCTGGGACGCCCAGATCGAGGCGGACGCCAAGGCGGGCAAGCTGGATGGCCTCATCACCGAAGCGCTTGCAGACTACAAGGCTGGGAAGGCTCGCGAGCTCTGACTTAGGCCCGGCTATCGAAAAAATTTGACCGACCGGCCCAAGTGCGTAGGATGCTGGGGATGAAACACCGTCACTTTGCCTCCCCACGGTTTTGGACGTTATATGAAGCGTTGCCGACCGAGGTCCGAGCGCTAGCTGACAAGAACTTTGCCCTCCTCAAGTCTGATCCGCGTCACCCTTCCCTGCACTTCAAACGCCTAAGCGGTCTTTGGTCCGTGCGCATCGGCGAACATTACCGAGCACTGGGAACTGACGTCAAAGAAGGAATCTACTGGATCTGGATCGGACCTCACGGCGAGTACGACAGGATTGCCGGGTAATCCGCGCAGCGATGGCATTCTCAGTTGTACGAGCCGGTAGCCACGGTCAATTCATGTTTGGAATTGACCGTGAGTTCGTCATCGAAGGAAAAGCCCACGTTCACGAGAGCCCTGACGGTAGCTACCCGTTGGCGAGCCTAATGGCATTGCTCAATTTGCGTGCAGTTCTTCGAGGTGCTGTCGCTGAACCTTAATCTTGCTTTCGTCCTTTCGGGCGGCTGCCAAATCATAGGCGAGCTGCATACGCAACCACGTTTCCGCTGTGCTGCCGAAAGCCTTGGCAAGCCGGATAGCCATCTGCGGGCTGATTGCGGCTTTGCCGTTCACCACGTTGTTGAGGGCCTGCCGGGTGATGCCAAGAACCTTTGCGCCTTCCGTCACGGACAAGCCCAACGGTTCAAGGCAAGCGGTTCGTATGCTTCGTCCGGGATGAGGTGGGTTTTTCATGGGCATGGTGTCATTCCTTTCGTCGCCTAGTGGTAATCAATCAACCTAATCATGAGGGTACACCGTAAAGTGAAGCTTGTCACTTGTCAAGTGTGGATTCGTACGGGGACATCCAGCGGGCTGCGCCGGGGGGACAGCAAGCGTAGCGCGGACCTGTTTTGAAGGTCCGCGGCACTTGCGCACGGTCGTGAGAAAGGCCGCCCCGATAAATCGGGGCGCTACCAGGCTCTTCTCGCTGCCGCCGCGGGTGGCGCATACGTGCCGCCGTTTGGCATGTATGTGGTCATGGCAATCCGCACTGCCGTTCCCGGGGTACCGGTGCATTCTAGCCCAACTGCCAAGAGGTCGCGTACGTCACAGAACGATGTAGGCGCCACCCGCGGTAAACTCGCCGCTACAACCCAAACTTCCCCCGCCTGCCACCTACCAGCTACTAACTACCTGTGTTTTCAATAACATTCGCGGTATAAACGGCTAAGTACCTTTGTTTTCTATGACATTCCCGCTTAGCTGCCACCTTTTTCACCCCGGTCCTTTGTTTTCAATAACATTCCCGCGTTGCTCCGTCATTTTTGAAGTTTCTACGGTCGTCGTAGCAAACGACAGAGAATGACACACTGTCGGTTTGGAAAGAAGGACGGGGGTCATCCGTGAGGTCTCTACGGCCATGGCAGAGCGGCCTAGTGTCATCTGCTAGGCTATCAAATTAAGCATAGCTTGTCAAGAGTTTTTTCGAGGGCGCCGGGTGGCGCCGACACCGGTTTATGAGGTCTGTCATGATGGGCCGACGGCCCACGAAAGTTCATGAAAAACGGTCAAGATGCCGTGCCGGAGCCGATTCGCGCTATCCCCTTTGTTTTCAGCATCAGCTCATTTTTGGCAAATGGTTTTTCGACCCTGCGATCATCGAGCCGAATGGCGAGTCGGGTCGGCCTGCTTCCAGTACCGCTCGGATAACCGATGGGAAGCGAGGAGCCGTCCCTGCGGAAAATCGCAGACATGCGGAAAAGATGCATGTCTGCACCCGGCAAGGTCATCATGGAGTATTTTTGGCTCTTAGCGACACATAGTGTGCCGCAAGGCGACTTGAATCAGATGTTCGTTCGGGAGCGAACCCTGACATAGTCGGAGTGTTCAAAGAGGATATGAATGTCAAAAAATCGACCGCTGCGATGGTTTTGTAGAAATTGATTGGCTTACCGTATTCAGAGTCCGTGTAAGCTCCGTGAAGGATACCAGGTCTGTTTGTTCCGTCGCCTAACGGATATAGCTGGGAGTCAGAGTAAAAGTAGTCCTGAACGAAGCAAATGAATGAATCGAGCATGTCCACGATCTCATCAGTTGCTCCGATTCTCCGCCCCTTAACGTCCTTCTTGGCGTAGGACGCAAGGGCTTCGAACACATTTTTGATAGAACCCCTCGACTTGATCCTACGGTCCACAGCGAGGAGCCTGCCGGCCCCCTCGATGACGGGAATTAGCCCGCCAACTGCAACATGACCAAGGCCGAAGAAGTGGGCCGCCACCGACTCAGATATTGTTTCAGTGAATTGCTTTATGACTGGCATACACCGGTAGCGGTACAAGATCATGGAGGCTAGTCGCTCCGCATCATAGACGAAAGACAGCGCCTTCTCTAAATCGTCTTGTGTAAAGTTGCCCTGTGCCTGGGCAATGCGCGACGCAACCAGGCCAAGGAAGTCAGACGAGACATAGGGCGGTATAAACCACCCGACACCGTTGAGTCTCTCCTTTAGGTCACGTGGTTTCATGTTGCTTAGCTCCTAGCCTTTCGCCGACCGGCGGCGAGGCGGCTTCTTGCGTTTGATTTTGTGGCGTTTCTGTGGTGACCTCCGGGGTTTGCGGAGCGGCCATCCGTCGACGCACGATCGTCGGGCCATCACAAATGTACCGCTCCATCACCCCGGCCTCGATCGAGCCGAACACACCGTGTACAGCTACTGTTCGATTCCAATAAGCCCGCAGCCACTCTGCCTTCGCAAGTATTGTGCCCTTGTCCCTGTTGAGGCGTTGGCAGACGAAGTCAATGACGCGCCGTCCGGGATCATCCAGAATTACCTTTCCAGGATAGATCGGCATAGGTCGATACTCAGCGTATCGCCGCAAATAATGGACGAAATGGCGTCCCGGTGAATCTTCGATGAGCCATTCCAGATAGCCAGCGCCATAAAGTTTGGCGTCATCAACGACTTCCTGAGAGATCAGAGTAATCGGGTGCTTCGCGCATTGGCGTTCTATGTCGACGGCGCGGCTAACGGCTGTGCCGTAAACGAAGTCCGCTCCGTGATACGCGCCGCCACCGGTTAGGCCGCCCCGGACGAAAACGTCATACTGGAGGAGATTGGATGTCAGCGCGGAGATAGACTGAAAAATCTCCCGCAGACCCTCTGCTGTTCGTTCTGCCGAAACGACAATGCAGTCGGAGAAATACTTGAAACGTAAGCCGATCGACGGATTTTCGCCCAATGTGTACTTCACCAACCTCAAAATCTCGCGCAGTTTGGCCCGCTCCGCTATATCTCGCTCTGCGCTTTCGACCTGAGCTTTGAATCCCAGCAAATCGAGGTACGCGACGTAACGATCCTTGTAGTCGTCCTCGACTTCGGGATTGATGTCTTGCGACACTGGCGTACCTCCCGATTAGATTACATGGCCGTGCTGTATTATATGCCTAATCCTGTGAGGGGCCACGGTCAGTGCAGTCCTGACCCTGGACTCTTCTCTTGATGGCGAAGGCATAGGCTGCTGGAATGGTTGAATCCCGTGCGGAAAGGGCTGGTCAAGGGGCCTGAAGACGGGCAGTGGTCCGCTTGTTACGCACGGTCTCGCAATGGGTAGGTTTTGCGACGAGCGCCAAAGGCCCTAAAATCAGGCCCTCGACCGTCCCAAATTCGTTTGTACAAATCTGATTTGCGGAGTGATATACTGGTCTATTATGACGTTTCTCTTTGCCACGGAGCTCGGCAGCCCCCATATTGGAAATAACAACTACATGCTCGCAATCGGCCCCAATCCAGGTCTCGGGCTGAGCCCTGACCCTATTTGGAAGCACTCCTATGAGACCCTTGACCGACTGTGCGAGGTCATCGACAAATGCGAAGCCTTGAAAGGGTCTGACGTCGAGGCCCTTCGAAGAGCCCTGGACAACGGGGACCAGTTTACAACTCCGATCAGTGAAGAAAAGGCGCGCTGCATGGGCTTCAAGGTCTAGCGCCGAATCTCCGCAACTTTGGCTAAGACGAGGTGGCCACGGTCAATTCGTCCTTCGAATTGACCGTGGGTTCCCCATCGAAGGAAGAGCCCACGGTCACGAGAGCGCTGACCGCGGCTACCTGCTACTCCACCTTTGTAGGGTGTTCTTCAAACCACTTCCGCACACGTTCCTGCACCTGAGATAGTTCCGCTGGCGTCAGGTGGGATGCGGCGCCGTCTCGCGATTTATCAACGTCTTCGTGCTTGACCCCTTCGACCCTGGCCGAGGCGGCAAGCCCCAGCCAGAAATAAGCCTCAGCGTAGTCCTGCGGCACGCCATACCCCGAGGAATACAAATTGCCGAGTCTCGCCTGCGCTTCGGCATCGCCTTGCTCCGCTGCCTTGCGGCACCAGTAGACCGCTTGTGCGTAGTCCTGCGTCACGCCAAGGCCCTTCTCGAACATGACGCCGAGACCGGATTGTGCATGGGCGTAGCCTTGCTCGGCTGCGTTGCGGCACCAGTAGACCGCTTGCGCGTAGTCCTGCGTCACGCCAAGGCCCTTCCAGTACAAGAAGCCGAGGTTGTCTTGTGCACGTGCATTTCCCTGCTCGGCTGCCTTGCGGAACCAGGAAACCGCCTGTGGATAGTCCTGCGGCACGCCAAGGCCCTTGCAGTACAAGAAGCCGAGGTTGTTTTGCGCAACTGCATTCCCCTGCTCGGCTGCCTTGCAGTACCAGTAGACCGCTTGTGCGTAGTCCTGCGGCACGCCTCGGCCCTTCTCGAACATGAAGCCGAGATTGGACTGCGCATCGGCATCGCCTTGCTCCGCTGCCCTGCGGGTGGAAGCCACATCATTAGGTGCGCTTTGATCACCGGTTACGGCTGTTTCCGGCGGAGACAGACTTTGCTTCGGTCCTTGGCTGGATCCTGCCGACTGTGGCTCGGTGTTTGAGGCTTGCACGCTTCCGAGTCGTATAACGTTGTCGGTCCAATAGGAGGCAAACTCCTGGGCGAGTCGGCTCGCTGCCGCCGCCTTGTCAACCTCTAGGGGCCCGGTGTCCCCCCCTCCCTCGGTCTGCACCCATGTCGGCAACCGAAACCCTGAAAATTCATCCTGTGAATGGGGGTCAAAACAGAACCCTCCCACATATAACTGTACCGGTCCCTGCGGTCCGGTCTCTGCTTCTATCAGCCTCAGCCTGACGTCGTTGTAAAGGGGAAACCATCCAGGTGGAATGTAGAAGGACTGCACCAGGGTTTCCGGCAGGTAATATAGGGCGACGCTCACGTGCTTGGGCCGAAGAGCCACACGAAGCGAGTTAACGAAAAACTTACAGATTTGCGAATCAACGTCATCTCCGCAAGAGACGCTGAGCCCTTGAGCCTGGTGTAAGATCTTGGCGATCTGGGAAGCCGGAGCTTCGTGCGGCGGGTCTATGCGTCTGACCGTGGAGGTAAATTCGCTTTGGTCTGTCGGCAGCTTTCCCACTTTCACAGGGATCGAGAGGCTGCTAGGACCATGCTGAGTCGAGTGATTGCTCGAGTTCACGGCCCAATAGATGATCCCGAAAAGAACGAGCAGTCCAGCAGACACGATAAGCTCTGCCAGTAATATTTTGCTCCAGGGGATTCCTGCTTTCACCGGCTTTACCGGACTTGAGGTTGTTTTCGGGCTGCTGGGATTAATCCCAGTCTTGACCGGGGCATCATCCTGCGTTGATCTCGTAGGGGCAGGGGTTCCACACCATATGCAGAAAGCACCCTCAGTTCGCTTTCCGCAGTTTGGACAGAGAGTCATCCGCATGCCTACAGCTCGGACCAGACAACAAGGTCCCGCCTGGAATTATCGCGCCTGAGTAGCCGGATTGCAAACCAAAATGCCCCGGCAATCGCGCCAGGATGCCCGCGCTGAGTGAGGCTGGCGGGGCATTCTCTCCCTTTACCGTGCCTAGATGCTGTTCACTGGGCTGCGCCAGTGCAACGCGGCGAGGGCCAACTCGCTCTTATTCGACGATTATTCGTTTTTCCCAAGTCCGTGGGTCGCGGTGCTGGTGGAGAAGCGCGATAAGCTCTACGGTTTCTCTGGTCACACCGAAGTACACCGCGTACGGAAACCTGCGAAGCAGAGCTCTTCGAATGTTGCTTTTGATTTTCGGAAACTGAGATGGGCTCTTGATGACCCGTCGGAGGACAGAATCGAGCTCGTCGAGGAATTCATCACCCAGTCCCGCCCGTCGCTCCTCGTACCATGCTGTCGCGTCGCTGACATCAAGTTCAGCCTGGGGCAGGATCGTGAGGCGTCGCATCACGGGGTGGATTGGCGCTGGCGTAGCCTGGCGCGGAGTTCTTCGCGAAAATCGTCCCAGGATCTGCCCACATGAGAACCGGCCTGGCCCCCATTGGTGCGCTGTTCGATCACTTCGAGATGCCAATCCGGTACGGCAACGGCTTCAGGCCTGGCAGCAATGCGGTCCCAAAGCGACTCAACGTAATCGAGCTTTTCCTCGACCGTTAGCGCGTCAAAGCCCGCCGGCGGATTTGCTACTTTGCTCGCCATAGGATTCAGCCTGAGTATAGCTCTTAGGGTTGCCCGATTTCCACTGTATTCATTCCGCAACGTTCAAATGCCCGTCCGGGCTAATGCCGTTTGCAAGCGATGACTCGGACCTGAACTAACGGCGGGAACATAGACATCCTTGTGCTGTCAATAGGGTCGCAGCACCGTAACCGCGGGCATGGGATAGTGCTTAACGTTGCGGGTGATGTGTTCCGCGACGTAAGGCGCGAACCATCGCCAAGCTTGACTTTTTCCGTCCCTTCCACGACCCAAACGCCTGGTCCAGCGCGGCGCGAAAGTCCGCGGGGGTGGGGCGGTGGACGTATCGCTCCTCGATCGCGGTCCGGATCAAGGCGCTGGCCGTTTTCTTCTCCAGCCTGGACCACGCTCGCAGATGACGCCGTTGCTCTGCGGTAAGGAAGATTTGAGTTCGTACCATGTTTCCCATAGTTTAAGAATATACACCGCGGGGGGCGCATACATCGAGCCTTTTGCGATGTGTGCGGTCGAGGCGGTATTGCTGGCGGTGAGATCGCGCCGGTGGGCGATGAAGTTGCGTCGCTTGCTGGGGCGCATGCATAAATGGTATTCGGCAATGAATTGTGTGTTCACGTCTGACCAAACGGTCAGATTTTTGTTTGGACCATTGGCGAAGCACCACCGGACGCTAACTTCGCCAGCGAGAATATCCCCAGCCTCCACCACCGAGCAAAAACAACACCAAGACAACAATCAATATGGTTACCACGTCTCGCCTCCGTTGTAAGAGGAAGCTGCTGGACTCATCCAAACCGCAGCCCTCTTGTTTCCCACAAGCAACATCATCATCATGGACGCAACGAAAGCGGGCGTCTGCCCGATTGTGACCAGGTGTCTGTGCATTTGTGCACACCTCCGTTTGGAGACAAACGGGTATATACTTTCAGGCGCCGGAGCGCCAAAAAGCGAATTCCGGATAAAGACGATCAAGAGGTCGCAGTACGTGGGCAAACCGAAATGAAAATCTCAGTTAACCATCTAAAACGTTACAAAGAAATTGCCTTGCTGCTGTGGAAGTACGGCCGCTCCGATCTCGTGCAGCAAATGGGCATTGACGAAGCCGTCGATCCGCAGGAGGCAAAAGCGGCCAGCGCCGGCGAGGCCGCGCCAGAACAGTTGGCGAATGATCTGGAAGCGATGGGACCCACTTATGTGAAATTGGGACAAGTGCTTTCCGGCCGGCCCGATCTGCTCCCGGACGCCTATTTGAAGGCACTGGCCCGCTTGCAAGACAAGGTCAAACCCTTTTCCTACGCTGAGGTGGAAGAAATCGTAGCGACGGAATTGGGAGTCAGAATCTCGAAGGCGTTCTCGCGCTTCGATCCTGAGCCGATCGCGGCCGCCTCCCTGGGCCAGGTTCATTCCGCCGCCCTGCGCGATGGGCGATTGGTGGTGGTCAAAGTTCAACGACCCAACATTCGCAAACAAATCGCCGACGATTTTGAAGTGCTCGAGCAAATAGCGGATTTCTTGGATGCGCACACCGAACTCGGCCGTCGTCACCGATTTCTCAAAATCCTGGAAGAGTTCCGCATCACCATTCTGCAGGAACTAAACTATGAACGGGAAGCGCAAAACCTGATCGCGCTTGGGGAAAACTTAAAAGAGTTCGAACTGATCCAGGTGCCGCAGCCGGTTCCGGATTACAGCACTCGCTCCGTGCTCACCATGGATTACGTGCAGGGCCGGAAGATAACTTCGGTCGGGCCCCTGGGCCGGCTGGAGATGAACGGCGCGCCACTGGCCGAGGAACTGTTCAAGGCGTATTTGAAGCAGGTGCTGGTGGACGGATTGTTTCATGCCGATCCGCACCCTGGAAACGTCTTTCTCACCGACGGCGGGCACATCGCGTTGCTTGATCTGGGCATGGTCGGCCACACGACGCCCGCCATGCAGGAGCACCTGCTGAAGCTGTTGATGGCGATCAGCGAGGGAAAGAGCGACGAAGCCGCTGACGTCGTGATCCGCATCAGCCAGAAGACGGAGGAATTCAACCAGACTGAATTCCGCCGCCGCATCGGTCAACTCATGGCCTCACGGCAGGATCAGGGATTGCAACAGATGAACGTGGGGAAATCCTTGTTGGAAGTAAGCAAGAACGCCGCCGACAACGGTCTCTTCGTCCCCAGTGAGCTGACGATGCTGGGCAAAACCCTGCTGCAACTGGATGAAGTCGGGAAGATTCTCGATCCCGCGTTTGATCCGAATGCGTCCATCCGCCGCAATGTGGGTGAACTGATGTCGCAACGCATGCGCAAAAATGCCACGCCAGGCAGCGTCTTCAGTTCGCTGTTGGAAATGAAGAATTTCGTCGGCGGCCTGCCATCCCGCCTCAACAAGATTATGGATGCGATCACCAACCACGAGTTGGAAGTCAAAATCAAAGCCGTGGACGCGAAATTGATCATGTAAGGATTGCAAAAGATTGCCAATCGCATCACGATGGGCCTCGTCCTGGCCGCGCTGATTATGGGAGCGTCACTCCTGATGCAGATCCAAACCAGCTTTCGCATATTTGGTTATCCCGGTATGGCCATTCTCTGCTTTCTCGCCGCGGCGGCGGGAGGGTTCTGGCTGGTGTTTAGTATCCTTGTTCAGGACCAGAAAAGCCGGAAGAAATGAACCAGCTTCGACAGGGAGTGAAAGAAGCTTCAGCCAAAACCAAAAATCAGGTGGGTGGCGCATACATGCCGCCCTTTGGCATGTATGCGATCATGGCGATTGTCGATTTTCGATTGCCGATTGGGGCTCGGGCAACCGAACGCCCGGCGAGGCGGCGACATGGCAAAACAATGTCGCCGCCAGCCGCGAAATGTGAGCGCTCTCAGTTAATTTGAGGATCGCCACGAGTCATCCGCCACTGGTTGGATTAAGCTTCTCCCAGGTTGTGATTGCACTTTCTTTGGTAGTGGCATCCTCGGGATCAATCAGCTTTCGTTCCTCGAGTGGAACGTCGGCGATCTTGTCCAGGTCTGCTCGAATAGACTTTTGCGCTTCGGATGCCGACTTTTGCCTGACCTGTTCGTTAAATTGGACATCGAGATGGATTCGGCAAACGGCGCGCGCCAGTTCATATTCCCGCCAATCCGGTTCCCGTGACCGCTGGCGAATCCGGATGGCATCATTCAACAGGTCCAGCGCGCGGCTCCAATCAGCTTTAGAAGTCGCCGGATCATTCGGATCTTTCTTCCTTCCCATCAGAGCCAAAGCATATTGGCCCCGGTTGCGATGAAAGATTTCTTGTGTGTCAGCTTCCACCAGGGCCTGGAACACGGGGAGCGAGCGTTCGTTCACATCTTCGGTTGCGGGCTTCCGGTATTTCTCTGCGTCCAGGAAGATTTTCGCCCAGGCGCCGGCGGACGCAGCCTTAATGGCATTCATCATCGCCAGGCGCGCCTCCTCGTCCTTTGAACTCGGAGGTTGATTCAGCCAGCGATCGACCGCGGCCAAGGCCTCCGAGTCGTGATCCGGAAGGTGTGAGGTGGTAACGATTTCGAACCGCGTCCAGATATAGCCATAGAGGATGCCGCACGACCAAAAATACACCAGGATAATCGTTGGAGTGGCCGGGGAAGGGTCGTAAGGATTTAGTGACTTCGCCACGAAGGTGCCAAATCGCTCGATCATCGCGGGGAATTTGGCCAGCTCGACGAGGCTCGCCCCCACGAGCAGTTTCGTAAGCCAGTCCGCAACTTCCCGAAGATTGGTGTTGTAAAAAAGAGGATTGGTGTTGTAGAGAGGGGATTGCGACGGCTGCCCGCCGGTCCTTATTGTCCCAGCATCCGCTCTCGAAGGAAATCCAAGGGAAAAACCCAAGAGCACTCCGACCATGAAAGCACCCCCTGCCATCAGAGTTCCCCCGACTGCGGTCCTCGCCACGATGCCGTGCATCCAGTGTTGGTACCGAAGGGCATCGAGCATGACGACAATGATCCCGGCAGCGACGACCAGCAGCAGATATTGAAGGGCCTGGTAGTAGGTCTCAGCATCAGGAGAGAGCACGCGCTCCACTCGGTGCTGGTGCCACCAACCCACTCCCGCGAGGGCCAGCAGAAACAGCATTCCGATGCAAGAGCCCTGCGCGGAGTACCACTGCCTGAGCTCCTCGGCCCGGATGCAAACGACGGCAAACGCACCCGCAGCGGCCACAAGCAGCCACGGCCTTACGCGGGAAAGAGTACCCAAGGTATTATCGAAATGGTGTTTTGTCATTCAGCGCCTCCAAAATCAAGAAAATCATACCCCTGAAGGACGGGCCCCGTCCACAGTGAGACGCGGGTGGCGCATACATGCCGCCCTTTGGCATGTATGCGATCATGGCGATTGCCGATTTTCGATTGGGGATTGCTGATGGACATTGGAAGGAGTTGCCACACCACTTTTTCAATCGTCAATCGGCAATCAGCAATCGTCAATCTGCTGCTCCGGAGTTCTACAGCCGCTGATTCTACGCCCGAATGAAACTGAAGGAACCAGCCCCCCGCGCACTGATGAAGTGTCGGGAACGATGCGTCTCAGTACAGGAAATGGCGGGACACGACGATTGCACAGAAGGTGGCGAAGCCGAGGAGAATGATGCCGAAGGCGGCGTTGACGAGGCGGAAGAAGGTCGGGCCGATGCGGTGGGGTATGAAGCGAACGATGAAGATCAGCGTGGTGAACCAGGTCATGAGCCCGGCGGCGACCATCAGGATTCCCCACCGGGGGGCGTTGGAGCCCAAGATGGAATGGGCGAAGGGGAGCCAGTTGGCGGTGACGCCGACCCAGTAAACCATGGTTGCGGGGTTGAAGATGGTCAGGGCGGCGCCAGCGGCGACATCGCTGGCCAGATGCTTGGGGAGGGCGCCTTTGTCCCAGCGTTTGCGAGCTCTGGTGTAGGCTCGCAGGGGTTCCTTGACGGTGCGGACAAGGAAGTAGAGCCCTAGCGGCAACAGGACCATTACGCCGATGGCCGCGAGGATGGTCCGGAGAGTCGGGTTGGACAGGTCGGAGAGGAGATAGTGACCGCCGAGGAGGACCAGGGAGAAGAGGATCAGGTCGCCGGAGACCGAGCCGACTGCGCAGGCAAGGGTGCGGCGCCAACCGCCCATCATGCCGCGGCGGATGGCCAGCATGTTGACCGGGCCCATCGGCGCGGCCGCCACCAATCCCATGAGATATGCGGCCGAAAGTACGTGGACGTCGGAGACGAACATCATGTGATTGCAGACCGCCAAAATAGGCCGGAATTTCCGTTCAGGCCTTCCGGCAGTCAAGAGTATACGTCAAATCGCCGAAATGAGAGCCATGAATAGCAATGAGAGTGGGGCAATCCGGGCGGGGAGTATTTGTCAGATTTCATCCGAGTCGGTCAGACGCTGGCCTCCTTATGGCGGGTGGCGCATACGAGCCGCCGTTTGGCATGTATGCGATCATGGCACTCCGCAGTGCCGTTCCCGGTGCACCAGCGCGTTCCAGCCCAATTGCCAAGAAGTCGCACACATCACAAAGGAGGCGTGAAAGAATCCTGAAAGAGCCTTCTCACCACAGAGATACAGAGGCGCCGAGAACCAAAAAGAAAGGACCTTTTCTCTATGTCTCTGTGCCTCGGTGGTGACAGTAATTGGCTGTTTCGCAACTTCAAAACGATGTTTGCGCCACCCGCGTTCTTTAAAGGCTGGAAGCTGACCCGCCGAGGCGGGATAACTGAGCGCTGAAGCAGGGCAAACGACGACTGGCAACTGACGACTGACGACTGAGCACCTGTATTGAGCTGGCGTTGTGGAGTAAGATGGTATTGGGCAGAAGCTAAGGCTGGGGTGGCTGGGGAGTGCAATCATGGCGACTCTGCAAGAAGTCTTACAGAAAGCCGTCCGAGAGGGTGAGCTTTACGAGAAGCTCGAGGGCGGTTTCGTGCGCTGTTACGCCTGCGGGCATTGCTGCCGAATACCGGATGGGCAACCGGGAGTTTGCAAGGTCCGGTACAACGAGGGCGGTAAGCTCTTTGTGCCCTGGGGCTACGTCTCGAGCGCGCAGTGCGATCCCATCGAAAAGAAGCCCTTTTATCACGCCTACCCTGGCGCGCTGGCCTACAGCTTTGGGATGCTGGGTTGCGACCTGCACTGTAGCTATTGCCAGAACTGGGTTACCT
>Ga0187868_1000884_pt1 | contig 22661 bp, 22 predicted proteins | sample June2016WEW_13_4_FD_133014 | JGI IMG/M metagenome (GOLD analysis project Ga0187868, IMG submission 133014) | Peatland microbial communities from SPRUCE experiment site at the Marcell Experimental Forest, Minnesota, USA - June2016WEW_13_40 | ecosystem: Environmental > Terrestrial > Soil >... | reverse complement strand
TGAGGCGATGACGCCACCGCGAGCACCAGAGGAACTCTGCGGCGCAAAAACACCTTGATTTCCTGGTATCACTTTCACTCGCTTCGATTGGACTTGCGCCCTTGCAACTGGTTCCAGCCTTACGGCGGTCGCGAATGCAGCTTTTCACGCCACCAATTGCGGTCTGCCGGGTTTGTCCACCGGATATTCGAGAAGGTTATCTTCCTTGCCGCGGATCTCGAGTTGATTAATGAGCCGATGCAGGTAGCCTCGGGCCACCCCCAGGGTGCGCGCGGTTTCGACTATGCTCCCGCCACATGCTTGCAGCGTTCGCAGAACCAGCCGCCGTTTAAATTGGCGCACTTCGTCCTCGTAGGAATCGCTGGACTTGAGGTTTACGCAATTTTCCTGGATGGCATCCGGCAGGTCTTCGCAGTCAACGACCGCTTTATCGGATAACACTACGGCTCTCTGCACAACGTTCTCAAGTTCTCGGACGTTGCCCGGCCAGGAGTATTCTTCCAGGGCCAGCAACGCGGACCGGGAGAACCTTTTCGCGCGCTTATTGAATAGTTCCGCGAACTTTTTGACGAAATGTTGCGCTAGAAGCGGAATATCTTCGCGCCGTTCGCGAAGCGCCGGAATATGCATATGGACAACATTCAGCCGGTAGAACAGATCCTCGCGGAACTTGCCCTGCTGGACCATTTCAGAAAGGTTCCGGTTGGTCGCGCTGACCACGCGGATGTTGGCATTGATGGTTGTATTGCTGCCAAGGCGCTCAAAGGTGCGCGCCTGTAACACGCGCAGCAACTTCGGTTGCAGACTCAGACCGATGTCGCCGACCTCATCAAGAAAAACCGTTCCCTGATCCGCGGCCTCAAGCCGGCCACGGCGAGCCGTAGCAGCGCCGGTAAACGCGCCTTTCTCATGGCCGAACAGTTCGTCCTCGATCAGGGTCTCTGGCAAGTTTGCACAGGAGAATGCGACAAGAGGTCCGGCGACCCGGGCGCTCATATGATGAATTGCGCTTGCGAGCAGCTCCTTGCCGGTTCCGGTTTCGCCGGTAATCAGCACGTTTACGTCACAAGGAGCAATTTTTCTCGCCAGAGCAAAGAGTTCCTGCATTCGCGGAGCGCCACCGATGATTCCGGGCAGGCTGCCGCTTCCCCGCACCATGACGCTCAAGCGCCTGAGCTCCTTTTCGGCGGCCCGGATTTTGCAGGCGCGCCGCAGTATCAGCCGGAGCTCAATCATGTTCGGCGGATTATGAATCGTGTCGTAGACGCCGTGGTCCAGAACTTTCGCCATGAGATCGCGGTCGTCTTCGTCGCATAAAACGATGGCGGCGGGGCCACCGTCGCTTCGCTGGACCGTGTCGATTACGCGAAGCCCGCACTCAACGTCTCCGCCGGCAGCCCGCAAGTCAAGGAGCACGACGTCACAATACTCCCGCACACCCAGCCATTGACTGGGGGTCCAATCACTGCTGCGGCGGGCTATGAAACCGGGGCCCAGGGTTCGCGCGATCGCATCGCTAAGACCAAGATCATTTCCCAACAGCGTTACATGTATTAACTTCGACAGCTCGGCCATCAGTACTCCGCTTCTGATATTTGTGTCTTTAATTTCAGCGTTCCATTTTCCCCAACGCCAAACCGAGGCTTTCCGGGGCCTCCCGGCTTTCTGGACCGGCTCCCAAGCCTGAACGAGAGGTCCATGCACCCGAGACGGTAACTCCATGGACTGTCCTAGTGGACCGACCGCCACTGTCCCTATGTGCACTCTCGGAGCCAATCATTGGCACGCGATGGTGAGGCCACGCTAAATCCAGAGTTCCACGTTAGTTAACCAGATTGACAGGGCAGGGCAACAAGGTGTCGCGCCATTTTTAAGGTGAGTACCTGGAAACCCTCTGGAGGGCTTGTTGTTCCACAAGTTGGTACGTGAGTTCACACTGGCTTGGAGACGAAAGGGTTAGCTTCGCGGGGGGGCTGCTGCCGCAGCCAGAGCCAATTTCAGACCAATGTGCCACTCCGGCAGACTAATTTGTAGCGGTAGCTAAAGATGGAATCCCAACCAGGATTTCCACAGCCACCGGCTTCCCCGCACGCATGGCGGGCGCAAACTTCCATAGGTTGAATGTAGCCTTGGCAGTTTCGTCCGCCTCCCGCATAATGCCCTGATAGATCTGCAGATTGGCCACAGAGCCGTCTTCCCGAATCAAACCCTTCAGAATGATGTTCTTGGGAGCCTTCTCCCTGGAGATAGGGGGCCGGCGAAAATCGAACGTCTGCAGGGGAGATGGCGGCACCACGGCCTCCTCCAGTTGGACGGTGGTGGCATTGCGAGGCATCGGTGCTGCGGGCTTACCAGCCGTGCAGTACTCTAGTGTCCAGTTTGCAACTGGCATCGGCAGAAATATCGTGAAGATTCTTCCGCACGGCAGGGCTTTGTAAACTCCCAAACCGCCTCCGCCAATTGGCCCGGCGGAGATGATCATTGCGTTCTTCCGAACGGGAGCGGCGGGAGGTACAGGGAATATCATCATCTGGTAGCCTCCCCCAGCCGCCCCGGCGCCATTGAGGCTTACCTCCGGCGAGCCTGCTGAATCCTTGCCCCCGCCGCCTTCTTTTCCGTGTCCAACGCCCATGCTGCCGTCGCCTGCCGCACTGATGCCGTCGCTTCCCCCGCCGATGGCGAGGTCGCCCCTTCCACCAGGCGAACCGAAGCTGGTTCCTGACGGCGAGAACGAGAATTCTCCGTACTTGTTGCCTGGCGGCAAGGCCATCTTTGCCTTTCCCGGATCCGTACTAAGAACGAGCAAACTCTTCTGAACGCCTTCTTTTTCCCCTACGCCTGCGCTCGCCGCGGAGGGTGCGCTCTTGGAGTCAGGGTCGGTTTGCGGCTCCGGCGCCGCAGCAACCGGCAATTGCGGCTTCGCCATGGCGGGAACGGCGGCAAGATTCAACTTCGAGGCCGGCACCGGAAGCGGGGGTGACGCGACATCGGCGCTATCGTTTCGATGAGTCGGCATTCGCTTGGGCCCGGACAGCACGATGTCAACCTGCTCTCGCGGCATGACCAGCGGATTGCCCAATATCGAGTTCGGAAGCTTGATCTCTTGCTTTATGAGAACATCCGGAGGCGAGCTTGGCTGAAGGATCAACTGGTGGCTATTGCTCGGGTGGAGAGGAGCTGAGACTGCGGTGAGTTTACGGTGGAAAGCACTGCTCCCCAGCGCAGGCTTTCCAGGCGCGGTGCCTTTGCCCGCTGCCCCCCGCTCTCGGCTGCAGATATTTTGGCGAAGACCATACGGTCTTTTGCGACCGGCACGACATACAAAATTGTGTTCTTCGTCCGGGGAAACGCTGACGGCACGTTGAGCGTCACAGTCGGACCGAAATGAGGGAACCGGAGGATAATCAGAACGGCGGCAAAGTGCATCAAGAATGATAGGGAGATAGATCTGCCGAAGGGCTCGACCCTAAGTTGCGGAAAACCGAAGGGATCGATCCGAAGTTGAGGAAGTCGCTGATCTGTGTTTTCCATCTCCGCCCTGGTGGCAATTTGCCGGAAGCAACGCGCACTTTTTCGACAAACGCTTGGTCGAGTTAGCGGGCTGCTTCGCTTTTGCGGGCAAATCCATCCCTCTGCCATCTCTTCAAAGGGACACGCTCAGCCCATATCCGCTAACCTCTGAGCACGTCCCCTTCCAACATGACTTTCCCTCTCAAGGCGGACTCCCGCTGAGCCGTTGCCACCGCATCACGACGAAGATGTCACCGATTAGGTACAGACGTGACGTTTGATTGAGATGTTTTGGTGACCGTAAGTATCAGACAACTACCCGCGCGGAACGGCCGCGCAACGCAGCCCCCCGCGCCGCGACGCTGCCGGAAGTGGCGGGAGAGATTGCCTGAAACAGACCGCCCGCAAAGGTTCGAGCCGCGCGTAATCGCCTGTCTGTGCCGCAATTTGCGAGATGCATCACCCCTGCTGGTGACCATAGTCACTGAGGGATATGACTGCGGGGAACTACAGTTCAGGATTCGGGGGTTGAAGTGCCGGGGCATAAAGAGCAACCCGAAACAACCCCGCTCACGCCGCTACCGCCGCGGGTTCCATGCATGCGCCAGCGGGGGCGCCAACCAGAGAACAAGCAAATCGTTTCTGGTTGATGACCGCGAAAGGAGTCTGCCGAATTGCCAAAAACAGCCAGCCTGATCCAAGGAAACCAGGCGATCGCCGAGGGTGCGTTCTATGCCGGCGCGCGCTTTTACGCCGGGTATCCGATCACTCCTTCTTCGGAGGTTGCCGACATAGCTTCCCGCAAATTGCCGAAGCTAGGCGGTATTTACATGCAGATGGAAGACGAAATCGCCAGCATCGCGGCGGTTATCGGTGCGTCTTTATCGGGCAAGAAATCGTTTACGGCGACCAGCGGACCTGGATTCTCACTGATGCAGGAGAACTTGGGCGTGGCAATCATGGGCGAGGTGCCGTGCGTCGTGATCGACGTCCAGCGCTCCGGACCCAGCACTGGACTGGCGACCAAGCCTGGGCAGTCGGACTACATGCAGATCCGTTGGGGCCGGCACGGAGATCAAACCTTGATCGCACTGGCACCGGCTTCCGTCGAGGAGTGTTTCACTCTCACGGTACAGGCGTTTAATTTATCGGAGAAGTTCCGCACTCCTGTGGTGTTGGCTGCCGACGAAATCGTCGGACACATGCGCGAAAATTTCGTCATTCCCGAAGCAGGCGAGCTGCCGGTCTTCGACCGCGTGAAACCTACCGTCCCGCCGGACCAGTACCTTCCATTTGACTTCGACGGCGATGGTGCCGCGCCGCTGGCATCGTATGGCAGTGAGTACGCCTTCCATGTGACCACCACAATGCACAGCGTGAACGGATATGCCAGCGTTGATCCGGCAAACGCCGCCAAACGGATACGCCACTTGCACCGCAAAATCGAGACTCACCGGGATGAGATCGTTCTCACCAAGTCTTACGATGTGGAGGACTGCGACGTGCTGATCATTGCCGCTGGGGCGGTTACCAGGACTGCACGCGCCGCGGCCCTGCGGGCGCGCCAAGCCGGAGTCAAAGCGGGAGTCCTCCAACTGCAGACGATTTGGCCGTTTCCCGACCAGGAAATCATGGCGGCGGCGGAGAGGGCGAAAACCATCGTGGTTGCGGAGATGAACTACGCCGGTCAGTTGGCCGGGGAGGTTTTGAAGGCGGTCGGGAGCTCCGTAAAGCTGAAAAGAGTCAACACCTTCAATGGAGAAATCATGTTTCCCCAGGCTGTGTTGGAGGCAATCGAAGGGGTCCCCGGCAGCTTCGCCGTTGGGGCGAAGTAGGAGGCGATGGTCATGGCTGTTGCTACCGGATCTAGATACCTGAAAAAGAATGCGCTTCCTCATCAGTGGTGCTCTGGCTGCGGAAACGGAGTTGCCCTTGGATCGCTGCTGCGGGCATTCGAAGAGCTGGGATATAAGAACAACGAAGTGGTGATTGTTACCGGCATCGGATGCTGGGGCAAGGCCGACAATTATCTCTGCACGAGCGCGCTGCACGTAACTCACGGCCGGGCACTAGCCTATGCCACCGGAGTCAAGGCGGCCAACCCGGATCTTCATGTCGTGGCTTTGATGGGTGATGGTGATGGAGCGACGATCGGTGGAAATCACCTGATCCACTCCGCGCGACGCAACATGGATTTGACCGCAGTGCTGGTCAATAACTTTAACTACGGCATGATCGGTGGACAGCAGTCGGCCATGACTCCGGCCGGCCGCATTACAAGCACGACTGCCTATGGGAATCCGGAACGCGCCTTTGATATTTGCGCACTGGCGGCGGCGGCGGGCGCCAACTATGTGGCCAGGGAAACGATTTGCAACGGACTGGCGCTGAAGAACCGCATGAAGGAAGCTCTGGTCAAGAAAGGTTTCTCGCTGATCGAGGTTGTCAGCCCGTGCACAACTCTCTACGGCCCGAACAACAAGATGAAGGAACCGGTCGAGATGTTGCGCTGGCTCAAGGAAAAGGGGCTTCCGGCAGCCAAGTACGAGAAATTGACTGATCCTGAAGCCGGGGGTTACTTCCTTACAGGCAAGCTGGTGGACAAGAACGTCCCCGATTTCAATACCCGTTATCGCGAAATTCAACTTCGGCTGCAGAGCGAATCGGCAGGGAAATAAAGTGAAGCAGAGATACGAAATAATTTTGGCGGGGTCGGGCGGCCAGGGACTGGTGCTGAGCGCCAGATTGTTGGGACTGGCCGCAATTCTGGAAGGAAAAAACGTCGTTCAGACGCAATCAGTGTTGGGAGATTCCCAAAGAGGCGGGCTAAGCGTCGCCGAGGTTTTGATCGACGAAGAGGAAATCATCTTCCAGCAGGTGGAGCAGCCTGACATCATCTTGGCGCTTGGCGACATGGCAATTAAAAAGTACGCGGGGGCCAGCGCCCGGATCGCCATGTTTTACGAAAGCGGCCTGGCCGATCTTGGGGAACGGCCCGGGCTCTACGCTTTCCCGTTTGCCGAACTGGCTGCAAAGCTTGGCTACGCGGCGAATATGATCGCGCTGGGCGTAATTATTGCGCTGACAAAACCAGTGACCTTTGACAGTATGGCGAAAGCAATCCGGCAGAGCTTCTCCGAAACTTCAGCGGCAAAAAATCTCGATGCGGTTCGCTATGGTCTGGAGCTGGCGAAAGAAACGCCGAGAAAGAGGGGCCAGGCGGTATGAGCGAGGCCAAAAAGAAAAGCTTCAACCCCGAAGTGAATTCGGCATTGTGCAAGGAGTGCGGCTACTGCTGCGAGGTTTGCGAGCAAGCGGTCTTCGAAAACTCGGGAATGTTCAACAAGGCCGGCTATCGCTACATCATCCCCAAGCACGCTGAAAAATGCAACGGGTGCATGAAGTGCTTCCTTATTTGTCCGGACTTTGCCATCCTGGTGGAGCCCGGCGCTGAAGCAGGTTAAGACTCCCTTAGCTCCGGGCCTCCCAACGCCAAATGGCGGCTTCTATATTTGCGCAGATTCACAGGGTACGGTATTATTCGGCCCCTGAAAGGAAGGACTATGAAGAAATTTTTGTTGTCCGCCACCGCCGCTTTGCTGCTGGTTACAGGTTTTGCCTTCGGCGACAAAGTGCGCGATTGGCACGACCTCGATGCCGTACACAAGCACATTCAAGAAGCGATTCACGAGATGGACCGGGCTCGCGCCGCGAACCACTACGATATGGACGGGCACGGAGTGAAAGCCGAGCGGTTGCTGCACGAAGCCGAGCATGAACTGGACTTGGCGGTCGAGTCGGCAAGAAGAAGATAGACCGTACAATTTCGGTCAAAATAAACTCACCTGAATATTCTGCCTGACGAGTGTTGAGCGCTGCTCTGCGTGCCCGGATGCCCGTGGAAACTCATTGCTCCTGCACACGGTGTGGTGTTCGACACCGCCAGGCAGCGAAAGTTCCCTGGGCGTCGCCTGGGTCGCACAGCACCTCCGTCCAAACGCTTCTAAGGCACCACGGTGCCATCCATCAACTCCGGCACAGACAAATGTGCTACAAACTGAATTCTCTTTTGTGTACTGCAGCTACCTACTATGTGCATAAGAAGAGACACCCAGCCCCGAGCGATGCCTTCAATTAATCTCTGCCAGTCCTGGGCCCATCCGTCCGGCTTCGCCAAAACTCATGAGGAATCATAAGTAATAAGGAAGAATTCCCTGACGGAGCTGTTTAGGAACATAGCAACAAACAATTGGCCAACTGAGTGCAGGAGAGTTACTGGGTTCTCGGTATCCTAAGGTCACGGGTATGTCTCGAAAACACTTACACGGTCGTTCCCCTTTCCGTTCAGTTGTGTTCCTGGCTGTATTGCTGATGCCGCTATTGATCGGAGGCGCCTCCTGGGCACAGTCCCCTCCGTGCGCGTTGAGCAAAACGAGTCCTTCGGTGACGATCTGCACCCCGGCAAACAACGCCGTCGTGACCTCGCCATTTGCGGTGATCGCCGGAACCACCGACACCAGTCACCCCGTTACCGCGATGAAGATTTACCTGGATAATGTCAGTGTCTATTCGGTGAAGACAAACACTCTGAATACTCCGGTGACTGCGTCGGTTGGCACCCACCACCTCACGGTGCAGGCATGGGATAGCTCCGGGAAAGTATTCAAGCAATCAGAGACCATTACCGTCTCCTCGTCGCCCTCCGCGCCTACCGCCTCCATCGGTGCGAGTCCGGCGACGATCATCCAAGGCCAGAGTACGACCCTTAGCTGGAGTTCGACCGGCGCGACCTCGGCCCAGATCAATGACGGCATCGGAACCGTAGCGACCAGCGGCGGTGTCACGGTATCTCCCGCCGCGACGACCACTTACACCATCACCGTGACCGGCGCGGGCGGCACCGCGACTGCGCAGGCAACTGTAACCGTTACGACCGCCTCTCCTGCGGTTTCTATCGGCGCAAATCCGACAACGATTGCCAGCGGACAGTCTTCCGTGTTAACGGCAACAGCCACAAATGCAACCGGCGTCGTAATCACCGACAACTTGGATAGCGCGACGTATCCGTTGGCTGCCACGGGCGGAAGTGTGACATTGAGCCCCACGGCGACAACCATCTATACGGTCACGGCGACGGGCGCCGGCAACCAGACGGCGACAGCCACGGTGACGGTAACCGTCAGCGCATCAGCTACAGAAACCTCCATCAACCACGTTGTTTTCATGCTCCAGGAAAACCGCACCTTTGATACGTATTTCGGGATGCTGAATCCCTACCGCAAGACGAACGGCTGGGCTATCGGTGACGACGGCAAAGAGTATGACGTCGATGGCATTGACGACAAGCTGACGACGTTGACGAATGTAAATGATGAGAAAACCGTCTTCGGCCTGTTCAAGCTCGCTACGGCCTGCATCGACGACCTATCCTCGGATTGGCTTGCCAGCTACGGCGACGTGAGCCGATATAACTTCACCACTACCCGCAAAATCCTCATGGATGGTTTTGTACACACGGCGGAGAACTACGCCAAGAGTTGCCAAGGCGGCAAGTGCGGTAGCGGGAACTTGACCGATGATCTGGTCGGCCAACGCACCATGGGGTACTACGATGAGCAGTTCCTGAACTACTACTACTACATGGCCTCGCAGTTTGCGGTCTCTGACCGCTGGTTTTCGCCTGTATCCGCCAAGAGCACGCCGAACCGCATTGCGACCATGACCGGTGGCACGACGCAAGGTCTGGTGCAAGATCCGTTCGTAAACGATAATTTGCCCGCCCTAGCCATTCCAACTATTTTCAGTGAGTTGGCCAAGGCTCATGTTTCGTGGAAGATTTATTACAGCGCCATCAATGCAGCCTACGTTCCGGACACTACTTACACGGATTTCACCGAATCGGGCCAGTACCTCTACACCGCGGCGACGCCCGGCGTGTGCAGCGCTACGACTACTCCATCCAAACAAGCAACCGGCGATCCCACGAATCACTTCTGCATCGATACGACTCACATTGCGCCGATCAGCCAGTACTTCACGGATGTGGCCAACGGTACGCTTCCGAGCTTCGCGTTCATCGAAACCAACTACGGCCACAGCGACGAGCATCCCGGCTCAGGCCAATCGATCCTGAATGGACAGGCACAGGTTGCGAAGATAGTGGGTGCCTTGATGAGTAGTCCGTCGTGGCACGATTCGGTCTTCTTCCTTAGCTACGATGAAGGCGGAGGCCCCTTCGACCACGTGCCGCCGGTGCCCGGGCACACCAATATGAACACGGACGCCGTGTTGGGGGTGACGACCGACATTTCGAGTATCGCGGTCAACGCCGACAGCTACTTCCCGTGTGCGGCTCCGATCAGCTCAACAACCGGACTGCCGACACCGACGACGCACTGCGACTTGGTGAATCATGGAACCTTTGCCGACCCCGGCTACAATCCGGGTGATGCTGCTGCCGTCAATGGTTTCGCAGCCCAACTCGGCTTCCGGCTGCCGAACATCATCATTTCGCCGTTCACGCGACGGCATTACGTGTCACACACTCCGATGGACCACACAGCAGTGATCAAGTTTGTCGAGAACCGGTTCATTGGCCCAAGCGCGCACCTCACGAACCGCGACGCCGCACAGCCCAATTTGCTGGAATTCTTTGACTTCAACAACATTCCCTGGGCCACGCCCCCTGCTGCGCCACCAGCGCCCGTGACAGGATTGCCGTGTACGCCTGCCACGATGCAGTGACGCAGGCAGCGTCAACAGCCGCGACCTCGTCAGCCCGGAGAATTACTGTGCTTTGCTTTGGCGTATAGACGGCGGAGACGGCCTATCTTCTAGAATTCCGTATTGCCGAATGGCGGCGACCACCCGCCAATTCCTTAAAGAAACCCACGGTGATCCCCCTGTCTTGATAGAAGGGGTTAGAATAGTAACTGCCGGTTGCAACAAAGCCCCAGCCGCCGCCCACCCATTGCCGTAGCTTCAACGAGATGCCATAACTTTGAAAATTGGAAATACTGGTCACGGGTCCGATGACCTGGTAGGCCTCTCGCCCGAATTCGCCGCGCAGCGTGACTAGATACTTTTTCTCGCGGCCTTGCGTGACTGCAAAATACTGGTCCGCCGTACACAGGTTTCCGGGCGTGCTCAGGTCGATATTGACACCGGCTTCCACTGCCCATGGGCACTCGAAATGGTAAGCGGCTCCCAGTCCCCAACGATAATCGCGATGCACGTCTTGCCAACATACATAACTTCCGTCTAACCTCATGACGAACTTTTCGTCGTCGGACCAGCGCTTGCTTGCGGAAACATCGGCCGCGAATCGCGGCAGAAAGAAACTACTTGCGCCGCCGATATTCAGGCCGACATCCCACGTGTCGGTAAGATCGCGATCGATGCCGCCTTCAACGATGTAACCGGTTGCTCCAAACTCCTGTACGCGAGCCGCCCCGCACTCCATTCGTTAAAAGAATTGCGCGGCTCAAAGCTGCTGCGCACGGATGGTCCGCCCCAGTTCTTGAATCCATCGAAACTGTAACCTCCGTTGACATCGATCTCGCCCGAGAACGGCGTCTGATCATTGGCTGAGTCTGAATCCTCCGCCGTCGCCGGTTGAACGGGCATAGTCGCCGGTCTGGCATGCAAGGCTGGTTCGGCGGGCGCAGTCACCGGCTGAGCAGGGTCTGAAGCCGCCGGCGCTGGTTGGGCAGGCAAAGAAACCGCCGTAGCCGGTTGGACGGGCAAAGAAGAGGTGGTGCTCTGCTGGGCGTGCGCGGTAAACGTAAACAATAACCCCATCATGATGGCAATCAGCCAACGAGTTTGCAAAGACAACTTCCGTAAGCCTGCACCCGTTAACTGTCGTAGCGCGAAAGCGTACACAGTGTGAAATAAGAGCAGAGGTCGTTCCAGCATGATGCTTTGAAGCTGCACGACTTCAGCCTTGTTGCCCGAGACTCAGACAAATGAGGCCTTTAACCTTTTATGAGATCTTCAGCTTTCTCCGGAATCGATTTATGAAACAGGCTCCGGAGATTTCCAGTCGTCGATTTGCTATTGCCGTTGCCGCCCGCCAGCGCCACGACCCGGCCAGAGTTGTCGGCTCACTGCCATCCGCCCGGGCAATGTTCTACCAACGTGAGCACTTTCGAACGGAATTTCGTTACCGCAGCACTGCATGTGGAGTAACATTTTGTTGTTCGGCAGGCTGCGGAAAAATACACCGAGGCCGGGGTTCCCGGCACGCGCCGCGGTTGCGCGTGTTGGGGCAGAACAAGCGAGGCGTTGGCGATGTGGGCACCCCGAGACATTTCTACAAGAACTTGGGGCACTCTCGCCTGAAACCTGTATTCTCCGCAGCCTTTCGGAGGTGAATCATGAAAGGAATAGCTCTTGCTCTGGTTCCGATAATGGTAGTGGCGTTGATCGTTGTGTTTCCGGCGCCAGCCTTAGCACAAGGTCGCGGTGTCGGACATGGGGGCGGCGGATTTCACGGCGACGGGCATTTCGGCGGATACTACGGCGGCAGGTTCTACGGCGGACATTACGGCGGATACTACGGTGGCAGGTTCTACGGCGGGTTTTACGGCGGTCCATTTTGGTGGCCATTTTGGTGGCCCGTCTATGCCGCACCGATATACTACGGCCCATATAGTCCGTACTATACGTATCCATCAACGCCCCCGTACATAAGTATCGACCCTCCACCGCCGCCTGCAACTCAATGTTACGCTCCAAAGGTTGACCAAAGTGGGAAGGTAATTAGGATGCCGGACTATTCAAAACCAGTTCCGTGTCCCCCAACTCAGTAGACATCGAACGACGGCCTCCGCACACGCTGGGTCGTCGTTCTTGAGGAATTGACCCAGCCAAAGCTAATGTCTACTCATGGACTTGCGTGCTAGTTGCCTTTTCTATTCGGGAGAGGACGATGATAAGCAGAGACAGGCCACTCACGAGCAGTGGGAACCATACCTGTGCGACCCAAGGCACCGGAATTAGAAAAAGCACGTCGTAGTCTTTGAGTGAAGATGGCCATCGTAGTATCGCCCATAGCCCCGCGTAGTAGGCTAAGTCCCACGCAGCAAATGCCCATAGAAACGAACCCCAACGCTCTTTAGCTCTGGCGCCCGCAAGCACGGCGACTGTGCCCAGCATGATCATCGTTGCTGCTTCGCGAAACACTTCAATCGTGCGCAGGCTCTGGGGAAATTGAACAAGAGCCGATACCGCTTGCTGATAGGCTGTTGACGAGTATTGCAATTCGGAAATCGTGCTGCTGTAATGTCCAACTGCGCCCGCGGCAGTACGCAGGTAAACCACTACAGCAGCTTCCACGTAGCCGAAAGATGCGCCAAACAATGCCAGCATCACGAGCTTCCGCCAGCTGAGCAGCAGACCTTTTCGCCGCCAGAGGAGATATGAAAGTGCAGGAACGAGAAGCAGGAGATTGACCCACCATGGCTGCGCCAAAATCTGGAATCGCTCCATAAGATATAGAACGGAAAGACGTGATTAGGAAAGCGCATTCAGCGCAGTCCCTTCGGTTAAAAGCCCACGGAAATCTCACTCTGGTCGGCAGGAATCCGCAAGTCGATTCCGCGTTCCCGATTGGCGGCAACCGCGGCGTCAAGATCGAGCATAGCAAGTGGAATGGTGCGCTGCCGCCGATCGACGGTGAGGGACAGATTATCATGCGTGAGCAGATATCGCCGAGCTTCGAACCGCTCACCGTTCCTCAAAATAAATATTGCGGGCGGTGACGGTTTGGAGGCTGCTAAGCTCGCTGTGCCCGGTACCTCGATTATCTGCGAGCTGGCAGCGGGAATCTTCCGTGTCGCTGGCTCCGATTTGTCGGGCTGCACAATGATGAACGGAGGCGATTCGGACTCAGACGGCTCGTCATACCAGAGAGGAACAAGAATCGCATTGGAGTTGCGAGAAATATGAAAGTGAGAATGCCCCGCAGCACCGCCCCGAAACGTGCCGCCCCCTCGCCGCGCTTGCAGATTACCGGCAAACAGTACGGAGGCGACCAGCAACGCAGATAGGGCTGCTCGCTGCATACCCGTATTGTAATTCCGAAGCCGGGCACCCTCGCGATAATTCGGCGAGGACTTCCTTTATTGTGGATAGAGGTGTGGCGGCCACATATGAGCAGGAGCATTGCTGGGCGGGAACTCGGCTTTGAATTACTCGCCGAACGCTCATCCCCCAAAAGGAAGCCCCACGTACGGTGCTGGATGCTTTTTGAGCCGCGTGCGTCGTTGCACTGCTGTCCCGCGCTCTTCCGATCCGCAAGGACCGTCAACTCGTTTTTAGACGGTAATACTACAACCGGCTGACAATTCCGTGACACATAAGAAAACCTGGCGCCCTATGCTCACAGTGGCTTTTGAAACAGACAAGGCCAATCAGTAAAGATGCTGGAGCATTCCAATGACGTCGCTTTTCAATCGTGTGGCAAACCTGTTCGCTGGCAGGCAGTTCCGTCTAAACATCAGAGCTTTAAGTTCACTTCTCGCGACTCTTCTTGTCGCAGGTTGGTGCGCACCGGCGCATGCGCAGTCCGCCAGCAGTTATCAACAAACCAATCTCGTCTCCGATGGATCGATCACTGCGCAGCACACCGATCCCACGTTGATCAATGGTTGGGGCATAGCAATTGGACAGAACACTCCGTTCTGGGTTAACAGCCAGGGCGGCGGAGTCTCCGAAGTATATGACGCGGCGGGAAACAAGCAGTTTGATGTCGGCATTCCTGGCGCGGCCGGAAGCTCTACCGCCGGCCATCCCACGGGAATCGTCTTTAATCCCTCGAACACGGACTTCGTCCTGAGCAACGGCATCCCGGCGACATTCTTATTTGCTACCACCGACGGGACCATCGCGGGATGGAACGCGAATCTTACCAACGCCGTAGGGGCGGTTGACAACTCCGCTGCCGGCGCGGTTTACACCGGCCTGGCGCTCGTCAACAACGGTTCCGCAAACATGCTTCTGGCGGCCAACTTCGGCAAGGGCACGGTCGACGTGTTCAACAACAAGTTTGCATCCGCGGCGCTCGCCGGCAATTTCAGCGACACGACGCTTCCCACCGGCTACGCGCCTTACGGTATCCATGTGCTGAATAAGCAGGTGTTCATCGATTACGCTCTTCAGCGACCCGGTGGCGGCCCGCCGCAGGAAGGCGCCGGCAACGGCATCGTTGACGTGTTTGACATGAACGGCAACCTGATAAAGCGTGTTGCGACGGGCGGTACGCTCAACGCTCCCTGGGCCGCGACGCTCGCTCCGGCGGGGTTTGGCAGTCTTGGCGGAGCTTTGCTGATCGGAAATTTCGGCGATGGCACGATCAATGCGTTCGACGCCAACACCTTCTCTTTCAAAGGCCAGCTCCAGGATGCAAACGGTAATCCGATTGCGAACCCGGGTCTGTGGGATATGACCTTCGGACAGGGTGGAGTAGGAGACCCTAACACGCTTTATTTCAGCGCCGGCCCCAACGGAGAAAAGGGCGGGCTCTTCGGCGCAATCTCACTGGCCTCGGCAGGCACGGCGGGAGGCGACTTCTCCCTTGTAGCCTCGACGACCAGCCTTTCCGTCACCGCCGGGCAATCGGCGAACATGACCGTGAGTGTGAGTCCGATGATGGGCTTGGGTTGACTTCAGCTATTCGCGATCGCGCTGCCGCGCAGGACCCGCAAAATTCCAGTCAGAAGCATGGCCGGCGTCGGCGGACATCCCGGTATGTAGCCGTCAACCGGAATCACGGCATCGACAGCACCGGCAACGGCATAGCTGCCGGCAAAAACACCGCCAGTGCATCCGCACGCTCCGACGGCGACGACCAGCCTCGGTGCGGGCGTAGCTTCATAAGTGCGCTTCAGGGCTTCCGACATGTTGCGCGTTACCGGGCCGGTCGCCAGCAGCATGTCTGCATGTTTCGGCGATGCGACAAAGTGGATACCGAAACGTTCGAGATCGTAGTAAGGATTCGTCAACGCCCCAATCTCAGATTCGCACCCGTTGCAGGAACCGGCGTCGACTTGGCGGATATTCAGCGCCCGGCCAAGCAGCGCCAGGATCTCGTTGCCGGCGCCCACTGCGACTGGGTCGTTGACGAATATTTCGCTATGGCAGGAAATGTCCCACCGGCGAATCAGTCCTGCTCTGGCAACGCCGCAATGCATGAATCGTTCCGCGATGCGGAACGCGCCTTGACCCGCCTGCACGCAATCTCCGCATCCGGTGCATTCGCCGTAATCCATGACGAGGTGCGTACCACCGTTTGCCTGCTCCAGCCGAAGCGCCGACGTAGGACAAGCATCCACCGCACGCTGTGCCAGGCCAGTGCTCAACATTGCGGGCTGCACGTCGGGCATTCGGCTGCCGGCGCAATCGCCCAGCAATTCCTCGACGGAGACAAGCGTTCGGTCACTGGCCAGGCTGCGCGCGACTATGTCGAAGATCATCGGTCACATCCAGAGTATGAAAGGTTGAAGCTCTTGTTGATCAGGGGGAAGTCGGCGATGATGTTGCCGGGCATGGCGAGCGGCAGCGCAGGCCAGTTCTGGAACGACGGCGATTTGATGTGGCATCGCCGGACGTAACCGTCGTGCACGCGAATCCAGTAGAGCAGCTCGCCGCGCGGCGACTCGACAGCGGAGAATCCTTCGGCGCTGCCTTCGCTGGGCACCGAAGTCGCGATCGCACCAGCCGGCATGCTCTCGAGCGTCTCGGCGATCAGGCGGGCCGAAATGGCGGTCTCGTCGATGCGGATGCGTGCGCGGGCCAGCACATCGCCCTGGTGATAGTGCGGAACCTCCAGGGAAAGCGCGCGATACCGGCCATAAGGGTGATCGCGGCGAACATCCAGTCTGACGCCGCTTGCCCGCGCCACCGGGCCGACCACTCCCAGTGAGCGCGCCAGCTCGCGTTTCAAGATGCCCGTTGACTCGAAGCGGTTCTGCACCGAAGGCGTGTCAAGAATGATCCGCGCCAATTCGGCGAAGTCGCGCGCCGCGCCGGCGATGCTGCCGCCGAGCGCATGCGCATCTTCAGGCGCCAAATCACGCTTGACGCCGCCCGGCAGCGCCAGGCCCCGCCAGCAACGCGTTCCGAAGAAGCGGGCGGAGGTCTGTAGCAGCAGTTCCTTGAGACGTGCTGTATACGCCGCTGGGACGGCAAAGGCCACGTCACCGCACAACGCGCCGACATCGGCGATATGCGCCAGCATGCGTTCCAACTCGAGGCCGATGAGCCGCAATGCCCTTCCCCGCGGCGGAACCGACACACCGAAGGCATTTTCGACGGCTTGGCAATAGGCAACCGCGTGGGCAAAGCAGTTGTCGCCCGACACCGACTCGGCCACCATCGATCCGCGCATCACCGGCGTGCCCTCAAACAGCGCCTCTGTGCCTTTATGGGTGTAGAAATGCCGCAACTCGAGGTGAAGCACGGTATCGCCGACAACGCTGAACCGAAAATGTCCGGGCTCGATGATGCCCGCATGCACCGGTCCCACCGGCACCTCGCACACACCTTCCCCTTTAACCTTCAAAAAACGATATTCGCCGCCAGATGACATTGCGTGGCCGGGGCGCGGGTGAATGCCGGCGGGCCAACCTTCATGAAACACAAGCGGCTGCAGGTTGGGATGACCACTAATGTCGACACCGTACAGATCGTGCAGTTCGCGCTCATACCAGGCGGCCGCGGCCGTGGTGCGCGTTGCCGACGGAATCGCTCCCTCCACCGCCGCGCTGAACTGCCGGTATTCCCGGTTGTCCACGTCGATAATGTAATGCACATGCCGGGCGCCATTCCCGTCGATGCTGCCGAAAATCGAGACCAGACGGGAATTGCCGGCATCCAGCAGCGACAGCGCTTCGCTCACGCCGGCTGCGGTTCTGGAGCGGCCGGATGCGTTCATTGCAGCACCGCCATTGCATTGCGCAGCACCGCCGTGAACGCGGCGGGGATACACAGTCCGAGGACCAACAAGCAAGCGCCGCACACGCACATTGCCGCAATTTCAGAAATCGGTGCCTTTGGCCTGGCCGATAATTGTTTCGCTTCGCCGCTTAGCATGCGTTGACAGTGATAAAGCAGCGCCCCGAAGGCGATCGAAATCGCCGCCAGGATCAACGTCGCCACCAGGTAGCGGGCCTGCGTAAACGCCGATGTCAGGATGATGAATTCGCTGACGAACAGCCCAAAGGGCGGCATGCCGGCCACTGCCAGGCCGCCAGCGACCAGCACGGCACTGGTGCAGGGCAACGCGCGCGTCATGCCCCGAATGCGGTCCATGCGCAGGGTTCCGAAGGCCTCGCGAATGTTGCCGGTGGTGAAGAACAGCAGCGTCTTGGCGAGCGAGTGATTGAAGGCATGCAGTAGCGCGCCGTAGAGCCCCAGCGTTCCGCCGAGGCCAACGCCGAGGGCGACGATTCCCATGTGCTCGATGCTGCTGTAGGCCAGCAGGCGTTTCAGGTCGCGCTGCACGATCATCAGGAACGCGGCGGTGAGTACGGATAGCCCGCCAAAGGCCAGCAGCAGGGTGTGGCTGAAGCCGTGGCCGATGGCTCGCGAGGTGATGGCCTCCACCCGCAGCAGAGCATACAGGGCACAGTTCAGCAGCGCGGCCGAGAGCAATGCGCTGATTGGCGAAGGCGCTTCGGCATGTGCGTCGGGTAGCCAACTGTGCATGGGCACGAAGCCGATCTTGGTGCCGTAACCTACGGCCACGAACACGAAGGCCAGTTTCAGCAGTTCACGTGCGGCACTCATCTGCGGCGCCGCGTCCATCAGCACAGCCCAATCCAGCGCCATCTCCGCCGGCACTCCGCCGCGAACGGCTGCCAGGTAGAGAGCGATCGTGCCGAACAGCGCGAAGGCAATTCCCACGGTACAGACGATCAGGTACTTCCAGCCCGCCTCGACCGCCCCCTGCGTGTTGTAAAAGCCGACCAGCAGCGCCGACGCCAGCGTGGTGGCCTCGATGGCGATCCACATCATGCCCAGGTTTGCCGAAAGGTACACGGCCAACATGGTGAACAGGAACAGGAACACCAGCGCATAAAACCAGCGCGGCGAGGAGAAGCGGCCTTTGGGAACGTGACGCAGGTAGCCCACCGAATACGCCAGCACGAGCGCGAAGACGAGGGTGAGATTGATCAAGAAAAACGATGTGAGCCCGTCGCCGCGCAGGTACCGTCCCTCTTGCAGCACGCCGGCGGCACGGAGTTTCACCACGCAATTACCAAGCAGGGCAGCCTCAGTCACGCCGATGCCGAGCGCGACACGAACTGCCGTTCGGGGATTCTTAAATGCCAGCATCACGAGGGCGCCAAACAGCGGCAGTAGAAGTGGGAGCCATAGTGTCATGCGCTCAACCCCTCAGTCGCCGCAACTTGGAAACGTCCACGTGCTCGAAAGTATCGCGAATGCGAAACACAAATACCCCCAATAACAACACACAAATCAGCAGGTCGAAGAAAATACCCATCTCGATCACCAGCGGCATGCCGAACGTGGTGGTCAGCGCCGCCAGGAAAATGCCGTTTTCCAGCACGAGCAATCCGATCACCTGCATCAACGCTTTTTTGCGGCTGACCATGAGAAACGCGCCGGTCAGCAGGACGGCCGTGGCGGCGGCCAGCATTTCGCCGTCCAGCGCGAGAGCGCGGACATAAGGCTGAACCACAAGGAAGGCCAGCAGGATGAGCCCAGCGGCGATGTAGACCGATTGCGCCGGCGTGGTGGAGGCGCTTACGCCTCCCGGCACGTTGAGACGCTTCCTGATGCCAAGCAGCGCATAGGGAATTGCCAGCACCTTCACGACGAAGACCATGGCGGCGACCACGTAGGCTTCACGGGAGTGATACACGAAAGCCGCTGCCAGGATCTGTGCGGTGATCACCGCGCACTGGACGCCGAACAGCATGATGCAGGTGGAAGTCCGCTTGGCAGCCGCCATCAACAGCACGGTTATAAACAGGAATACGGCCGAGGACGCCAGTGTCTTAGCCGCCGCAAATTCAACCAACCCCATCCTTCACCTCTTCAGCGCAGTGAATACCACAGCCAGGATCGACAATGCACATGCCACCCCCAGGAAATCCGGCACCAGGTACATGCGGAGCTTGGCGACGCTGCTTTCCAGCACGGCCAATAGAACCGCCAGCAACACCATCTTGAGCGCGTACGCCGCCAGTGCAATCGCCAGCCCGTGAAGAGAAGTGGCCGGCGCGATGCCCCAGGGCATGAAGACAGCGACGAGCAGCGACAGCATGAGGTTCAGTTTTATGGCGTTCGCCCACTCGATCAACGCCAGGCTCGGGCCGGAATACTCGAGCACCATGGCTTCATGGATCATCGTGAGTTCCAGGTGCGTGGTTGGATTGTCGATTGGAACCCGCCCGGTTTCGGCGATGGCGACCAGGGTGAAGGCAACGAACGCCAGCGCATGTACCGGCGAAAGATGAAAGAACGGCTGGCCGCTCGACCAGCGCACAATTCCCGCCACACTCGTGCTGTGCGCCACGATCGAAACCGCAACCAGCGCAAGCAGAAGCGGCGCCTCCGCCAGCGTTGAAACCAGCGCTTCGCGGCTCGCTCCCATGCCGCCGAACGAGCTGCCGCCATCCATGGCTCCCAGAATCAGGAAGAACCTCGCCAGCGCCAGCAAATACACCAGTACGATGAAATCGCCGGCCGTGCCCAGCAGCGCGAAGCCGTGCAGCGTGGGGACAAATGCAGCCGCCGCCACCGTCGCGGCAAACAGAATCATCGGAGACAGGCGGAACAGCGGAGAAGCGGTGGCGGAAATCAGGTCTTCTTTGCTGAACAGCTTGCGCAGGTCGGCATAAGGACGCCACACGCTTGCACCGCGCCGATTCTGAATGCGCGCTTTGATGCGCCCAACCAGTCCGCGCAGTAGCGGTGCCGTACCAACCAGTATCAGCACCTGCAAAAAGTCGATCGCAAATGTCATGCAAACCTCATGAAGACCAGCAGGGCAACCAGTGCCAGAAACATGTAAAGCAGGTACACCTGGATATTTCCCGTCTGCAACCGCCTGAGTCGATTGGCCGCGGCGACGATTCCGTCCAGCGCTGGACGGTAGAGCGACCGCTCGAATGACGTCGTGCGCACCGAGCTATAAGAAATCGAGGCCGGAAAGCATGGCTGGTCAACCGGCAAAATTTCAACCGTGCGGTCGGGCTTGTAAGCCTGTGAGAACACCTGGCGCAGCGGCTTGGAAAAGGACGTGGACGTGTATTGCATCCGGCTGTCGAGTCCCGGCAGTCCGCAGGCCCAGGTGGGCGTGGTGCGCGAAACGCGGCGTACCAACATGGTCGCGAACACAACGCCAACCACCACAACCGCAAGCCAAGGGATCACCCGCGTAATCGACATCGCCGATGTCGGCAGCGTAGCGCCGGGGAGCAGTTGCTGAACCACCCCACTCAACGGCCACAACACGATGCCGGGCGCAATGCCGATGATGATGCAGGCCGCGGCCAACATCACCATCCCGGCTTGCATGCTCCGTGAAACTTCGCGCGCGTCTTCGGCCTCCCTGCTGCGCGGCCGGCCCAGAAATGCGACCCCATAAACTTTGGCAAAGCACGCGGCTGCCAATCCGCCGATGAGCGCCAGCACGCCTGCCATCAAGGGCAGAACAATTGCCGGCGAAAGACTGGCAAGGGTTGCGCCAGCCACAAAGCTGCGAAACGTGAGCCACTCGCTGACGAACCCATTGAACAACGGCAAGCCGACAATCGAGCAACAGGCGACAAGAAAGACGCTTCCGGTCACGCGCATGCGGTTGAATAATCCGCCAAGCTCTTCGATATCGACCGTGTGCGTAGCGTCTGCGATGGCGCCGGCGCCCAGGAACAGCAGGCTCTTAAACAGCGCATGGTTGAGCGAGTGCAGCAGCGCGCCCATGAGCGCCACCGCGGCCCACGGCAGGGCATGGTGCGCCGTGAAGATCATCGACGCACCCAAACCCAGATAGATAATGCCGATGTTCTCCACGCTGTGGTATGCGAGCAGGCGCTTCAGATCGTGCTCGGCAATGGCGTACAGCACGCCCAGAACACCTGAGACGGCGCCGGCCGCCAGCACCAGATATCCCCACCAGCTCGGTCCGCCTCCCATGAGGTCGAATACCAGGCGCACAAATCCGTAGATGGCCGTCTTTAACATGACGCCCGACATCAGCGCCGAAACCGGGCTGGGCGCAATGGGATGAGCCTTCGGAAGCCACAGATGCAGAGGGACGATGCCTGCCTTGGTTCCAAATCCGATGAAGGCGAGCAGGAAGATGGCGTTGCGGGCGCTTGCCGATAGCACGGGCGACGCCGCGCGCATGGAAGCAAAATCGAGATTCGCCGAGTGCGGGAGGAAGACAAAGAACGAGGCAGCGACGGCAGCCGCGCCCGCATGCATCATCAGCAGATAGGTAAAGATGTGCTGGCGCCGCTGGCCGCCATCTCCGTCGATCAGGATGAGGCCCGCCGAGAACAGTGTCATCAGCTCCCACCCGAACAGAAAGGCGAAGGCCGTGGCAGCGGTGGCCACCACGATCATCGAAAGCAGGAACAGCGGCAGCAAAGCCCACAGCCAATCCCGGCGCCGTCCGCTGTAGTGGCGCTCCACGTACCCCGCCGAAAACAGCGCGACTGGCGCGCCGGCCAGGCAGATCAACAGCAGAAAGTAGGCGCTCAACCGGTCACTGCCGAGCACGAAAGGAAGCGGCGTCAGGCTTGAGAGGTCTAGGCGAACATGGCCACCTTGGCCGAGGCTTAAAATCGCGGCAAGCGCTCCCGCCACGAGTGCGCCAAACAGTACCAGCGCCGGTAGCAAACGCGCTTTTTTCCCTCGCACGGCGAAGACCGCCACGGGGAGAACAAGTAATACTGACAAAACCAACTTGAACAGAATTTCAATCATTAAATGTCTTGGCCTGCCATATCGACAAACTCTGTGTTTTCATCTGGTGCCCCACGTTCGCCCGTTTTTGGCTAACGTGGGGTAGTTCTCGTCACGCAAATAGCGCGCATCTAGCCTGGTCTGTACCCCACGTTCGCCGTCTGGTCTGGTGGCCCACATTTGCCCGTAGTTGGCTAATGTGGGGTAAT
>Ga0187868_1000881_pt1 | contig 22691 bp, 15 predicted proteins | sample June2016WEW_13_4_FD_133014 | JGI IMG/M metagenome (GOLD analysis project Ga0187868, IMG submission 133014) | Peatland microbial communities from SPRUCE experiment site at the Marcell Experimental Forest, Minnesota, USA - June2016WEW_13_40 | ecosystem: Environmental > Terrestrial > Soil >... | reverse complement strand
CGGTGCCCCCACTGACATGTACTTCAATAATGTGGAGCTATCGACCACTCCCTTCGCTGTGCCGGAGCCGACAACCGGTGCTTTGGTCCTGGCCGGTGGGGCAATCGCGCTCTTGTTGGCGCGGCGGCGCACGGCGAAGTAAACAAATCGCTTGGCTTGGTATGACGGAATAAATTGTGATCCAACCCATTGTTATACAACTCATAAAAAACCTATGAAAATGATTATAAAAAAACACATGGTGGGAACGCTAGCCGTGCTGGCGCTGGCGGCATTCAGTGTGACCAGCCAGGCACAGGGGACATACATTGTGGATGATTTTGCTCCAAGCGGAGTCAGCCCGAGCAACCCGACCAACTATGACTATTACCAAAGCTCTAACAACTATGCGAGCGGTCAAATCACCAATGTGTGGTGGAATTGGTTTGGTGGTGCTTTTCAATCCGTGGTTTGGGATTCCACCATGGATGCCAAAACCAATCCTGCTTCCGGTTCCATGAAAATCACTGCGAACTTCAGTTCAGCGAACAACCAGTTTTGTGTTTGGGATCAAGGGACAACCAACAACTACTTCGCTCTTAATCTGAACTGTTCGCAGTATACGAATTTCGAGGCCGATGTGCGGTTCGCTCCTGGCTCGGCCTCGGATTCAGGCACCTACGGTTCACCGATCTTCGGTTATTTGCGATTCGGCGACCGAACCGCCAGCTATGGGCAGGACTGGTTTGGAGGTACGAATATTGCGGCCAACAACACAAATTGGGTGCATGTCAGCATACCGATAAATGCCAATCTCGATGCGAATCTGCAAAATTTCCAGGGCATAATCATTGGCATAGACCGCAATTATTACAGTTTGAACTTGAATGGTCTTTCGACACTCTGGGTGGATAACATCAAGTTTGTCGGCCCAATTACTGCTGTCTCAAATCCGCCACCGATAATGAGCATCGAGAAGGCCGTGCCTGGCTTGCGGATATTTGCGGGATCGTCTGGTGTCAATGATCGTGCAGAGCTTGCCACCGTTGATCAAGACCAGTCTTGGATCGGCGGGACTTATCCGGTAAGCTATTCGTTCACGCTTCTGAGCTACCCCAACAACATCGGCCAAACCCATATCTTCCTCGTCCCGGTGAATTCCATGCCCGGCACCCCGTACAGCTACAACGGTATTGATTATACGGCGACCAACGGGCTTTGGTTGGTTATCAGCCCTTACACTGCTGGTCAAGTCACCGCCAGCATTTACTGGAAGACCAATCTGCCGAGCGCCAATCCATACGCAGCAGGCGGCAACACGGCGCTCCGGATCACCAACTCAACCGCCATCGGCACTTGGACGCTGACGTTCACCAACGCCAATGCGGGCACCTTGACCGCACCGGCTGCCAGCCCTGCGCCCTTCACCATCACGAATGGGACCGTCGCGACCGACTTCGCCAATCCTCTGGTCGCTTATTTTGGATTACAGCCCAACGCGACCGCCGGCGTGGGACAATACGAGGACTGGGTTTCAATCTCGGTTACCGGCGTTTATGGAGTTAATGAAAGTGAAGACTTCACCAAAGAGAACAGCCGGGACATAACCGTTTCCGGTTATTGGAACAATACTGTGGCCGAGCTGCCGAACAGCTTGGTGCTTATTTCAACCAATGATATGCCCGCTTACTGGGTGAATTGGACCGTTCCCGCCATAAATTTTGCAGTCGGCTCGAAGACCAATCTGGTATCGGGCACAACGTGGATTAGCCCGGAATATTACGATGGTTATTTTGATGTAAATGCTCCCTTTGGCGGCCCATTGCAATTTGGCATGAACTTTTGGGAAGTGTTGCCCAATGACGATCTGCCTACCACGGATGGATTATCGTACGGAGTGCCTGCGCCGACGGCGTTCTTCCTGCTCTCGACGAATGTGACATATCCCTGATGTGATGGCTGGCATGTAATTTCTTGAGCTGGGAATAACCGACAAACGGCGCCGGGAAACCGGCGCCGCTTTTATTGCAAAAAATACAGGCCTGATTTGCTGATGAATTGAAAATTGGCTGTTTTGGAGATATGAATCGCAAATTCTGTGCGAAAGCATCACCCATTACCGGAGGTCTGTCCGCCCTTCTGTCCGGCATCGACAACCTTGTGCAGTTTTCCGGCTGATTCCGGTGCACAACCACGCTGCAAGGGCTGCCACGCTTATTTTGTAAATTTTTTTATGCACTGTAATTTCTTCGGAGTTATGTCGGATTTGGATATGCAAATCACCAAAAGACATTGACTTATTATTTCCTGCTAACGCAGGCTATGGCATCATGCTTCGTAAGCTGTCTGTCGAATGTTCCGGATTAGTCCACCGTGGAACGAATCGCGATGATTGCCAAGGGGCGCGATTGGGAATTAAAGAGTCTGTTTTCACTCTCCATTGCTTACTATTCTTTTGGTTCGGCGGCTTGATACTATTGCTGGGAGCTGGAGTTCCCGATTCAACTCACGCCAGTGATTTCGTTGCTCTACAACCTTCGCAAATCCTGACCAATGTCAGTCAATTCTGGGCGTTGACTGGTCAGGATTATCTTCGTGGATGCTCGTTTCATCTGACCGGCACTGTGACTCTGCTGGATACAAATCGCAATTTGCTGGTGTTGCAGGATGCGACCGGGGCCGTGGCTGTGAATATGGATGTGAAAACTGTTTCCGTCCAGGTCGGCCAGCGTGTTTCCATAGAAAGCACCAATTGGTCGCCTTATTTTGAAAGTTTTCCAGATTATCCTTATCGGCCTTCGGGTTGGGATATAAGAAACTCATTCGAGACTCCATCGGATTGGGGAGAATACAATTTAACTCGAATGCGAGGTTACTTGCACCCACCATTTACGGGACACTATACTTTCTGGATTGCCAGTGATAATTCCTCGGAATTATGGCTGAGTTCGGACAACCAACCGGCAAAGGTCAAGAGAATCGCATTCATAAAGCCGGGAGACTGGGTGAATCCGCGTGAGTGGTCCCGTTATCCATCGCAGCGCTCCGAAACCATCAATTTGAGCGCCGATCAAACCTATTTTATTGAGGCGGTACAGGAGCAACTCTTGTTAAACGAAAATCTGGCGGTAGCCTGGCAGCCGCCTAGTCTTAGTCAATCAGTCATTGACGGGCGCTATCTTACTCCTTGGATTGAAAAGCAGGAGCAAATGCCATGGGCGGGAACCAATGGCATCCTGCGGGAATACTGGACCAATTATACTCTTGGAGGCGTGCCCGGGATAACCGGCCAGAAGTCTTTTAAATCCGTGTTGGCTGTGAAGGAGGCGCAGGTGACTGTCCTTGGCCGGGAAACTTGGCCGGAACCCCGACAAATAACTCTTGATCAGCCGCTGCGCTCAGAGGATAACTACCGTTGGGTGAAAGCGCAGGGGACAATAAATTTTGTCGGAATCGATGGAAATACCGCAATTTTGGAACTGAATTACAATCAGGGGCAGGTACAAGTCCGGGTATCAGACTGGAAAGACAGTTTACCGCAACGTTTTCAGAATCGCCAGGTTGAAGTCGAAGGGGTTTGCGAGGGTATGCAAACAATGAATGGTTACTTGATGCCGGGTTTGATCTGGATACCTACAAAGGAGGACCTTTCGTTTATCGAATTTCCAAAAACAAATTACGATTTGCTTACGATACCTTCTTTGGATCATTTTACAGGGGAATCCAGCAATACCAATCAGACGTGGAGTGGTTTTTTTTCCGCCCGGGGGGTGGTCACTTTCAACGACCAAGTTTTGGGCAAGGATTTTCTGTACATTCAGGATGACGCTGCGGGCATCTACATTTCCCAGGGGAATCATCACTTCAATCAACTCCAGATTGGGCAATGGGTCGAAGTTGGAGGCACCCTGCTGCCTGGCAGATATGCCCCCAGTTTGGATCCCATCGCGGTCACGATACTTGGCAAACGTCCAATGCCCCAACCCGTGACTCGGCCGGTGGAAATCCCTGTCGTGGTCAGTAGAGATGGACAATGGACTGAACTGGAAGGGGTGATACGTTCCATCAATACAAACGGCACAATGGTGATGATGGGAAAAGAAGGGAGTGTCTCTGTCTGGATTGGTCAAACCTTGAAAGCTGTTTTAAACCGCTACGTGGATTCAACGTTGCGCCTTCAGGGCGTGCTATCATTGGTAACGCAGGACGACCCAATATTGCTTGTCCCTTCACGCGGTTTTGTCGAGGTGGATGACGAAGCCCCGGAGGATCCTTTTGGGGTTTTGTCCTGTTACACCACAGAGATAAACGATGCCGCTGCGGACACCAAATGGGTCCATCGGGTAAAAACAGAGGGTGTAGTAAGCTATCGAAATGAACGATCTTTATTTGTTCAAGATGCATACGGAGGAGTACGAGTGGAGCTTTTGAATAATCCTTCAGTAAAGATTGGTAATAAGGTTGAGGTGGTGGGCTTTCCGGAAAATGGCAACTTTTCCCAGACATTAACCGAAGCGCTGGTGCGAGTCGTTGATTCAAGCGAGTCATTGAGTCCCCGGGAGTTGGATTTGAACAAGGCCGCCCTGGCAAGTTACCGCGGTACTTTGGTTCGTTTGGCAACCACATTTCTTGCGCAAAAGACCAGAAGATCTGACCAAGTGTTGGATTTGCAAGAGGGGCAGCGCGTTTTCGGGGCACTGCTGGCGACGAATCAAGGCAAATTGCCATCCTTTGTCGCAGGCAGCCGCGTGGAAATCACAGGAGTTTGCGATTTTGAATCTGTTGCTTCGTCGGCTGCGGGAAATACCGACGGAGAGAATTCATCGGTGGGATCGTTGCGGATCTGGTTGCGCAGCCCGTCGGACGTGGTGCTGCTGAGAAGTCCACCTTGGTGGACTTGGAAGAGGGTTGTAGTATTGATTGGAATATTGCTCATCGTGCTGCTGGGAACATTACTTTGGATTCACTTATTACACTGGCGGCTGGAGCGGCAGCAAGCGGCCCGACTCACATTTTCCCGACAGATTCTCCAAAGCCAGGAAGATGAACGGCGCCGGATTGCTGTCAATTTGCACGATACCCTCGGGCAAAATCTGTTGATCATTAAGAACCAGTCCCGGCTGGCCATGCAACTTTCCACGGATGAATCTGTGGTTCGTCATCGTTTGAATGAGATTTCCGAAGTTGCCACCCAAGCCATCGAAGAAGTGCGCCAAATCACCCAAAACTTGCGTCCCTACCAGCTTGATCGGCTTGGTCTAACACAGGCTGTTCGAGCCATCATCAAACAGGTGTCAGAAAATAGCCCGACTTTATTCGCCAGCCATGTGGACGAAATTGACGGAATTTTCGACAAGGAATCTGAAATACATGTCTATCGGATCGTCCAGGAAAGCATTAACAATATTGTCAAACATTCCGGAGCGACCGAAGCAGCGGTTGTTATCAAGAGGCAGACGGCAGTTGTTTCACTGTCCATCCGCGATAACGGACAAGGTTTTGATGCCACCTGGGAGAAGTCCGGCGGTTTGGGTCTCAACGGTATTACCGAACGTGTTTGGATTTTGGGTGGAAAGTCGAGAATAGATACTTCACCCGGCTGCGGCACCAATTTAACCTTTGAAATTCCAATATCCGACTCCCGAAATGACACATAAAGTGAGTCTATTGATTGTGGATGATCACCCGGTATTCCGTCGTGGTTTGCGGGAGATCATTGAGGAAAATTCTGAATTCCGGATAATTGGCGAAGCGTCCGACGGGGAAACGGCGTTGCGTCTCACAGCGGAACTCAAGCCGGACATTGCAGTTGTGGATATCGACATGCCACGGCTGAACGGTTTGGAGATGGTGCGGACGCTTCAAAAACAAGAATTGCCCATAAGTGTTATCTTCCTCACGATGTACAAGGAAGAGGATATGTTCAACGCCGCAATGGACTTGGGGGTCAAGGCTTATATCCTCAAAGAGAATGCAGCCGATGAAATTCTTGCCGCGTTGGAGAAAGTGGCGCGAAATGAGCCCTTTATCAGTCCGTTCATGTCCGATATGGGGCGACGACGCAGCGATCGCGTACAGAAGTTGTTGTTGAGCAAGCCGCAGATTGAGGATTTGACCGCCGCAGAGCACCGCATTCTAAAGTTGATTGCCGAAGATTACACCAGCAAGGAAATCGCCGACAAACTGCAAATCAGCATTAAAACAATCGAAAACCACCGTCTGAACATCAGCCACAAATTAAACCTTCACGGCAGCCACAGTTTGCTCAAATTCGCCTTCGAACACAAATCGAGCCTCTGACTGTCCGCACTGGTGTGCGCTTTGAATTCCACCACGCTACCCGATCCTCAACCACACCGTTTTCAAATACGCCGGTTCGGCGCGGCTGATGGGAAAATCCGGCGGTTGCGGGACAGGATGCCGCTGCAAAATTTTCCGCCGCGATGAGTGAATCGCCTTTTCCACGTCCGCGAGAAATTTCTCCGGCGGCCAGTCCGTCGCATTCGTCGAGGCGAACAAGACTCCGCCCGGCTTGACCAGCGGCAGCGCGGCCGCCACCAGTTTCCCAAAATCCTTCTCCGCGCGAAAAACGCCGTGTTCCTTCGATTGCGAAAACGTCGGCGGGTCGAGCGCCACCGCGTCGAACGCGCGCCCTTTCTTCGCCAGCCGCCGCAGCCAGTCGAACGCGTCGCCGTAAATGAAATCGTGCGCCGCCGGGTCGAGGCCGTTCAACGTGAAATTACGCCGTCCCCAGGCGAGATATTTTTTCGAGAGATCGAGGCTCGTCGTTTTCGCACCCGCCCGCGCCGCGCACACCGAGAAGCCGCAGGTGTAGGCGAAACAATTCAATAGTTGAGAGTTGAGGGTTGAGGGTTGAGGGAAATCGGCGGCGACGTGGTTGGTCAAAAAGCGGCGGCGGTTGTCGCGTTGGTCCAAAAACAACCCCGTGGAGTAGCCTTCGTTGAAACCCAGCTCGAAACGAACGCCGTTCTCGCGAATCTCAAACCGCTCCGGCGCGGCTTCGCCCAATACCGGCTGCGGCGATGCCTCGGCCGCGGCCGTGCGCCGCACCTGCCGCGACAGGATTTTGTGATAGGCCCCGTTCGCGGAAAATATTTTTGCCAGCCGCGCCAGTTCTTCCCGCTGTTCGGCGCGCAGCGGCTGTTCGGACTGCGAAAGCAGGAATTTCCCCAGCCGCTCGACATACCAGCCCGGCCAGCCGTCGCTTGCGCCGTGAATCACGCGGAAAGCGTCCGTTTCCTGCGGGTCAATCAAAACGGCGCGCAGAGCAAGGCGCGGATCGGCATCAAAATTCGCGGGCGCGCGAAACATCACCGGCTTGCCTGTTGACGGATGGGCAAAGGAAATTTCCGCCGCGTGCAAAAACACCCGTGCCGCCGGTGTGCCGCCGTAAAGTGTGTCGCCGAGAATCGGAAACCCACTCTCCGCCGCATGGACGCGAATCTGGTGCGTCCGGCCGGTAAGCGGTTCGGCTTCGACACATTGGTAGGGCGCGGTGTCCTCACCGCGCCGCGGCGGACTGGGGACAGCCCGCCCGACCTTTTCGTTAAACAGCCGAAATTTCGTTTCCGCAATTTCTGCGCCCGCGTGCGGCGGACGACTCGCGTATTTTTCGCCGACACGCACCAGCGCGGTTTTGACGGCGAACCCGCTTTGCGGCACCGGCCGGTCGGTGAGCAGAAGATATTTTTTACGGACGCGGCGTTCCGTGAATTGCTTCGTGAGCGAGCGGTTGGCGGCCGGTGTTTTGCCGAAGACCAGCACGCCGCTGGTTTCCTTGTCGAGCCGGTGCAGGATGGCGAGCGTGCTCCAGCGCGGCTCGCGATGCCGCAGCCAGTCATAAATGCCCTCGCCCGCGTGCGGGCCGGGCGCGTGCGTGTTCCAGCCGGCGGGCTTGTGAACCACCAGCAGATGCTCATCCTCAAAAATCACGCACGGCGCCATGCGCAGATGAAACCATTTTCTGACGCCCAAATGAAAGCATGGAATCGGCGTGAAAAAATCTCACGCAAAGACGCGAAGGCGCGGTTTAAGGAAATCAATAAGTTGCTGCTGGCGATTTAGAGCCGGAGGCGCGACAGACAATAGCCCACGGTGAAACCGTGGGAAAAATGAATGCGTTATTCAAATGCGGTTTTTGCATAAAAACTTTCATGACTCGGACTGAGCAAATGTTTTGTGTCGAAGTTTTCAAGTAGTCCAAATTTTTCGATCAGAGGCTTAAACTTTTCACCGTGGGGACTAATTCCATTATAGAAAAGAAGCTCTAACTCGAACGCTGATAACTGCGCCCTTACTAAACTGGTATATCGTCTTCGATTTTTATAATCAGCGTCGGTATTATCTGTTTTAAGCGCGTCACTTTCGTTCACAAATTTAATTACATGATAAAGGGTTCTAAAATAATGCCCCAAGCTCGCTTCATATACTTCAAACATGCGCAAATAGAAATTTGCTGCAAAATTAACATCGGCGTTTTGTTCGGCTGTTCTCGACGTGCCGTAAACTGCGTGCAGCAGATTATGTAAAATCTGAAAACATTTTCTACCATCGTATTCATTCGAACTGACTGATGCAAATTGCTCCACACTGATTCGCATTTGAGATACGTTTTGATTGTGCAAATTCAAGAGTTGAAAAATGAGTTCTCAAAATTTTGCAGCTTGATGCTTTCGTACTGCATTCGGAATTGCTTTGCTTGTTCCTCCAATTCCGTTTCTTGTCTTTTGAGTTGTTGTTTTTGAGCAAGAAAGGCGACGAAGATAATTAGCAGTCCTGCCAGAGACCAAAAAGACGCCGTTGTGCCTTGGAGGTAGCTGCCGAAGTTTCCCAAATCATTCAGAAAATTATCATCCGAACGCGGAGTTTTATAGCCAATGAACGCCGCGACAAATCCGAGGGTGACGAATAAAATCGCAAGGGTGATGCAAATTCTAATTCCCCATTTGAAACCATTTTCTTTGCCTGATTCTGTTACCATATTTCGTGAAATTCCTGCAAACGTCGTCCGATGACAATTACAATTTGAACTTAAAATTTGAATTGTGCGGAAAAAACTCGCAGCGATTTCTTTTCCTATTCATTTTACCGGCGTGCATCTGGCCCGTCTGCGACTCCGGGACTTCCGCAATTACGCGCGGTTGGACGCCGACTTTGCGCCGGGTTTCCACCTGCTGCTCGGCGACAACGCGCAGGGCAAGACGAACATCCTCGAAGCGGTTTATCTCCTGGCCACGTTGCGCTCGTTCCGCGGCGTCGGCGGCGCGCAGATGATCCGGCACGGCCAAAAGGGCTATTTCGTCGGCGGCACGGTGATTGGCGGAAATATTCCCGCATCGCTGACATCTTCCTCCCTCTCCGCCAACAGAGTTGGGGGAGAGGGCGGGGGAGAGGTGGCTCCCGGTCCGCAAACTGAAAACCCCTCGCCCCAACCCTCTCCCCGCGCGGGCGGGGAGAGGGAGACAAAAATTCTGGCCAGCCACGGCGAACGTGAAGTCAAAATCTACTGGTCGGCGCGCGAACGCAAACTGGCGCTGGATGGCCAGCCGGTCAAACGCCTTGGCGATTATCTCGGCGTACTGCGCGCGGTGGTGTTTTGCACGGAGGATTTGCATCTGGTCAAGGGCACCGCGCGCGCCCGTCGGCGGTTTCTCGACCTGCTGCTTGCACAGACGCAGCCCGGCTATTTGCCGCTGCTCCAGCGTTACCTGCGCGCCGTCCGCGCCCGCAACGCGCTGCTCAAACACCGCTCCACCGACGAAGCCGCGCTCGACAGCTTTTCGCACGAACTGGTTGATCTCGGCGACCAGATCATCCGCCAGCGCCGCGAACTCGCACCCAAGTTCTCCCCGCTCGCGCGGCTGGCGTATCGCCGCATTTCCAACGCCGCGGAGGAATTGCGCATCGAATATCAGCCGAGCGTCAAAAAAGATTTCGCCGTCGAACTCGCGCAATCCCGTGGACGGGAGCGGACATATCGTTCCACGCTCGTCGGGCCGCACCGTGATGATTTGCAATTGTTGCTTGACGAAAAATCCGCCGCGCAGTTCGGCAGCGAAGGCCAGAAACGCACGCTGGCCATCGCATTGAAAATGGCGCAGGCCGAATATCTCACGGGCATTCACGGCTCCGCGCCGGTGCTGCTGATTGACGACGTGATGGGTGAACTGGACGTGAAACGCCGCAGCGGTTTTCTGCCGTTGCTGGAGCAGGCGCGCAAGACCAGCGGCCAAGTCTTCATGACCGCCACCGAGGAAAACTGGCCAAGCGAACTCGGCAAAGATTTGCAGCGGTGGGAAGTAAAAGCCGGAACACTGGTGTCGTGCAAATAAGTGGTTTGCCGCATTGCCGTCAAAATTCCGGCTGGCCATCGAGGTTTTTATTGCGAGTCGCGGTGAAGGGGCTATTTTGAAACTGTTCACCCGTGGCAATTCCGTCAAACGGCAGCCAGGATTGCTTTTATGAAAAGACCATCACGGCAAAACCCGTCGCGCTCAACAGCTTTCACGTTGATCGAGCTGTTGGTGGTCATCGCCATCATCGGGATTTTGGCGGCGCTGCTTTTGCCGGTGCTGTCCAAAGCCAGGCTCAAAGCGTATGCCATACAATGTGCCTCCAATCTGAAGCAAACCGGCACGGCGATTATCATGTTTGCAAACGAAAATGATGATGTCCTGCCCGGCCCTTGTGAATATGGCCAACGATGCTACTACTATAACACCACGGCCACCGCTGGCAGATTCAACACCGAACTCGCCTATTACCTTGCGAGTGACTTGGGCGGGAAAGATCCCAGGCAAATGTCGGCCACCGAAAGCAATTATATTCAGGTCTTGTTTTGCCCGGGTTACGGCAAGTTTTCGCCGGAATCCCCCGATGTGGCCATGACACGCATCACTTACGTGGTGGCGTTTCCCTACAGCAACGGCTTGGTGAAGCTGACGGTCAATCCATTTGGTTACCCGGGCGAAGGCGATCCTCAATCATTTGGTACAAACTGTGTCAAGCTAACCACCATTGGTCAATATGGTCCGGTTTCCGATGTTTTTGCAGTTTCTGACATTGATGTAGAACTCTACAACGGTTACTGGCCTCTGGAAGCAACGGCCCCGAATCACGGGGCGACCCGTAACGCCTTGTACTTCGATGGGCACGTAAAATCATACAAAGGCACAAATTTCCTGGCGTCGTATTAGGACATGGCAAACGGCCGGAGGAGGGCTGAACCCCCGTTGCTGCAATAACATCGAACACTGAACTCCGAACACTAAAATCGAATTGATTGCAGCCGTGCGCCTCATTCGGCGTTCGATGTTCGATGTTGGATGTTCGATGTTTTCCCATTAAGCTTTTGCCCATGCGAATTTTGTCAGGCATTCAGCCCAGCGGCGCGCTGCATCTCGGAAATTATTTCGGGATGATGAAACCCGCCCTCGAACTGCAGGAAAAGGGCGAGGCGTTTTATTTCATCGCCAACTACCACTCCATGACGTCGCTGTTCGATCCCGCCGAGCGGCGCAAGAACACGCTCAATGTGGCACTGGACTTTCTCGCCTGCGGAATTGACCCGAAACGGACCGTTTTCTTCCGCCAATCCGATGTGCCGGAAGTGACCGAACTTAGCTGGCTGCTCTCGACGGTGACGCCGATGGGTATGCTCGAACGGGCTACGAGCTATAAAGACAAAATTGCCAGAGGCATCGCGCCCATGCACGGTCTGTTCGCCTATCCGGTGTTGATGGCGGCGGACATTTTGATTTACGACTCGAACGTGGTGCCGGTGGGGCGCGACCAGAAGCAGCACCTCGAAATGACGCGGGACATCGCCATCAAGTTCAATGAGCAATACGGCCAGACGTTCGTCATCCCCGAACCGCAAATCCGCGATGAGGTTGCCGTGGTGCCCGGCACGGACGGCCAGAAGATGAGCAAGAGCTACGGCAACGCCATCGAGATTTTCGGCGACGAGAAGGTGCTGCGCAAAAAAGTCATGGGCATCAAGATGGACAGCCGCACGCCGCAGGAACCGAAGCCGGACGCGGACAAGAACTACGCCATCCAACTGCTCAAACTCGTCGCGCCGGCGAACTTTGCAAAAGAATGGGAAGATCGTTTGCGCACAGGTGGACTTGGTTACGGAGATTTGAAAAAAGCTTTGTTCGAGTTTTACTGGAATTACTTCGCCGAAGCGCGAAAGAAGCGCACGGAACTTGTCGCGAACCCGGATTACGTGAACAAGGTGCTCGCGGATGGAGCCGTCAAAGCCCGCACGCTGGCGCAGAAGGTATTGCAGCGCGCGCGGAAGGCCAGCGGGCTGGAGTAGTTGGAGTTCAATCCCGCACGGCGGGATTGTTCAGGGGACACGCTGAAGCGTGAACTCCAACTTGCACTTGCCATAATTCACGGATGAAAAACTCACTTCACGCTCATAACGCTGCCGCAAACCAATCTGCGGCAACCCGCCTGCGGTTGCGGATTACCGCGGCGGCGGAAACTGCGGTGCGCACCGGTCATCCGTGGGTTTTTTCCGACAGCGTCCTGGAGTCGAACCGCGCCGGGCAGACCGGCGAACTGGCGGTAATTTACGACCGCAAGGACCGTTTTCTCGCCGTGGGATTGTTCGATCCCGACTCGCCGATTCGGGTGCGGATTTTGCACGCGGGCAAGCCGCAGACGATTGACCGCGCGTGGTGGCAGGCGCGGCTGGAGCAAGCCCTTGCCCACCGGCGCGATTTGTTTGACGCGCAAACCACCGGTTACCGGCTCATTCATGGCGAAAGCGACGGCTGGCCCGGCCTCGTGCTGGATCGCTACGACACGACGCTGGTGCTGAAACTTTACACGGCGGCGTGGCTGCCGCGACTGGAGGACACGCTCACGCTGCTCAGGGAAAATGTCCCCGGCGAACGTGTCGTTCTCCGTTTGAGCCGCAACATCCAGTCGTTTGCTGACGGGCGGTTCCAGCGCAGTGACGGACAAGTGATCCACGGCCGCCCGCCTGCTGGACCGGTGATTTTTCAGGAAAGCGGCCTGCGCTTTGAGGCCGACGTTTTGCGCGGGCAGAAGACCGGATTTTTTCTCGACCAGCGCGAGAACCGCCGCGAAGTGGAAATGCTGGCGCGGGGTCGCCGCGTGCTGAATGCGTTCAGTTTTTCGGGCGGTTTCTCGGTTTATGCGGCGCGCGGCGGGGCCGTCGCGGTGACGGACCTCGACATCAGTGCCCACGCGTTGGCGGCGGCCAAACGCAACTTCGCGCTGAACCAAAATTTTCCCGGCGTGGCTGCGTGTCATCACGACACCGCACAGGGCGATGCGTTTGAATGGCTCGCGGCGAGTGCGGTGAAATTTGATTTGGTGGTGCTGGATCCGCCGTCGCTGGCCAAGCGCGCCACGGAGCGCGACGGCGCCCTGCGCGCTTACGAACGGCTGGCGACGCTGGGCATCGCCCGGCTTGCGCCTGACGGAATTATGGTGGCGGGTTCATGTTCTGCGCACGTCCCGGCGGAGGAATTTTTTGAAGTCGTCCGGCGCGCGGCAGCGAAGTCGGGAAGAAAATTCGCGGAACTGAAAACTTTGCGGCATCCGCCCGATCATCCGGCCAATTTCAAGGAAGCGGAATATCTGAAGGTGATTTACCTGAAATTTGCGACGTAGCCGCGCTTGTGAAAGCGCGGGAGCCCGCCAACTGTCCGCGTTCTCACGAACGCGACTACATTATTTTCAGCTTCGGCAGGTCTTGCGAATCCACCAGGCCCACCGGCTCGCGCTTCGCGTTCACCACGATGAGATCGTCAATGTTCTGTTCGTTGAAAAAATTTCAGCGTTTCAACGATCAGGGCGTTCTCACAAATACCGACCCACTTCCCGCCGCCGCTTCCGCCGATATTCGGGGTAAACACCAAATAATATTTGCATTCCCGCGTCGTGGGTTTCAGACTCTCATACGTTTGCATTGTCTGTTCCTTTCGTAAACTTTGAGCGGTTCACAAAATACAGACTTCGCAACGACTCCCAGAACGGTCAAAACTTCGGGAGTCCTCCGGCATGGCCGGAGTGTTGCCTGTTGGACTAAATGAGACAAGACCAACCTAAAGCCTCCGACTCGGTGTCTGCCTCAGAACCAAAAATCCGATCAAAAGGATTTGTGGTCCGGGTTTCAGAGTGGAATGCAAGACACCCGGTTTTGGCGGTTGTGATCGTTTCACTTTTGGCGGTTGTCATCAACTGCTACCCGATCATTTTCTGCGGTAGAAGCTATGTTTCCCCCACTTGTGCGAGATCGATGGTTTATGACGGGTGGCCGCCACTTCCAGGAATGGGGCCTACCCGTCAGGTATCGCAACATGGAAGTGACACCACGGCGATGATGATGTGGGGGGTTCCGGCCGGGTTTATCGAATCCCGCAGTCTGCTGGAACACGGGGAATTGCCATTGTGGAACCGGTACAGCCACGCCGGCGATACACTCATCGGCCAGACCGTCTCCATGCTTGGCGATCCGTTGCAGTTGATTGTCATCATCGGACGCGGATCGGCGGGGGCCTGGGACATTAAGTTTCTGGCGGCGAAATTCCTTTTTTGTGTCGGTTTTGGGCTGCTCATTCTCCGGCTTTTGGGCAACCGGCCGTTATCACTGATTTATGCCGTGCTTGCCGCGTATTGCGGTGCTTTTTTTTACATCAATAATCACCCCGTCTTTTTTGTTTTTTCCTATGCCCCATGGATACTACTCTCCGCGTTTGGGTTGCTCGACCTGCAATCGGAACGGCCGGTCCGCTGGGAATTGGCCTGGTTGTTGGTCAACTTTGCCTGTTTCAACGCCGGGGACGTTGAAGCGGCGGTGGTTTTGATCGGTGGATTGAATCTGGCCGCAGTCGCCGACGCATTGACGCGCGGTCGTAAAGTTGCTGATTGGGCCAAGGTGCTGGGACGCCTGGCGGCCGGCACGCTCCTCTTTTTGGGCCTAACCGCGCCGGTGTGGATGTCGTTTATGGCGGCGCTGGAAGGTTCCTATTCCATACACTCAGAAGTCCAGGTGGTTCAACTTCCACTCATGAGTCTGCCGGGCGTGTTTGATGACCTTTTTTACCTGCTCCTGAGGAGTGATTCCTTTGCTGCCATCGCGCCGGGAACCAGCCTGTTGGTGCTGGCGGGTTGCATCCTTTCTGCCTTGAACTGGCGGCAACTGAAGGGAGAACCCTTCTTCTGGGTCAATGGCGGGGCCATCCTGTTGTGGGGTGGTTGTGTTTTCGGGTGGGTTCCGGCCCCTGTTCTTGCGGCAATCCCATTGTTGAACCGTGTTGGTCACGTCTACACCAATTTTTCCTATCTGTTGGTCATCCACCTTACAATTCAGTGTGCCTATGGCTTCAAGTGCCTGGCGAGGGAGGAAAATTTCCGGCGGGCGATGATCAATTTCCTCTGGATGGGTCTGGTCTTCGCGGGGATGATTCTGGCGTATGGCTTCGGAATTGCACACCGCCCCATTCCGTGGGGTTATGTCCTGTGCGCCGGGACGGGCGCGGTGGGCGCGCCGTTGCTTTTCAGTTTTTTGAAGAGCCGCCAGCGCCAGATATCCGTAATTGGGTGGGTTGGAATTGTCGTTTTGGGGTTGGTTGCCCATTTCCGTTTTGGGTTTTATAGCTCCGGCGCGGACGATTTACTTATGCTTCCCGGTCCGCGAGTGGTTCTAAATGCTCCGAGCAAAGCCATTGACAAGATCAAAGCGGACAAGCCTGACCCGTTTCGGGTGGTCGGGTTGCGGTGGAATTTCTTCGGAGATTATTCGGCAGTTTATGACCTCGAAGATATTCGTTCGTGCGCGCCGCTGAGCAATGGCGAATTTATCAATCTCCTCCGGAAATTTCCGGGCATGAATTTCAGCCGGGATTGGGTGATGGAAGTGACGGACCCGGTCGCGGCGCAACCCTTGTTGAACCTGCTAAACGTCAAGTATCTGCTGGCTCCGACGAATGTCAGCTTCCAAGAGGGACTTGATTTTCGCCTCGCCGATCGCAGTGATTTTGGGGTTTTGGAAAATTTGCAGGTGTGGCCCAGGGCCTTTTTTGCAAATCAAGTGGTGGCCATCACCTCCACCGAGAAGTTCATCGACCACCTTTTGAAGAACGGTAAACAGCCGTTTATTGCCCTGACCCGGGAAGAAATCGAAAAACAACCCGGCTTGCAGCAATTGGAAACCACGAATCAAGCGGCCATCTCGCCGGCGACAAACTATCGGCTGTTTCCCAATTCAACCGAGTTTGATATCCACGCATCATCCGCAGGAATGGTCTGTCTAACGGAAGGACAGGCAAAAGATTTTACGGCCAAGGCCAACAACGAGTCCAAAGAAGTTCTGACGGTCAACCGCGCGTTCAAGGGCATATACCTCGAACAACCGGGTGACTACCACATTAAGTTCATCTACCGTCCCCGGCATTGGCGGTTGGCTTGCGCTTGTTTTTGGATTTCAGCCGGCGCGGTTATTCTGTGGGTACTGACGAGCATCATTCGCGGCCAAGGCGCAACGAAAAGGCGGCGCAACGCCATTGATTAAAAACCATACGACGCATGAGCCATCCATCAACAGAAAGACATCCAGACAAAACGTGCCATGTTTGTGGTGGGGCGAGGTTTTATTACCTTTTTTCGGCTGCCGACTACCGGGTGGTGCAATGCGATGATTGCGGGCTGGTGTTTCTTAATCCACAGCCGAGCGATGCCGAATTGGCCCGGATCTACAGCGCAGACTATTTCCTCGGCAGCAACACCGCAACAAGCTCCCAAGCCGTCAGGGAAATAAAGCAGGCCACCGCCAGGCTTTACCTTTCGGAAATCTCCCGCTACTGCGGCTCTGACAGCGGACGCGTGCTTGAGGTCGGCTGCGGCGATGGCGATTTTCTGGTCATCGCCCAAGCCGCAGGCTGGTGCGTCACCGGGGTGGAATACTCAGCAACCGCCTGTGAAAAAGCCCGGCAACGCCTGAAAAACGGCGAAATTTTTTGTGGAGAGCTGCAATCTGCCCGCTTGGAGGCGGAGCAATTTGATCTTTGTGTGATCTCTGATGTCATTGAGCATGTCCGTTCCCCCATGGATTTCCTGAAGGAAATACACCGTGTCCTCAAGCCCGGGGGCGCACTCTTCATTGCCACCCCATCCCTTGGTTCATGGTCCGCGCGACTCATGCGCCAGAAATGGATGGAATTCAAGGCCGAACATCTGACCTACTTTGACCCGCAGACACTCCAGACGGCGCTCTTCAAATCAAATTTCCGCGATGTCATCGTCGAACCCGGCTGGAAGATGCTCAACTTCGATTATGTGAAGATGCATTTTGAGCGTTTCCCCGTTCCTGTGGTGACACCGGTTTTGAACTTCATGGCCCGCATTTTACCCCAAAAGATGCGCCACCAGCATCGTCGGATCGTTGCCAGCGGCATGATGGTTTTCTCGCGAAAAGCGGAGGTGCGGCCGCAACCGGTGCTTTCTGTGATTGTTCCGGCATATAACGAGGTGAAAACATTCCGCGCACTCATGGAAACCCTTCTTTGTAAGGAGATGACGGGCCTCCAGATGGAAATCATTGTGGTGGAAAGCAACTCGACCGATGGAACCCGTGAACTGGCACTAAAGTACAAAGACCATCCGAGAGTGAAGCTGATTCTCGAAGAGCTACCTCGTGGAAAAGGTTATGCCGTGCGGACCGGCTTGAAAGCCGCTACCGGAGACTACGTGTTGATTCAGGACGCTGACCTGGAATACGACCTTGAGGATTACGATGGGTTGCTGGAACCGCTGATCGCCGGGCGCACGGCGTTTGTACTCGGCTCCCGGCATGGCGGGCGTCATGTCTGGAAAATGCGACAGTTTACCAAACAACATGGCTTGAGCTTGTTTGTCAATCTTGGCCACAGGTTCTTTGCCACGCTCATAAATGTCCTGTTTTTTCAGCGGCTTCGCGATCCATTCACCATGTTCAAAGTTTTCCGCCGGGACTGTCTTTATGCGTTGGAGTTTGAATGTAATCGCTTCGACTTTGATTTTGAGTTGCTCATCAAACTCATCCGCAAGGGGTATCACCCCGTTGAATTGCCGGTGAACTATCGTTCACGCTCATTCAAGGAAGGAAAGAAGGTGCGAATGTTCCGGGATCCGCCAACGTGGCTGAGAGCTCTGGTACGGTTGCGATTTGTGAACATTGATCCAATGGGCGTTATCGAGCAAACACACCGTGTTGATCAAACAGCAGAGACATTTGTTTCCGCAAAAGCCGTTAATCACAAGCCGTGAGCGCCCCCAGGCCACAGCCGGTGGAAACTGTTACCGGCATACTGGAAGCATGGGTTTTGCCCAGCGATGAAATCTGAGATCTTTCTGCAAGGCAGCCTTCTACATGATCTTGAGCTTCGGCAAATCCTGCGAATCCACCAGGCCCACCGGCTCGCGTTTCACGTTCACGACGATGAGATCGTCAATGTTCCGCTCGTTGAAAATTTTCAGCGCCTCAACAGCCAGCGCGTTCTCGCAAATGCAAATCGGCTTGGGCGTCATCACTTTTTTCAGCGGCTGATTCAGCAGATTTTCGTCCGCAGCCATGTGCCGGCGGAAGTCACCGTCGGTGAATACGCCCACGAGCTTGCCGCGCGCATTGACGATGCTCAGGCTGCCGGATTTGGCGCGTGTCATCACGAGCAGCGCTTCCTTCACGACCAGGTTTTCGCGCGCGATGGCGTTGCGCTCGCCGGTGCGCATGATGTCGCCGACCCGCAGCAGCATGGCGCGGCCAATCGCGCCGGACGGATGATATTTGGCGAAATCACTTTGCTTGAACCCGCGCGCCTGCAGCACGGCCATCGCCAGCGCGTCGCCCATGACGAGCATCGCGGTCGTGCTCGCCGTGGGCGCCAGATTGAACGGACAGGCTTCCCGGGGCACACGAACGTTCAACACAATGTCGCTGTGCCGCGCGAGTGACGACTTCATACCACCGGTGACGGAAATAATTTTAACGGAAAACCGCTTCAGCGCAGGCAGCAGGTTCAATAATTCCTCCGACTCGCCGGAATAACTCAATGCCAGAATCACATCGCCGTCGTTGACGATGCCCACGTCGCCGTGCAAGGCGTCCACGCTGTTGAGCACGACGCTCGTCGAACCGGTGCTGGTGAGCGTGGCGGAGATTTTTTGTCCGACGTTGCCGGATTTGCCGATGCCGACAATGATGATCTTGCTTCGTCGCTTCACCGCCTCAACAATCATCTCGACCGCACGCGCGAACGAGTTGTCGAGTTGCGCGCGCACGGCTTTGAGCGCGGCAAGCTCGATGTCGAAAACTTTACGAGCATGGACGAGAGGCGTCATATGTCGTAGGTTGCCAGCAACCGACCGGCATATCAACGGAGAATCATCCCCGCCCATGCGGGAACGCCCAAAGCAAACGGAGCAATCATGAAACAGGACACGGAACCAAAATCCAAAGGGTTCACCGGCGCGCAGGTGGCCAGGGCCGCCGAATTAATCAACTACCAGGACGGCGCCATCGTGAGCCGCGAACTGGTCAAGAAACCCACCGGCACGGTGACGGCATTTGCCTTCGACGAAGGCCAGGGCTTGAGCGAACACACCGCGCCGTTTGACGCGCTGGTGCAGGTGCTCGAAGGCGAAGTGGAGATCATGATTTCCGGCCAGCCGCATCACGTGGCCGGGGGCGAACTGATTCTCATGCCCGCCCATCAGCCGCACGCGCTCAAGGCGTTCACGAGGTTCAAAATGATTTTGACGATGATCCGGTCCTGACCGGCGAAATTCCAGCCAACGTGCCATGGCGTTTTCACTGGCAGCGCAATCGGGAATTTTTTACAGTGGTTTCACTGCCGGCACAGAACTGGTGAAGGCGCCGGATGAATCACATTTGGCATGCGCCCGGCGGGGCGCGGCGGTCAGTAACCGGATGGATTTAACCCAAATTGAACCAGCGGAAAAATGATGAGTCTTATGTCCAAAATCAAGCATCGCACCCTGCCGTTGGTTGCCGCCTCGGTTCTGGCGGCAGGTTCCGGGAACGCTGGCGCACAGGAGCGCCCGCTTTATCTTGATGGCGCCAAACCAGTCGAGGCGCGCGTCGCCGATTTGCTTTCGCGGCTTACCCTGGAGGAGAAGGTCTCGCTGGTTCATGCCCAGTCAAATTTTTCAACCGCCGGCGTGCCGCGGCTGGGCATCCCGGAATTGTGGATGGATGACGGCCCGCTGGGCGTGCGCGAAGAGGTCGGCGAAGGTGGTGTCATTCTCAACCACAAGGATGACTTTGCAACGGCCATGCCCGGGACGCTCGGGCTTGCGGCGACATGGGACGTGAATTTGGCCAAAGCTTATGGCACGGTAATCGGCCAGGAGGCAAAACAGCGCGGCAAGGACATCATGCTTGGGCCGGCTGTGAACATTCAGCGCACGCCGTTGTGTGGCCGCAATTTTGAATACCTGGGCGAAGACCCGTTTCTGACCTCGCGCCTGGCTGTCAATTACATTGAGGGCGAGCAGGCTCAAGGTGTTTCATCCTGTGTCAAACATTTCGCCGCGAACAATCAGGAATATGAACGCGGCTCGATCAATGAAATCATGGATGAGCGCGCGTTGCGCGAGATTTACCTGCCGGCATTTCGCGCTGCGGTGCAGGAGGCGGGGGTAATGACCGTCATGGGCGCCTACAACCAGATCAACGGCCAGCATTGCTGTGAGAACGAGCGTTTGCTGAATGAAATTCTCAAGCATGAATGGGGGTTCAAAGGTGCCGTCATTTCCGACTGGGGCGGCGTGCATCACACCGATCTGGCCGCGCTCAACGGCATGGACATCGAGATGGGCACGCGCCCGCCTTACGAAAGTAATTATCTGGCCAATCCGTTTCTGGAAGGGTTGAAGTCCGGCAAATTCCCCGTGTCCGCGTTGGACGATAAAGTGCGCCGGTACCTGTATGTGATGTTCAAATTGAACCTGATTCAGGATCCGGTCGCAGCGGTGGTCACCAACGTTGAGCCGCAAGGCCCGTTGAGCACGAAGGAACACCAGGAAACGGCACGCCGGGTTGCGGAAGAATCCTTTGTGCTGCTGAAGAATCAAAACCTGCTTCCGCTCGACCCGGCCCAAATCAAAACCATCGCGATCATCGGCGCCAATGCCACCGCCAAATTTGCCCACGGCGGCGGTTCGGCGATGATCAAGCCGCCCTACGAAATCACCGCCCTGGAGGGAATCAGCAATCGCCTTGGCGGCAAGGTGAAGCTCATTTATGCCCAGGGCTACAACCCCCCGGTCGGTTCGGGAGGGGTGGATTTCAGACCGGACGTTGAGCCATCCGCGCCTCCCCTCGACAAAACCCAGCTGATGACTGAGGCGGTGGCCGCCGCGAAGGCGGCTGACGTGGTCATCTACATCGGTGGCTTGAACCACCGTGGCGGCTACGACACCGAAGGGGCGGACCGTAAAGACATTAAATTGCCCGCCGGACAGGACGAGTTGATCCAAAAAGTGGTGCAAGCCAACCCCAAGACCATCGTCGTGTTGATGGGGGGTGGAGCGGTGGAAATGGACGCCTGGCTCGCCAAGGTGCCGGCCCTGCTCTACGCCTGGTATCCCGGTCTGGAAGGCGGCAACGCCCTGGCGCACGTCCTGTTTGGCGACGTGAATCCCTCGGGCAAACTGCCCTGCACCTTCCCGAAACGGCTGGCGGATTCGCCGGCACACTCGCTGAATGCCTATCCGGGCACTAACGGCACGGTGGTTTACAAGGAAGGACTCCTCGTTGGTTATCGCTGGTTCGACACGAAAAAAATCAAGCCGTTGTTCCCCTTTGGCTACGGCCTTTCCTACACGACATTCGAATATTCGAATCTCAACCTCGCTCCAGCCCAGGATGCGTCAAGGCTGCCGGTGACGGTTGAATTCGAACTCGCCAATACCGGCAGCTGCGCCGGCGCGGAAGTGGCACAGGTCTATGTGCAGGAAGCCAGCCCCAGCCTTCCACGGCCGCTCAAGGAATTGAAGGGCTTCAAAAAGGTTTTCCTGCAACCGGGGGAAAAACAAAAAATATCCATCGTCCTCGACCGTAACGCCTTTGCCCATTACGACCCGGACAAAAAAGGCTGGGTGGCCGACAAGGGCGCCTACAAAATCCTGGTCGGCAGCTCCTCGCGCGACGTGCTTCTCGATGGCAAATTCAAACTGGCGGAAACGACAGTGGAAAAGTAAACCGCTGGCAGCTTGCCTTTGCATCGTAGCGGCGGTGTAGCGTCGAGCCTGTGGCTCGATTCGATTCGGCCACAGGCCGAACGTTACAACGAGCAATCTGCCTTTTGGCTCGAAATTGAAAATGACAGGGGATTGGAAGTCGCGGACGAGATCACGAACGCGCACCCCGAACACCTTCGCAGTGCTGAAATAGAAATCAGGCGCTGGCGCGAAACTGCTGGGTGACCCGTTCGAGGCGCTTGTTGTCAGCGCGAATCCGCGCGGCGAGGGTCCGGGCGGTGGCTTGCAGGAAGGGCGTCGCGAGGGCGGGCGCTTCCCGGGTGAGCCGGTCAAAAGCAACGTCGGAGATTTTCAGCACGGTGCTGTCCACATTGGCAATGACATCCGCCGAACGCGGACCCTGATCAAACAGCGACATGTCACCGAAAAAATCTCCGGGGCCGAACGTG
>Ga0187868_1000872_pt1 | contig 22865 bp, 12 predicted proteins | sample June2016WEW_13_4_FD_133014 | JGI IMG/M metagenome (GOLD analysis project Ga0187868, IMG submission 133014) | Peatland microbial communities from SPRUCE experiment site at the Marcell Experimental Forest, Minnesota, USA - June2016WEW_13_40 | ecosystem: Environmental > Terrestrial > Soil >... | reverse complement strand
TTGCCTGCACCAGCCAGATTTTCCGTTTTTCGTGGGTTTGACATGAAGAAAAGCCTTTGTTTATACGGCTTTAATGTATCTCGCTAACTTCAACGTGTGAAGTTTATTTGGGAAATCCGGGTTCAGTTGTCAGTGGCATAGAACTATTCTTTCCTTGCCTGCCGATCCGTTCACGGTGGCCACAATGAATGATGGTGCCGAAACCTACGCCTTGCCCCCGAAGCTGACGTAGTCGTCCAAATCCAGCAGGTCAAAGAACGTCGCGATGTCCTCACGTTTAGGACCGTATTTCTTGTGGTTTGCGTTGAGATATTCCCGCGTTTCCGGATCAGTCGGAACGCGCTGTTCCACGTAGGCTGACCATTGAGCAATTTCCATTTCCGTGCGCTTGAACTTCGCGTTGGCAGTGATCCACGCCAAGATCTCCCCGTCACCCTTGCCAGTGGCGAGTTGCTTTTTCAGGGCGGCTGCCTTGATGCCAACGAAGTTCAGGAACCGCTGATCCAACGGACAATCGAAGTGGTATGGGAAGTCCAGCGACCGTGGTTAGCCCGAATAACAGCAAAGCTGAATGGCGAAACACCTCCCGGATGCATCGAGCGTGAGGAAGTCGGCAAACCCGGCGAACTGCCCACTTTCGAGAGCTGCCTGATAGATAATGGGGGCCTTTGCATTGATGGCTGAGAGCGTCTTGGTCCAGGCAACGACAGGATCGTCCTTTGGAACCTCGGCCAGGTTGGCGGCAGACGACTTGAATTCATCGAGCACCGCGCGCTCGTGTTGATTGCCAGTTTGAGCGATGAGTTTTTCATCCTCCGTTTCCTCGTCCGGAGCGACTGCGCCGGGATTCTCCAAGTAGTAGCGATCCATCCACGACGCGAACGGTGAAGCGAGACAGCGGACGAGATCGCTCGGCGAGTAAAGCAATTGGCCGCAGTGCGCTTTCATCGAAACGCATCGCATCGTCCTTGCGGTGCGCAAACTCCCCACTTATGCCCACCTGTTGTCCGCAGGAAGCGCAGATTTCATCAGCCGCAAACACGGCAGGCGCACGAAGCCATAAGCTCATGAGTGCCACGGCGGCAAGTGAAAGGATGGATTTGTTCATAAATTATTTTTCACTGTTACTCTTTACTGGTGCAGGCTCGCCCTTGGGTGACGAACGAAGGCGCGGTTACTTGTCCACCTTGAGCTTTCGTGAAAGGAATTCCTCAATTAGCCGCTGCTTTCCGCGTTGCGGAACTGCGGGTCTTCGTGACTGGCCCCGGGGATCGTTTTCATCGTCACCTCAACCCCGGCATCAAACAGAGCCTTGGCCAGGATGACGCTCTGACCCAGCGGAACCAGTTGATCGTTGTTACCGTGCATGATTAGGAACGGCGGGTCATCCTTGTCAATGTAGGTCAACGGATTTGCCGTCCTGGCCAGATCGCACTTCTCTTGCACCGGTCCGCCTAGGAGCAACGATTCGGGAGAATTGGGTGCATCGTGCTGGATCATGCTGCGAGGCCCTGACTGTTGAGCCATGAGCGTGACGTCAGTTGGACCAAACCAATCCACGACCGCCTGCACGCTACTGGAGACATTGGTGTTGCCCAGGTCGCCCTCCATTTCCTTCACGTCACCGCTGGTGCCGACAAATGCGGCGAGATGTCCGCCCGAAGAATCGCCGCCCACCCCGAAATGATCGGGGTCGAAGTTGTATTTGGCCGCGTTGGCGCGCAGGAAGCGAATCGCCGCCTTGCAATCGCAAGCCTGTGCCGGCCAAATGGCGTCTTGGGAAAAACGATACTGGATGCTGGCTACAGCGAAGCCCTTTTTCACCAGATACAAAACGGGCGGACTGGCTTGGTCGCCTGCCATCCAAGCGCCGCCATGAATCCAGATCATCAACGGCAGCGGCTTGTCGGAAGGCTGCTCGGGCAGGAAAAGATCCAGGACCTGATTGCGGTGGCCGTTCTCGACGTAAGGAATATTTCGCTCCGCTTTAACGCCAGCCGGCAACAGCGCAGGATGGCCAAAGCCGAAACCTCCCGGACTGCCGCGGCGTGGAGGATTGGCCATGTTATTGGTCGCGGCGGGCGGATTGGCCGTCGGCTTGTCTTCCGTTTTCGCCCCGCCGGAGGGTGCCTGGGCAATCGCTGCGACCGCAATCATGAACGGAACAAGGGCGCATACAATTCTTGCTCTGTCAGTTAAACCAGGAATGTGCCGATGAATCATCTGGCTGTTCATAATTCAAATCTCAGTTAGTGGGTGCTACACGCGATCTGCATTTCTCATTATTTCACCGCAAGCTCGTAAATGCTCACGCTGAAGCGCGGAAGTGTAAGTGAATTAGGAATGGAATCAACGGGCGAACTACTGACACTGGGATTTTGGCCGTTTTCTTCAGTGGACGCAAGCCGCCACAACGTGCCTTTGCCGGAAAGCGCTACGCCGGTGATGTTGAGCTTGAGTGGTTGATCCACATCGGTGGGATTCAGGACAGCCACCGTGAGAAACCGGCGATCATCGGTCCAAGCGGCAACGACATCCACCGGAAAGGTGTTACTGCCGGCGTTAACAACGGGTTGCTCGCCGCCGGGAGGATCGGTGGGTTTGGGTTGGGGTGAGTTGCCGGAAACCTCGACCGGGATGGAGCCAAAGTGGTCGCGGTAGATTTTGAAGACGAGCCCGTTGGCATTGAGAGAGACGTTCGTTCCATCGCGCGCCAGCAGCGAGGTGGCAAAGGTGTAAGCCGCCATTTGAAAAATGTCTGAATGCCGGAACATTTCATGAAAGACCCAGGCGTATGACGGATACACCGGATAACTACCACTGCCGCCGCGGCTGCTGTAGGCCCATTCGTCAATGTTCAGCGGCTTGGGATGGGAGGCGAGTTGAGGCAGCAATTTTTCGTATTCCTTGTATTCCTCGTATTTGATGCGGATATGGTTGGCGGGGCGGCGCATCCAGTCGGTGACCGGTTCGTTGGGATCATTTGGCACCTGGCGGCCCTCGGCGAGGCTGAAGTGTGTGTTGCCATAGTTGTAGAAGTGTTCGCTGATGAGATCAATGTTGTTGAAGCAGTTTGAAAGCAGTCCGCCGGTCCAGTCAGCCGGTGAGAGGTAAGGTGGAACCAGATTGGTGCCCAAGTTCAACGATTCTTTGGAACCGGTCATCGTGTCTGGCATGGCGCCGCTGGCGATCAGTTTGATGGTCGGGTCCACTTGCTTCATGGCCTTGGCAAACTCGTTGTGCTTAAACTCAAATTGATTGAGCTTCATAGCGCCATACTGGTAACTGAAACCCCACGCTTCGTTGCCGATACCCCAGAACTTCACGTGATACGGTTCGGGATGGTCATTGACGGCGCGCAACTTGCCCATCGGTGTGGAAACGGGGCCGTTGGCGTATTCGACATATTGAGCGGCGGACCACTCATCGCCAAGCCCGGCGTTGAGAGTGACGTAAGGTTCAACGCCGAGGAGTTTGCACAGGGTCATAAACTCATCCGTGCCGATGTCGTTGGGTTGAACGGCACGCCAGACTGGATCCCAAGTGGGCGGACGTTTGTCGGGATCGCCAATGGCATTGCGCCATTCATGGGCGGATACAAAGTTGCCGCCGGGAAAACGGTAAACGCCGGAGCGAAGGCTCTTGAGGGCGGCGATCGCATCGGGACGGAAGCCATCGAGATTATCGGCGGGCATGAGCGAAACGGCACCGACATGAAACGAGCCGTCACCGGTGCCGATGATTTCGAATTGTGCGGACCCGGAGTTTTCAGCTTTGAAGGAGAAAGTGAATTTCTGGTAGTGCTTGCTCAATTTGCCAAGTTGAATCGTCTGCCACGCGGCATCGGCGTTGGTACCCCAAACGATGCTGACAGAAACCTTGGCCCTGGAATCACCCGCCAATTGAATGCGGCCACCGTAGGTTTCGCCTTTAACAAAGTTAACTCCGGTCTGACGTATGCCGCGATGTTCGGAGCCTGCGAGTTTGATCAAGGGTGTGTGATCGCCAACGAAAGGATTGTTGGTGTCCATGACGACGGAATCAACCGGACCGATGGGGTTCCACCGTCCCGGGCCGACGTTGCGCCGCCCTAGCCCGAAGCCACCGAATCCGCCCTGGCCGGCATTAGGGTCGCCTGGAGATTTGGGCGCGACGGCGTAATAGAATTTGCGGTCATCGAGCATCTCGCTCCAAAGACTGCTATAAATGAGGCTGCCAATGTGTTCGAGGAACTGGCCGTAAACATAAGTAGAAATCGGCGGGCCCAGCTTGGCAGCGTCAATGTTGGCAACCGATGAATTGGTCTGGGCAAGGGCAACCAGACTGCTTGCCATCACGGTTAATGCGATGATCATTTTGGTTTTCATGGTTATATCCGGGTTTACTGGTTGCCGTCTTGCGCGGTCTGAAAGAGTAACGGAGCAAATTCATGCAGGCTTCGGCGCCAGGTCTGCCATTCGTGAGCGGTGCCCGGTGATTCGTAATAGACATGCCTGATACCAGCTTTCTCCAGCGCCAGATGGAAGTTGCGACCACCGGCCGTCATCCCTCCTTCGGCGGTGCCGATGCTGACGAATAGCACCTTCACTTGTTTGGCGAAAGCCGCAGGATCACCCAACAATCCGTTGAACCCGCCGGGGATTTCCGGAAAGCCGAATGGCGCGCTGAAACATCCGATGTAGGCGAATTTGTCAAGGTGCGCCTGTGTAATTTCCCAGGTTTGCGTGCCGCCGAGTGAAAGCCCGGCAATGGCCCGGTGCTCGCGGTCGGGGATTGTTCGATAGGTTGCGTCAATCATAGGGATGATGTCCTCGATAAGCACTTGGGTGAATTTGTCCCAAAACATGGGGCCCCCGCCTCTTCTGGGACCGCTCATGGCACCTGGAGTGATGCCGCCGTCATCCATCACAACCAACATCGGCCTGGCTTTGCCCGCGGCAATCAAGTTATCGAGGATGAACCCGACCCGGCCTTGCGTCGGCCAGCCACGGGCGTCTTCCCCCATTCCATGCTGCAGGTAAAGCACCGGATAACGCGCGGTCAGGTTCGTGTCGTAATCCGATGGAGTGTAAACAAAACAACGCCGGATGAGACCAGTGGACCCGGCAAAATAATAGTGCGCGCGAATGTCACCGTGCGGCACGTCTTTGGGCAAATAAAAGTCTTCCCTCCGCGACGGAACCTCAATGCCGCTGCTCGTCTTGCCCGTGCCGAAGTAACTCTCACTGGCCGGGTCGGAAACCGTGGCGCCATCTACCCTTATCGTATAATAGTGAAATCCAGGCGCAAGCGGACTCGTGGTGACGGTCCAGACGCCGTCATCTCCTTTCGTCCCGCGACCACCCGGGAGGCTGACGGAAACGTTCGTGGCGTTAGGCGCAACGATGCGGAAGTAAGCGTGCCGCTCGGAATCAATTTTAGGAAATGGCACGCCCGGCACGTTTGATGACGCTGGTTTGGCGTCTGCAGGAACCGGGTTTGTCTGCGCTGGCGCGGCTGAACTGGCAACCACCGGATTTGGGTTTTCCCCTGGGGCTGATTTCACAGAGGATGCGGATTGGATGGAATCGCGATCGTGAGTCTGGCAGCCGGTCACGAAAGTGAAAATGCAAGCTGTGGCGCAAATACAAACACCGCGGAAAAGAATATTTTGCATAATATTAAGTTGTAGTTGTCATCCGGCCTTACCGCGCGGTGATTGTCATTGGCAATTTCAGCCGGATATCATCCGAAGCCGCGCCGATGAGAAACTCATATTTCCCCGGTTCAACCACGTATTGCTTTCTGTCCGTGTCCCAGTAACGCAGGCGTTCGGCGGGGACTTCGACCGTGACACGAGCCGTTCCGCCACGATTCAGATGCACGCGGGTGAAACCGCACAATGCGAGTTTCGGCTGCGGAACACTGGAATTGACGTGGCGATAATAAACCTGTGCCACTTCATCGCCGTCACGTTTGCCAGTGTTTTTGATAGTGAACGTCACGTTCGCAACGCCGTTGGGAACGATCTTCTTCGAATCCAGCTTGCCGCTCTTGAAATCGAACTTCGTGTAGCTCAAGCCGTGGCCGAATGCGAATTGGGGCTTGCCATTGAAGTAGCGATAGGTCCGGTTGCTCATCGAGTAATCTGTGAAACTCGGCAAGTCTGCGGTGGCCCGGTAGAACGTCACCGGTAGGTGACCGGATGGGTTCGCCTCGCCGAAGAGAACCTCGCCAACAGCGCGTCCGCCTTGCTCACCCGGATACCAAGCCTGGAGAATCGCCGGCAGATTTGTGGCTTCCCACGGGAGGGCTATGGCTGAACCGCTGCAATTGACCATGACCACTGGCTTGCCGGTGGCATAGAGCGCCTGCACGAGTTTTTCCTGCACTTCGGGCAGCTCAATCGAATCACGATCGAACATTTCGCCTTCCTGTGCCGGAGTGATGCCGCCGACATAAATGATCAAGTCCGCATTCGTCGCATTTCTGAGGGCTTCGGCGTTAAGTTCGGGCAATGAACGGGTCGTATCGTTATCCTGGCGACTCCACGCAGCAATCCCCCTGTTGGTTTTTGTGGTGACCGGACATCCTTGTGCAAAAGTAACTTCGACGTTCGTCCCGGCCAATTGCCTGATGCCGCTCAAAATCGAGATTGGATGCAAAGCTGTCCCGTTGTAATTGCCATGCAGCATCGATGTTGAGTTGCCATTGGGGCCGATGACGGCGATTCGCTTGATCTTGGCCCGGTTGAGCGGGAGTATTCCGTCGTTCTTCAGTAGCACCAAAGATTCCCGCGCGATTTGCAATGCAAGCTGCCTATGCTCGGGCGTGTCATTGTCCTTGATGGTAATATTCGAATAAGGAACCTTCTCCGCCGGATCGAACAACCCGAGTCGGAAGCGCGTCCACAACGTGTGATACAGCGCCTGATCAATTTCCTTTTCGGTGATCAGACCTTGTTGAACCGCCCGCACCAAGGCGTTGTAATCTCCACCGCAACAGAGATCACAGCCAGCCTTGACCGCGGCGGCGGCGGCTTCTTCCGGCCTATTCACATAATGATGCTGCCCCCGGCCCCAAATGTCGCCGATCGCGCTGCAATCGGAAACAACGTAACCGTCAAATCCCCATTGCTTGCGCAACAGGTCGGTGAGCAGGAACGAATTCGCGCAAACGGGAACACCATTGACCGCGTTGTAAGCACCCATGACGCCGCCGACGTGGCCTTCGCGCACCGCCATCTCGAATTGCGGCAGATAAGTTTCATACAAATCGCGTTCCGGTGGCGTGGCATCGAAACGATGGCGATCTGCTTCCGGGCCGCTGTGGACCGCGTAATGTTTGGCGCAAGCCATCGCCAGCACATAATTGGGGTCGTCGCCTTGGATTCCTTTGATGAACTCCACGCCGATGGTGCCCGTCAGATACGGATCTTCGCCGTAGGTTTCCTGGCCGCGGCCCCAGCGCGGGTCACGGAAAAGGTTGATGTTCGGCGTCCAGAACGTCAGACCCGTCCACCATTTGGCGTCGCCATTATGTTTGGAGATGTAATTGTTGAACTTGGCCCGGCCTTCAAGGCCTACGACGTGTCCTTCCTGATGAAGCAATTCTGGATTCCAAGTGGAAGCCATGCCGACCGGCTCCGGGAACACAGTGGCGATGCCGTTGTTTGCAACGCCGTGCAACGCTTCGTTCCAATAATCATAAGCCGGAAGCCCAAGCCTCCGAATTGCGGGCGCCCCGTTTTGCAACTGCGCCACTTTCTCGGCCAAGGACATCCGGCGGATCAGATCATTTTCGCGCGCCTGTAACGGCTGCGCTGGGTCTCTCCAGATTGGCGGCTCGTTGATTTCCGGTATGCGAACCGCCACGGCTGAAAAAGGTTCCGCCAACTCCGAGGCATTGAAAGCAACGACTGACGCACCCGAGGCGTCCCTCACCTCGAACGTGTTGAACTTTCCTGTGTTCTTGCGCGCCTCAAAAGAAACCGCAAGCGGTCCCTTGATCGAGTCATCTTCATGCTCGACGACTCCGGTGATGTAACAAACCTTCCGCGCGCCGCCGGCGGTTGCAACAATGTCGAAATTCGTCGCCAGCGCGACATCGCCGGAAGTCACGTCGAACAACCTTTCACCCGGTGTTGCATACAAGGTTTCCACCTCGCCAATGATGACGTTGTATTTACCGGCGGGCAAATGCGAGATGCTGACGGTGAAATTCGTCCCGTTGATTTCCTCTCGAAACGCCGCGGCATCGTTGGCCGCTCCTTCGATGACCGTGCCCGGGGCGTCCTTGCGATGTGTCAAGCTGCCGCTGACACTCACGTGCTGACCACACGAAGCGCAGATTTCGTCCTCGGCAAAAGCGACGGATGCAGATACCAACAATCCCGCGAGCAAAAGCCGGGCATACATGGTACACATTGAATGGGTTTCAAGGGGTTTCATAATATTATTAGCAGGTGAAAATCATGCTCAGTTTCCATCAGAAAGTTGTGGTTTGACTATTTTGCAGTTCTGACGGTGACCGCCTTGCCGGTGTAATGAACGACTGCGTCAGCGCTCTCTTCCGCCGTCACACCTATTCCGTAGCTGGGCGAGACAAAGACGACGCGGAAGGTGCGTTCCTTCAACATGCCCGGGAATTTGCCGGATCGCTTGCCAATGATCAACGTTTGCTTGGCCTCGTTCCACTCAAATGGAATCGTAGCGTGCCTTCCTTTTTCGTAGCTGTAGTTGTCACCTTCGTCTTCGTAAAGCGCGAACCTTCCGTCCGCCCCGCGATAGACGCGAAGCTCAATCGGATCAGCCGGTTTCTCCGTCGCGTATTGCATCAGCGGACCGAGCGGCACGATGGAACCGGCGCGAACATATAGCGGCAGAATGTTGATGGGCGCATTCGCCGTCACGGTGCTTCCGCCTGTCAGCGTCTCGCCACTCCAGAAATCCACCCATTTCGTTCCGGCCGGAAGGTAAACCGTCCGGTTTGTAGCCTGCGGCGTGGTCACCGGACACACCAGAAACGTCGGGCCAAACATGTATTCGTCCCCAATCGCGAGGGCTTTGCGGTCCTTCGGGAAATCCATCACCAGCACGCGCATCGGGGTGTAACCTTCGCTCGTGATTTTCCACGCGACGGAATAATTGTAAGGCAGCATCCGGTAGCGCAATTGGTCGAAAGTAATCAAATTGGTCTGTGTGGTCGGCTGCCAGTTCCAGATTTCGGTCGCGGTCCCGAATCCGTGGATGCGCAGAATCGGGCAGAACGTGCTCCACTCAAACCAGCGGGTCAGCAATTCATTGTAATCGGCCGATCTGTATTGATCGCGCGGATGGAAAAAACCGCCGGTGTCGGTAGTCCAATACGGCAGACCGGTAATGGAATAATTCAAGCCGGCGGGAATCTGCCGGGCGAAGGTCAGCCAGTCGCCGCTAATGTCGCCAGACCAGACCGCCGCGCCGTAGCGCTGCTCGCCAGGATAAGCGCTGCGGGTAAGAATCACCACCCGTTTGCTGGAATCCGTGCTGCGCTGGCCTTCGTAAGTCGCCTCGCTGGCAAAGAGCGGATAGGCATTCCGCACGCGATTGACCGAGCCAAGAAAGCATTGCACTCCGCTGACAGAATTCCCGTCATCGCCCGGCTCGGTCGCGTCCTGCCAGAATCCATCCACGCCGATGCTAAAAAACGCCCGGTTCATGTATTGCCAACGAAGACTGCGAACGGCCGGATTAAAGACGTCCATCCATTGCGATCCCGGAATCAGCCCGTGGGGCATGGCAGCTAACGCGCGGCCAACGATGCCTTGGGGATTTGACCACACCGAAATCATGTATTTGAAATGTAGCACATGGAGTTGGGCAATCATGTTCGTGGGATCGGGATAATGGCTCAAGGCCCATTGATAAGCGCCCCAGCCGTGGTGGCCCCAGTATTGCCAGTCTTGGACGATGAAATCCACGGGGATGTTGTTGGAGCGAAATTGACGGGCCGCTTCCAGAATTTGCGCCTGACTGGAATAGCGCTCGCGGCATTGCCAGAAACCATACGCGGCTTTGGGAAACAGCGGCACGTCGCCCGTTGCCTGGCGATACCCGGCTATAATCTCATCCGCAGTCGAGCCGTAGAAAAAATAGTAATCAATGCCGTCGCCAATTTCGGAGCGAAACGTCGTCGTGTTGCCCAACGGACGCGCGAAAACCTTTGCGTCCCTCCCGCCGCCAAGGAGAGTCACGGAACAGGTTGTGTTCGCCGGCAACGCAATTTTTCCACTGATGGTGTAAGGCACCCACATGTTCGTGATGGCGGCGACGGTTTGTCCGTTTACTTGCACGCCGATGAGACCGCGGCGATCTCCATCTTTAACCATGAATATATACTCGCCCGCCGCGCCCGTGGTGTAAGTGCCGGACCGGTTTGTCAGCGTCACCTGCGTGTCAACAGGATTGAAATCCGTGAGCGAGGCGTTGTTCCAAAGCAGGCCGTAGCCGTAACTGGATACGATCATCGGAATGGCAATTTGCGTATTCAACTGCCGAAGCTGCTGCGGCATTCCGCGCCAGTTCCAAATGCCTTCCTGAAACTGGCCGAGGCCGTAGAGAAATTCATCGGCAGGACTGGTGAAACTTTGCTCCGGTTGCCAGGACGATTCGCCGTTCACCGTCACTGTGGTCATCGTCTTGCCGCCGCCTGCGGGTTCGCCGAGCAGCAGATTGCCGGACGCATCGACAAACGTGACTGCCCCGGTCGCTTTGTCCACGGCGACTTTCAGTTTGCGCGTGATGACCGTGAGCTTACCGCTGGAGTCGGTAACCCTAAACGAAGTGGCCAGCCAGGAATGATTCTTCACCACGAAGTCCTGCCCCGTCGGAAGCGTCGCAGTCGGCGAATACATGACGCGCACAATGCTGTCGGAACAAACCGTCAGCTTCATTTTTCCCGGCGATAACGTGAACGTCACGCCGTCGGGATCTTTTTTGACGCCCGCTACGGCGATGGGCGCGGCAAAGGTTCGCACCACCGAAAAACAGACGGCGCAAACAAACACGGCATTAAGGAAACGTTTCGTGCCGATATCCTTAGGCGTTTGTTGTTTCCCGGTAAATGCGGAATCACACCGTCACTCCCCGCCCTCGCCGACGGGCAAGACGGAGATTTCGGCGGCACTCGTCCAGCCGTTCGCATTAATCTCCCGCAAAGCCGTGAAGCGGAAAAACCGGGCATTGACCGGGGCGAAACCAACTATCTGAAGAGACGGATTGTTCCGAATATTGGCGAACGTGCCCGATGCAATGTTAGTCGTCCAGGTTGCTCCATCCGCGCTCGTTTCAAAGCGGTAATTTTCGACAGTGCCGTTGGGGTTGCCGTCCTGCCGCGGGAGATAGGTGAACCCGCCAATGTGATGCGAAGTTCCCATGTCAACTGTGATGAAATGCGGCAGCTTCAAATCCTCGTTCCAACGGGTGTGCCAGAAGGTGGACGAGTTGCCGTCAATCGCATTGGCCGCACCGTTGTTTTCCCCGGCCATTTCCTGGCTGTCTGTGGCGACGACTTTCCAGCCGGTGGGCGGCAGACCGGCGAAGGTTTTTGAAGTCACGATGCCAAGCTTGCCGTTCGGCATCACGCAGGCGGCTTGCACGTTGCCGGTCAACGGCAGCGTGATCGGCGATTGGTAAACCGGCGAGTTGGTTGTCGGTTCGGTTCCATCCACCGTGTAAACCATTTTGCAGCCGCCGATGTTGCTGATCGTCACCAGATTGTCGGTGTCACGATCCGAAATGGTGGGAGACAGACCGTAAATGGATTGTTTGAAGAGTCCGATTTCGGCGAGCGTCGGTTCGAGGCGCGAACCGGTGATGCGCACACGCACCTGGCTCGTGGTCACGGGCGACTTCAAACGGATGAGCCGGCGATGGCCGACCGTCGTGAGGCTGTCTGACGCGACGTGTTCCGCTGTGATCCACGCCGAGCCATCCCACGTTTCAATGACAAAGGATTCAATTCGTTGACCGCGATGGTCCACCGCTTCCTGCAAGGAAACCACGTCAAATGTCACGTCCTTTGGAAGTGTCAGCGTCACTGCGCCGGTGGTTTGACCCGGCGCGGCTTCCCACCAAGTGTCGAGGTTGCCATCCAACGCGAGTGACGGGCTGTTCGTTGCATTGGAATTGTCGGCAGTGAGCTTGCCGCCGTCGGCGAGGTTGGTGGCGAAAGTTGCGTTGACCACCTGCGCCATCCGGCTCAAGGCCAGGACTTGGTCATCGGGAATCAAGCCGCGTGTGTCCGGCGAAAGATTCAGGATCAGATTTCCGTTGCGGCCGATGGACGTGTAATAGATGTCCACCAACTGCGAGATGCTGCGGGGCTGCTTCCCGCGTGCCCAAAACCATTGGCCGTGGTCGAGAATGGTGACGTTCACTTCCGCCGGATACCACCAGAGGTGCGAACCGGGCGTAAGTTTGTCGCGACCGCCGAGATCCCAATCCTGCAAGTCGGGCCATCGGCACTGATCGGGCGGCATCGGCAAAGGAATGACGTCCCATTCCGTGGTGCGGCCAACGCCGCCTTCATTGCCCACCCACCGCACGTCCGGCCCTTTGCCCATGATGACCACTCCGGGTTGCAGGTGGCGGATCAGGTCATACCACGCCTCGTAGTTGTAAGTTTCATGCACGCTCGGATCGGGATTCGCGCCGTCGAACCAGACTTCTTCGATCGGTCCGTATTCGGTCAGCAACTCGTAAAGCTGATTCAGGAAGTAGCGGTTGTAGTCGTCCACCACGCAGGTGTAATTCGTGAAACCCGGCGCTGGCGTGCGGCCCTTTGAGGGATCGCTCTTGAAACTCGCCGGATCGGTGGGAATGACTGAGAGAACATTGCTGCTGCCGTTGCCGTAATATCCCGCCGGATTTTTCGGATTGGTCCCCAACTGGTAAAGGTCCGCAGGCGAAAGATAAACGGCCAGCTTAAGGCCGTGCGCACGCGCGGCATTGGCCACTTCCCACACCTCGTCGCCCTTGCCGTCACGCCACGGACTGGCCGCGACCGAATGCGGCGTGTAGCGGGTCGGCCACAGGCAGAATCCATCGTGGTGCTTGCAAACGAGCACAATCATTTTGCCCCCGAAGTTTTGCATCACGTCGAGCCATTGGTTGGCGTCCAGTTCCTTGGGATTGAAAATCGAAGGGTCTTCATGTCCGCTGCCCCACTCGACGCCATTGAACGTGTTCACGCCGAAGTGGAGGAAAAACGTCCGCTCCAACCGCATCCAGTTCGTCTGATTGGCGCGCGGCAGAACCTTCGCCGCTTTTTCAGCGATGACGGGGTCGGTATCGCCGTTGGAGATCACCTGCAACGTGGCATACGGGATCGGCGCAGGCGCGGCGGCGCCGGTGTCCGCGAGCGTTTGCCCGCAGGCCAATACCCAGGGCAGGAAAAGAATTGTCGCCAACGTTCGGGTGACCGTGGTGTTTTGCGTAAATGACATTTTCATTGATCAGCGAAATAGTGAACCGCCTGAATCCGCCCAGCCTCGGAGCTATTGGTTGAGTGCATTGAACATCAGCCTTTTTGCAGTGACTGGTTGAAATTTACTGGAAGCGCTGCTTACGAACGAATCCATGAGTCCGGGCAGCGCCAGTAGCACGATTTTGCCTTTGCCACACTGGACGACAGCCGCGGCGACGCCAACGTTTGGATCGTGATCTTTGCCGTAACCGATGACGGACTCGACACCGGAGCCGGAAAGCATCAGGCCGTTGCCGCTGGTAATCTGGTAAGGCCAGTCCAGCACACAATCCGATGGCAGCCCGGCGAGCAGTTCATGTTTACGCCCGAAGAACCAGAATCCCATCCATGACGGTCCTGATGAGCCAACGGGGCCGGAATACGTGACGAGCCCCTGCGCGGCCAGAAAGGCAGCCATTTGCTCAGCGTCCCCGCCGCCGGTGGTGAGCAGGACGACGCGCGTGCCATCGCGTCGCGCGCGTTCGATGGCGGCACTAAGGTCCGGCTTCCAGTAATCATCACCTTGTTGCGAAATCGGCGTCCAAAGGTTGCCGTCCGGATCGGTGTAGCGCTCGTCCCGGAAGACCGCTCGCACCACCGTGCCCGACGAATCCCGCAGCTCGACAGCAGCTAGCGTCGCGTGGTCGGACATGACGTGCGGCACCGAAAGACGGACCGTTCCCTCCGGCGCATCCACCACGAAGGTTTCCACGAGCGCGCGGTTTTTTCCACCCGCCTTGGTGAAGATGTCGAAGTCTTTGGCAACAGTCGTGCCGTTGATCGCGATATCAAAGACCCGTTGGTTGGGCCCGCTGAAGTAGCCGTCGTCCATGTAGAGCTTGACGGTGATCTTTCCGGGCTTCAGGCCGTGCCAGGCATGGATCAGTCCGGCCTGGCCCCACATCTGATGTTTGTAGAGTTCCTGGTCATCCGTGTTGGCAACGGCCGCGTCGGTGTAGCTTGACTGCCATTCTTCCGGGCCGCCAGCGTCTGTTGCCAGGAGGATGGTCGCAATTTTTCCTAGCCCCGGCGAAAGGGGAACCGCGTCCGCATTGAATTGACGCTTGACCGCACCGATCAGCTCATCGGATTCGCCGCAGCAGGCGATTGTGCCTTTCAGCGCTGCCGGCTGCGGGTTGATCACGAGCAACGGCTCGTCGCGTTCGAGCACAGGCCGGCCGCCGGCCTTGGAGCTTAGCGCGGCGTGGATCGTGACAAGACCGGGCTGGTCAACCTTGAACTGGATATCCTGTTTGAGCAGTTGGCCGAAGGTTTCGCCGCCGATCAGCTCGACCGGGTAATCCGCGTGAAACAGCGGCTTGCGACCGGCCAGGGAGGCCGTCACCGTCAGCTGCCAGGAGCCGGTCAGATTCTGCTCATTAATCTGATGAACATCGACAACGGCCGTATCGCCCTTGGCGATCACGTAATGGCGCGGCCTGACGACCAGAACCTCCGGTTGCGCAGCCTCATGGATGAGCGCGGGGTCTGCCTTGAGTTGGCGCAATGAATCCACAAGCCCGCTGTGGTTGTCTATCGTGGTGGATTCCCAGCCGGAGAGGACGATGTAATCGACGGCGTCGCAGATGCGGGCGTTTTCCAGAAGATGCGCAGCGGAGAAGTAATGCTTCGCCCCCGTCTGTTGGAAGAGCGTTTCGGCGGTTGGAAACGCCCGGCGGAATTGATGGTCGTCCAGGAATTTTTCGTAAGCCGCGAGGATCGCCTGGTGGGCGGCCAGATCGTAGCCGGACCGCTGGTTTGTTTTGTACCAATTAACAATCGCAGCATGATCGTCCGGCGACGCGCCCGAGGCCATCTCGCCCCAAACAACGATCTCCTTTTGGTTGTCGGAGCGATACTTGTAGTCGGCGGGCGATTTGTACATCGCATCGGTCCACACGCCGGGCGAATCCATCGCCGTGTGCTGATCCCACCAGCCCGAGCGGCCGGTGCCGTCATCGGTCATCCAAGCGTTAGTGTAAGGGAGGAACCACACCTGATTCACGATGACGTCGCCGGATTTGAGGAGGACCATGCGTGAGGGGTCGGCCTCGCGCATCTTCTCAAGCGCGTAGCGCATGCGGGGGTTGTTGACGTCGGGGCTGGTCTCGTTCTGGAGCGTCCAGAGACTGACGCAAGGGTGGGACCGGAAAGCCCGGATCATGGCCAGCTCCTTGTCGAGCTGGTAGCGGTTGAGGAAATCCAGCTCCACTGTTTTGCCGTTCATTTCCACCTGAACGCTGGTCTGCGGAGGCTCCTGTTTCGCGGACTCGAAGGTCAGCACGCCGCTGCCAGCTTCGCAGTAACGCAGATACCCGACGCGGTCAAAAGCATCGAGCACGACGGCCTTGGGCATGTGACGGTGGTTTTGAAGGGAATCGAGCCCGAAGGCTTTCATCGCTGCGATCTCGCGTCCTGCCGCGGCCTCGTCGGGAAAAATGCCGTTCGGAGCCCAGAAACCCCATGAAATCGAGGAGCGCGGCACAATCCGACGACCATTCAAATAAAGCTTCGCGTCGGTTCCGAGGCCTTTGACGCCCAGCCAGCGGAAGCCAAAGGTCGTGCTGCGATCGGAATGCGCGACCGTCGGCAGATTAGCGGAAGCCTCATAGAGATTCGGCTGATTGATGTCCCAGAGCTGCGCGTTGGTGACAGTCGCATCAATCGAAGTGGTGATGGTTCCACCGGGCGGAACATGAACATTCTTGCTTTGATTAAAGATAACGTTGCGATCCCGGGTGATGGAAAAGTTGACCGGCCCGTCGTAGGCCTGGCCAGTGGATGAGATTTCGGCGTGCATACGAACCGACCGGGGGTCGGGTTTGTTAAAAACCGCCAGATCGCTCACGCTGACCGAGGCGCGCACCTGCATCTCCACGCCCCCGGCCAGACCGCCGAAGGCATGGGTTGCCGGCAGCGTATATTTGCCCCAGGTCATCGTCAGGAAGTCCATCCAATCCAGTCTGCCTCCCGGATTGGTGATGCGCACGGCCAGCAGGTTCTTTCCGCCGGGGTTGATCGCCTCCGTGGCGTCCGCGGCAAACGGCGCCTCGGAGATGATGTTGTAGCCTACCAGCTTGCCATTAACATAGACCTCGCTGCGCAGGCGGGCGGCGGGGAAATAGAAAACCAACCGCTCACCGGGTCGCAGGGCCGGCGGCGTAAACGGCCGATACCACCACGACACGCCCTGATAGTATCCATCAGCCGCGACGATCTCCGATGGCGAGGTCGAAGCGGCCGTGCGCGCCGGTGTCCTGTTGAAGTAGTATTCCTCAACGGTCGCCGGCAACGACACGCCAATGCCGGCCTGATCGTCGAGCACCGCCCATCCTCCTGTCGGCGGATTCACCGGCAGGTTCGTGAGTTTCACATCTTCCGGAAGATAGAGGGTGTCATCCTGCCAGGCCGCTTTTGGGTCCAGCCACAATTGCCATCCCTGATCCAGATTGGCGGCGTCAGATACCTCCGCACGCGCGAACGAGACGAAGATGAGTTGAAAAACGATACACAGGATCGGAAGAATTTTTACCATATGTTTAGAAGCTGGCAATCAGCAGTTGGAATTGGAATGAGTTGGTTTGCGCCATTGTCGGCGCGAGGGAACAGCCAAGCGTCAACAGGATCAATTTGATTGGGTTCAGTTTCATGAATATTCACGGAATCAACTGCACAACAAATTCCTTTTGATCACGAGAGATACCGATCTTGAATGAACTTCCGGCGGGCAATGCCGGAGCCTGTCGCAGCAACGCCGCCGTGTCCGCCGTCTTCGCGCCGTTGACGGAAAGAATGACATCATTTTTTCGCAGCCCGGCTTTGGCTAGGGCCGACTCCGCCGGAACTTCCAGCACCAAAACGCCTGTTACACCGGACAGACCGAATGCGGACATCTCGTCTTCGTCGGCAATGTTGCGCACACTGGCGCCGAGCCACGTCACCGTCGCGGCGGCGCGCACGGCTGCCACAGGCGCGGGCATTTTCGGTTGTGACAATTGCGGAACACGCGCGACGGCCTTGAGTACCAGTTTTTGCACGCCGAATTGGTCCATCGGAAAATTGACGAAGCCCAGGGCCAGCGCGGGCGAGCCGTCCTTCACGCGATAGTCGCCGTGCGCCGGATCAATGAATTGCGCGTCGGCCACGATGGAATGTTCATCGCGACCGCTTTGCTGCTGCAACTGCGTCGCGGGCGCGCTGTTCGCTGCGCCGTAATCCTGCACCAGGTTGAAATCCATTTCCGCGCCCCACGGCGGACGGTGCATGTTGGCTGGACGATACGCCGTCCAAACGATGTTGCGCCGGAAAATGTCGCCGCTTTCGTCATACCAGACGTGCGGATCGTAACCGCCGTCCACCATGATGTTGTTTTCGACCACGCGTCCGAAACCCTCGCGGTTCTTGATGCCGCCATGCAGGCAAAGGTTGTTTGTGATGATGTAAAATGATGAGCCGTCGTCGAGGTCAATGTCCCAGCCATGATCGCAACGCCAGCGGTTGTTGGCGAGCACGTTTGGCTTCGCTGCGTCGAGTTTCGGCAATTCCGGAACCTGCTTCACCCACGCGTTGACTTCGCCGATGTTGGGCCGCCAGAAACGGTCGCGTCCCCACGAATTGAACGATCCGTGGTCGCCGGTCTCCTTCACCGTGTCGAAGATGTCGCAAAACTCAATGACGTGCCCGCCCCAGCAGCCGTCGCCGATGTTGATGCCGGCGCGCGGCATGTCGTAAATCGAACAGTGCCGGACGGTAATGTTCTGGGCGAGGTCAATTTCCACGCCGGCGGTTTGTTTCTCCACGCGCCCGGTCAGATGGATCAGGCAATCGTCCACCAGGCAGTCTGCTAGGTAATTGTCGCTTTTCGGTCCGGGCGTGCGATCAATTTCGTCAAGTCGGTGAACCTGGTAATATTTGAAAAGCGGGCTGCGCGCGGCCTGTGGGTCGCCGACAAAACAAATCCCGCTCGCGCCCGCCTTGGCGATTTGCGTGCCGCGAATGGCGACGCGGCGGTTGTAATTGTTGACGAACACTGCGTTGCCGCCAACCTGATCAATGAAACTATCTTCCAGCGCGCAATCCTCCGCGCCGTTGAAGAAAATCGCCCCGCCGCGATAGATGGCCCAATCCGAACGCAACAGCGGTTCGCGCGTGTCCATGACGGTGCGCGCCGCTTGGCGAAAAATAAGTCCGCGCAACGTGATCCACTTCACCGGGTGCGCCTCGTCGCCGCGAAATTCGACCAGCGTTCGCAGGCGCGTGGCCTCCACGACCGCATTTTTCAAATCGAGTCCGGCGGGCGGGTAGAAATACAGCGTGTGCGTTTTGGAATTCAGAAACCATTCACCGGGCGCGTCCAATTCCTCGAAGATATTTTCCACGAAGCGTATTTGCCGGTGCGCCGCCGCGCCGCGATTGTTCTGCCAGCCGCCTTCGAGCCGCACCTGGCCGTTGGTCTCCTTGCCGGTGATGCGCCAGGTGAAATCGCCCCACAGCGCCGGGTGCATGGCGTGGTAATAACCTCCCACCGGGTCCGACCACCGCGCCGCCCGTTGCGGCGAAATAGCGTCAGCCGCAGACCCGTCGAAGTATTGCGCCTTCGGGTCAAAGTTCGGGTAACGTGCCAGAATCTGCCGCTCGCCGTTGACGAAAATTTCCTCGGTCTGCAAATCCTCCGGAACTTTCGCCCGAAAAACTCCGTTGCTGTAAGGCTGCCAGTCCAGGTTTTCGAGCCTGACACCACCACTGATGACCGGCTTCTCGCCTTGATAATTTTGGAAAACCGCCGGCGCGTCTTTCTTGCCGCTATCCTGTGCGGTGAACACGAGCGCCGCGGGCAAATAGTATGTGCCACCGCGCAGAAAAACGTCGCCGTGCTTCTGGAGCGCCGCCTGCTGCGCGCGTTGTAGCGTGGCGAACGGTTTTTCCAGCGTGCCGGGATTCGCGTCGTCGCCCGACGGCGAAACGAAATACGGTTGCGCGACGCAAAGACACATGGAAAACATCGCCACAGCGCATGCTGAAGTGATTTTTAATTTCACGGCACGGATGGACGTGGTGCGCACGGTTGCGTTTGCACAACGGTCGTCGCCGGCGTGAGACCGTCGGCGGTTGCCGTCAACTTGATTTCGCCGGCGTCGCGCGTGGATTGCACGATGATTTGCGCCAGACCGTTGAACAGGCTGCGCGACCACGGCGGGACGCCGGCGTGCCCGATGATTTTCACGGTCACGTTGGGGTTCAAACCGCCCTGGCCGGCGACGTTGTTTACGCCCACGGCGATGACGTTGTCGCCGGCGTGAATGAATTTTTTGATGTTGAATATCGGTTGCGCCTGCCAGTCGTGCGATTCGCCGACGAACTCGCCATTCACGAAATACCAGCCCTCGTCGTCGCAGCCGCCGAAGCAAATTTGCGCGCCGGCGCCCTTCAAGTCTTCTTCCGTCACCGTGAAATGCGCGCGGTAAATCGCCGTGGTGTTTTCCGTTTTGATCGTCGCTTCGCCGCCGCTGGTTTTGGCATTGAGGTTGTTCCAGGTCGAATCATCAAAATCATTCGCATACTCCGGCACGGCGCTGCTGTTGTGCGGAACTTTTGCAAGCTGCCAGCGCCAATCGTTGACGGCAACACTGCGTTCGGGCACGGTCGGAACGAACGTGTCCGGCTCGTGGCAACTCGGATCGCCGTTGCCGACGCCGAGAATTTTCCCCGTGCCTTCAATGGCAAAATTAATTTTGTTCTGCGCCACCGGCACCACGCGGCCTTGCGCGTCCAGCGCGGAAACGGTGAACACCGACACGTCCTCGCCGTCGGCATTGATCGTTTTGCGGTCTGGCGTGACTTGAATTTGCGTAGCGTCGCCCGTGGTTTCCACTTTCGTTTCGGCGATGGGCTTGCCGGCGGCGTCAAAGCCTTTCGCGCTCAACGTTCCCGGCGCATATTTCACTTGCCAGCTCAACTTTGAATTTGGCTTCATCACCTGTTTGCCGAGCGACGCGCCGTTCAGGAATAGTTCCACCTGTTTGCAATTGCTGAAGGCTTGAACGAGGATTTCCTGGCCTTCCTTGCTTGGCCAGTTCCAGTGCGGCAACAAGTGCAGCACGACATTCGTCGTCCACCACGATTGGTAGTAATAAAATACATCCTTCGGAAAACCGCACGTGTCGAGAATGCCGAAGTGCGAGTTGATGCACGGCCACCAATACGGCGTCGGCTCGCCACGATAATCAAAACCCGTCCAGACGAACGCGCCGGAAAGCCACGGACGGTCGGCGAAGAAACTCCACCAGCTTTCGGCGGTTGTGGTCCAACCGGGCCAGACAACGTTGTAAGCGGCGACGTAACCGTGCGGCCCGTCATTGGTGTAGATGCCGCGCGTGCCGACGACGCTCGCCTGCTCAGTGCCGACGTTTGGCTGGTTCGGATGCTCGGCGTGATATTTGTCCATCTGCGGACCGTAGTGATAATTCCAACCGCGCACTTCAATGACGGAATTGATGCCGCGGAACACGTCGTCCTCCGGCGAGGCGTAGGTGACGGGGCGCGTCGGGTCGAGTTGCTTAACGTAATCCTGCATCGCGCGCGCGACGTTAGCCGCTTGCGGCGTATCCTGCACGGCGAATTGCTCGTTGGCGATGCACCAAATCGCGACGCTCGGATGATTGCGGTCGCGGCGGATTTGGTCGTCCCATTTTTTCATGTTCTCCGAATCGCTGCCCATCAAACGGCTCTCGTCCAGGACCAACATGCCGAGCCGGTCGCAGGCATCGAGCAATTCCGGAGTGGGCGGGTTGTGCGAGGTGCGAATGGCGTTGCAGCCGAACTCCTTCAATTTTTTTACGCGGAATTCCTGCAACGCATCCGGGATGGCCGCGCCGACGCCGGCGTGGTCCTGGTGATTGCAGGCACCGTAGATTTCGTAATGCTTGCCGTTCAGCAAAAAGCCGTTCGTCGCATCAAAGCCCACGGTGCGGATGCCGAAAACCGTTTCTTTTTGGTCAACAACTTTGCCTTTCACGGAAACAGTCGTGACCAGCCTGTAGAGTTTTGGCAATTCCGGCGACCAAAGAATGGGCGAGGAGAGTTTCGATCCCAATTTCACGGCGCCTTGTGATTTGCGTTCTAATTTTTCTGACTCGGAAAATCTATTCAGCGACTTGCCGTCGGGCGAAATGATTTCGCAGTTCACAACCGCTGTGGCGGGGTTGGTCAGTTCGTTGAGCAGGTTCGCTTCGATTTGTATCTCCGCGTCGTCCGCCGGCAGGTTGTTTTTAAAACGGGAACAAACAAAGATTCCATCCGGCGCGACGGCCACCGGCGCGGTCTTGTCCAGCCAGACGTGGCGGTAGATGCCCGCGCCTTCGTAAAACCAGCCCTCGGTTTTCGTCGCGTCCACACGCACAGCGATGGTGTTCTCGCCGCCGAAATGCACCACGTCCGTGATGTCCTCGCGGAACGGATAGTAACCGCCCTCGTGACGTCGCACGCACCAGCCGTTGACCCAGACCGTCGCGTCGCGGAACACGCCGTCGAACGTCAGCCAGATACGTTTGCCCTCGTTTTCCTTCGGCAACTTAAACGTGCGGCGATACCAACCGATACTGTTCGTCGGATACTTCACGCCCAAGGTTTTGAAACCGTGGCTGCCGTCGGCGGCCCAGTCGAACGGCAGTTCAACCGCCCAATCGTGCGGCAAATTGACGACGCGCCAGTAAGCGTCGGCGAACTTTTCCGATGCCGGCCCGCCACCGGTCCCGGAGTTTTCCAGATGCAGCGCGTCCGGCCAGTCGTCGCCGAGATGAAATTTCCAGTTCGCGTCGAGCGAAAGATGTTCGCGTGGCGAGTCGGCAGCTGCCAATGGCGTGACGAATAGCGCGGCGCACGCGCCGACAACGAGAGAACCAATTAATATTGTATTTTTCATTTCAATGTTGGTAACCAAAATTCCTGGCATGACACACGTTCGCCCTTACCGGCCAGCACACTACCGGTGTGCTGTACTGCTACGGCCGCACCAACCGGAAGAACACCGCACCGTTCGTCGTGTTCACCGGCATCGCCACCAGATTCGTCTGCACCGAGCCGGTAACGTTGACCCAGTTTGTGCTGAGGCCGACAGCGAGGCTGTTCGTCTGCGACTGCAATTGCCAGCCCGTGTGGTCCACCGGCCAGGCAATGCTAAGCTGCCCAGACACATTGGTTGCACTAATGGCGACGGGCGCGGACGATGTCGGACGCGCACTGACCTGCGCAGAATTCGTGCTTTCGCCGGCGCTGTTCCACGCGCTTACCACAAAGTAATACAACGTGCCGTTGGCCAATCCGGTGTTCGTGAAGGCGACGCCGGCGTTGGTGGCAATGTTCACATAACCGCTGCCGTTCAC
>Ga0187868_1000863_pt1 | contig 22982 bp, 22 predicted proteins | sample June2016WEW_13_4_FD_133014 | JGI IMG/M metagenome (GOLD analysis project Ga0187868, IMG submission 133014) | Peatland microbial communities from SPRUCE experiment site at the Marcell Experimental Forest, Minnesota, USA - June2016WEW_13_40 | ecosystem: Environmental > Terrestrial > Soil >... | reverse complement strand
TCCCTCCAGACGGTACCACGGCACCCCGCTGCCGTACCGCAGCAACCCGATCATCGCCGCCGCCGTTTCGTCGTATTTCTTCTCGCCCACACCCTCCGGCGCTTCCGCCTCGAAAACGTCTCCGCACAGATTGCAGCGCAGCCGTTCCAGTTCATAGACGGTGGCTGCCAGGGGCGCCTGACCCACCACCCGGATGCGCAGGGCCGGCTCCTTCTGTACGTAGACCTTGCCCTTTAGACAGCGTGGACAGCGGTCTCCGGACTTCAAAGAAGAGTGTGCGATTTTGACCCGCTCCGCCCCTCGATACGCCGCCGCCCCGTTGCGGCCGTGCCCCGGTTTCGGCTTCTGCCCACTGGGAGTCGCACCGGGAGGCAGAGAGGAACTGCCTTGGGGAGTGGCTCCGACGCCGGCTTTCTCCAGAACTTTCCGGGTCTTCTCCGTGCTCGGCTTCGCTAACAGCGCGCGCAAGCGGCTGATGGTGGTATCTTTTTCCCCGATCATTTCGATGAGGTAGTTCAAAGCCTGGATCGCGCCTTGCAGTCGCTGACAATCTGCGTCTCCCAAGGGCTCCTGGCGCGCCCGCTCCAGGAGCGCGGTCAGCTCTGCGAAATTCACTTCGATGACCTCGCGTCCCGGCTTCATCTTATACCTCCGCCAACAACCGGCGAAAATGCGGCGTGAGCGGATAACCCAGCACTTCCTTGAGCGAACGGTTGGGCCGCTGGTTGGGGCAGTTCTTCCCCCGGCCCGTCGTCCGCCCCATCACCGTCCAGTTCGCGGCGCGGTAACAGGTGCCCCGATAGCGTTCGGGATCGACGAAGGTCTCGAGAAAATAGATGGGGTGCCCGTAGATCTGTTCCCAGTCTCCCGCGATGCGGCGCGCCATCTGACCCAGAACGTGCGAGGCCAGGTGCGCGACGCGGACCCACGGCAAAATGAGATAGCGTGGATTGTAGGCAAGGAAGCGGATGTTACGACGGCGCGCTTCAGCCGACCAGCCGATAAAGCGGTCGCGGGCGCCCAGATGCCGCGGGGCCGAGGACCACGCCACACAGGCGATGGGGCGTCCCGCCGCATACACCAGGTACTTGAGGTGCTCGCCCACCGGCCGCGTATAACCCAGCGGATGATACTCGGCGACGAGATAGTTGAAGAGCGGCTCTTCCGGCGTGCGTCGCACCTGCTGAAACTCCAGGGGCCGCAGTGCCCGCAGCGGGCCTTCCAGAGGAGTGGTATCGAGCAGGAGCGGAGCCAGGGCTTTCGCCCCGTGCGTCGCGCCCCGCGTCGACGGGTTGCGGTGCACATGGGTCGCCGAGGGCAACTCCAGATGCCCGGCCCGTGCGAGTTCCAGCAGTAGTCCTCGGCACACCATGTCGCGCAGGGCGCCGTTGGCCTGCTTCCACCCCCACGCTTCGCACAGTCGCAGCGAAAGCTGTCGCCGATTGGCCCCTGGATGCTGCGTGATGAGCTGGCGGATGGACTCCACTTCCGCCGCGGTGATCACCCGGCCTCGGTAGCGAAACTCTCCTTCCATGCCCCGAGCGTAGCAGAGAAGAATTTAGAACGCAAGTGCCTCGCGCCATTCTTTCTCAACTTACCACGCTCACCGGCCGCCACGCCGGCGCCGCCTGGGTGGCCGTCGGGTCGCCCGCCGCCACCAACACTTGCAGTTGATGCGCCGCCAGACTCCGCGCCACCTCGCGCGTATTCCGGCCTTCCGGCCACCAGCGAAAACGCCCTTTCGAAAGCCGCTTCTGCGCCAGCCAAAATCCTTGGCCGTCGTAAAATGTTGAGCACAACATTTTACGACTAATGTTCAGTGTTCAGTAATGTGCAGTCTTTCGCACATGTTGATGAACGGCGGACGATTCGTGGCAATCGACTGCACATTACCGACGCTTCAGAGGCTCTCCAGCCACTCAAGGACCGTCTGGTTTTTACGCCAAGTAGCCTTGCGCGAGCCTGGCAAGGGCTTCACGCGGGCGATGGCGTCCCGCTTCATGTCGAGATCAATGGTGGCATATCGATTCGTTGTGCTGGGACTGGCGTGTCCCAGCCACTGGCTGATGGTCGACAGATCTACCCCCGACTTCAGCAGGGCCACCGCCGCGCTGTGCCGCATGCTGTGAGGGTGGAGGCGCTTCCGGGCGAGCGTGGTGACGCCAGAACGGGCACGGTCTACGTGCTTCGCCAGAATGTATCGAATTCCAAAGCGCGTGAGCGGCGTCCGCCGATGGTTGAGAAAGACCCGGGCCTCGGACCGAAGGTCGAGCCCCTGCTCCTCGCAGAAGGCTCGTAACACCTGAGCCGTCTGTGGCCACAATGGGCAGTAGCGCTCTTTGCGGCCCTTCCCGAACAGGCGGAGCTGATAGGGCCGCGACAGTTGTAGATCCCGCGCTCGGAGGTCAACCACCTCTTGCACGCGGGCTCCCGTATTGAACATGGTTGCCAGTAACGCATAGTCCCGGCGCCCGTTCACCACCGATCTGTCGATTCGTGCCAGGACCGCCTCAATCTCGCCATGTTCGAGGTACTCGATGACCCGCTGACTGGCCCGTTTGAAGGGCACGCCAAGCAGGCGCTGAGCGGACTCGATCTGATCAGGATGATGTGCGGCGACATAGCGGAAGAAGGCGTGAATGGCGGCAAGCCGAACGTTACGTGTGGTCACACAGTTGTGGCGGTCTCGCTCCAAGTGAGCGAGAAACGCTAGTACTCGGTTGGGCTCAATGTCATCGAAGTCCAGATCACAAACCTGAAGCTTTCGATTCGAGGCCACGAAGCGAAGCAGCAAGACCAAGCTGTCTCGATAACTGTGAATGGTGTGGGGGCTCATTCCGCGAAGCCGAGGCAGGTGATCTGTGAAGTAGTGCCGCAAGCAGGAGGCGAGGCGATTTGGCAAGAGGGGTTTCATCGGGTCCCTCCTTTCTGCTTGGGGAGCGGAACGACCAAGTCACCGTAGGACTTGTTAAACCGGCGATTGGCCGCGGCCCGGAGGCTTTCGACGAAGTGAAGGTAATGGTAGGTTGAAAGAATGGATACATGCCCCAGCCAAGTGGCGAGCAGCGGCAGCTTCGCCTGGACGTCAATGCCGGCCTGATACCAACGGATCAAAGCATTGACGGCTAGACTGTGCCGAAAATCGTGAACCCGTGGAGGCCGGCCATCCCTCTTTCTGATCCCCGCGCAGTCGAACAGAACGTGCAAGTTCTTTGCCACTTGGTTGGCGCTGTAGGCCAAACCGTGGCCGCAGGGACTCCAGAACAAAGGGGCCTTCGACGAAAGTGAAGGGCGGGCCGTGTGACGAACCAGCAAGAAACGCTCCACCTCTTTGACGAGATCACTGGGTAGTGGAAGCAGCCGCGATTTATGAAACTTGGAGGGCCGAATCAAGAGTGTTTGGGCCTGCGGATTATAGTCCTGCAGTGTCAGTCGCAGCAGTTCACCCCGGCGAAGACCGGTGGTGTAGAGCAGGACAATCGCCAGCCGGGTGGTGGCTCGGCGCAAGGGCGATCCCGATAGATCGTCACAATGGTCAAGTAGCTTTGCCACATCCTGATTCGAGAAGATGTACGGCCGCACCACAGGGCAAGCTTTTGGGAACTGTGTCGGATCAGGGACAAAACAATCTGGAACCGTCCGCCGACGATAGAGGCAGAAGTGCCTGACGGCGCGCATTCGAACCAGTTTGGTGTTTGGAGAAAGGGATTCCAGAGTCTGATACCACTTCTGGAAGGTCTCCTGCGTCAGATCGGTCGCTTTACCCAATCCGCATAGGAAACGGTCCAGATGGAAGAATATTCGGCATGAGGTGTCGAAAGAGCGCCCTAGTACCTGCTTCAGCGCGATATACCGCCGCAGGTCGGGGGCCAGCACCGAATGAAAGGAGCCTGGGATGTTCATCGCCCCTCCTTTCCATGCGGACGGGCAGAAGACGGCACCGGTAGGGCAACAGTGCGCAGATCCTCGGTGGCCAAACGGAGGTAAACGGTGGTGCTCTCCGGCGATTGATGGCCTAACAAGTCTCCGATGGTTTTCAAGGGCAAGCCTTGGCGGAGGAGATGAAGAGCATAGGAGTGGCGAAGGCAGTGAACTCCCTTAAAGGGAATCTCCAAGCCACTCCTCATGGACCACGCTTGAAATGCTTCGATCACGGCCGTTGGTTTCAACGTGCCACCCGGTGCCTTGAGCCGAAGGAATACCTGCCGATAGGCGCCATACCGGGGAACCTTCGCCAGGTAGTCGTGAATCGCGGACCCGACCGCATTTGTCAGTGGGAGTTCCACCGCGTGGCCCGTCTTGCTCTGGCGAATGCGCAGACGTCCGCCTCGCCACAGGATGTCGTCGAGGGTGAGAGCTACGACATCGCACGCGCGCAGGCCATAGGTTGCGATCAGCGAGAAAATGGCGTAATCACGTTTGCCGATCGTGGAATCCCGGTCGATGGAACCGAGAAAGCTTGCGACAGTTGACCACGGCAGCGAACGTGGGAGCTGCTCTTGGCGATAGACTCGTGGTGTATCAATCATTCCGTCGAGTCCCGCGGGTGCAACTCCGCCGGCGGCCAGGAAGCGGAGGAAGCCTCGCAGCGTGGCAATGGGCTTCTGTAAGCCGACGCGGCCCATTCGCCGGCCCAAGTGCCGGACGAATCCCTCAATATCGATTGCGCGAAGCGATGCCAGCTCATCCGGCACCCCCTTGAATCTCAACCAGGTCAGGAACTCGGCGACGATGTGGCCCTGGCGCTGGACCGTGGAGGGAGCGTACCCTCTTACCTCCCGCAGGTGTGCCATGAAGGCACCCGCAAGAGTATCCACCGGACCGGGTGGGGGTACAGATGACTTCTTGAGACAACCACTCTCATCAAGGAACCGCGCCAGCACACGGACGCTGCCGGCCTCTTCGGGAAACTTCCGGCGAAACAGCAGATGGCAAGCTGCCAAGTGCTGCTCGCTGACATCCTCAATACGTTGAACGGCTCGCCGTCTTAGGTACGTCGCGGCATGGGCCGCCATGCGCATTTCATATCGGGTAGATCGCCATGTGTAGCGCTGCTCTTGCAGCCAACCAGCGTAGCGATCCATCAACGGTCCCAGGACTGGCAGTGACAGATATCGGTGGGAATCTTGAGGGAAGATCTGGGTAATCATTGGAGCCTCCAAAAATGGAATTGAGTGCTGACGTTCCCATCAGCACCGGCTCCGATGCTACCCATTAATGTGCAGTCTTTTTTCAGAAGCCTCACGTGGCAAAGCGTCCCGAGGAAGGAACTGCACATTACTGAACACTGAACATTAGTCGTACACCAAAATGCGAATCGCGGTTCCGCGCCGGCTGCGGAAGACAAACAAACAACCGGAGAAAGGGTCGGTCTGCAGCCTCTCCTGACACAACCGCGCCAGCGAGTCGATGCCCTTGCGGCCGTCCACCGCCTCCACTGCTACCAAGATGCGCATCTCCGGGGTGATCTGGATCATGGCTCGCAATTCCACAACGCCCGGCTCAGCGCCACCAGCTCTTCCCTCGCGACACCCTTGAGTTCGATCCTCATCCGGCACCGCGGCCCTTCCAGCTCGACCACGGCTCCCGGAAAACTACCGGGAGGTGGTGCCATCAGCTCCACAAACGTCGGTGATCCGGTGCGCCGTGCACGGCGCGGAACGTCTGCCGGGGCCTTCGCCACGCGCCTCTTCACCGCCGGTGCTGCAGCTTCCGCCCGCTGCTTGAGCTTGCCATACTCCAGGTGCAGAGCTTTCGCGGTGGGATTAATCCCATGCTCGCGGGCCAGTTCTGCCGCCGCCGCCCACAAAGACTCGGGAATCGGCAAGCGGCCCGTGTGCGTACTTCGCCATCGCCTGAGGCGTCGGTAAACCTTCTGCATGTTAGGGGGAATATCAGGAATCTCGTCGGCCATCGTCTGCCCTCCTCGCCCTGGCTGGGCATGAGACCGACGCTACCACGACGGCAAAGCCGAGTTAAGCAGGCTTACCGAAGGGACACATTGAGCCGAAGCTGGGAAGACACCCGCTCTGCCGCTCTCCAGAAAAGCAAGCAGAGGTTTGGACATCCGACCGCTTTCAAGATCGTCGAGGGCATCGAGCAGGACCCGCCCGACGATCCCGAGGCTCACGGCGCTGCACTTTCCCACGGTGTCGAAGGACGTGTGCCAGAAAATGTTGAACGGGCCGTAATCGAGCGAAATCAACTCAACGGCGGGAATCCCAGCCCGAACAAAAGGCACATGATCATCCTCCACCGAAAGCGGCCGTTCCAGAAAATACCGCCCGTAACCGAGGTCCTGGGCGTCACTAAAAATGAGATCGGTGAGCTGAGAATCCGAGTGACTCTCACGGCGGATGTGAAGGTTCCTATCCCCGATCATATCCACGTTGAACATGGCGCGAATCTGCTTCACCTGGTCCGCGCTGAGCGACTGGGCAAAGTGGCGGCTCCCGTACAAGCCATCCGAGGCAGACCGGTCTTTCAGTGCCTCTTGGCCGTCAAATAAGACAATCCAGTACGTAAAGCGATTTCTCCGCTGAGCGAGCACGTGGGCCATTTCAATGAGGAAAGCTGTGCTGGACGCGCCGTCATTGGCTCCGACGAAAAGCATCTTCATCCTCTTGGTGTCGTAATGCCCGCCAAGAATGACCATCTCCGGCCGAGTGCCGGGAATTTTAGCGATGACGTTGGTCATCTCGATTTCGCCCACTGGTGTTGAGGCCTTGAAACTGTCGAACTCGACGTTGTGGACATCCACGCCAGCGCCAAGCAGCGAACGGTGGATCAAGAGATAGGTCCAGTCGTGCGCGTCTGAACCCGGTGGCCTCGGTCCGAGGGCCGCGAATCTCTCCAAATCCTCAAAAGCGCGTTGTTCATTGAACGGGCTGGGGAGGAGCTTTGCGTCTGCGGTCGGGTTCGCACTTTCTGTCCATACTAAAACCCCACCCAAACTCATCAGGCAGAGCAACGCGAGTATCCCCAGAATCGAAGTCATTCCGAAGCGGCGGGATCGCCAACTCGACCAAGGCCTGTTCCTTGGTGGCTTCGCGACGCGGCCATTTAGAGGATTACTGAACATATAATTGAGCTTCTCCAATGGTTTCTTGTTGATACAGTGTGAGGGCAGGGTTGACGGCTAGGGGATCCTTTTGCCAAGTCATCTGATCCGGTGGGGAGGGTGCTCGCCTCGGCGACAAATCGGACGCGCGCCATGCCGCCAGCGCAAGCAGTCCCCGTCTCGCCGTGCCCGCGAGAAGAAGGAGCACCAGAAAAGGGGCATGAGTAGGTAAATCTGAGGCAGTGAGGAAAAAGTTGGGGGGGCCTTACTTCGGGGGCATCTGAAAGGGGCTAAGCGCTATCCTACCTTACGTCGAGATCCCTCGCATATCAGAGAACCACACTAAATCGATCCAGCTTTCAGAGTCTGCTCTCATTCCCCAAAGCACGGAAAGCTTTGATTCTAGCTTTGGGAAGAATCGTATTGACCGTATCCGGATCTCCAATGACAACGCAGCACTCCAGTCCACCTAACTTCTGAAGGCCATAAAGCTCGTGAAGCCGGAGTTGTCTCAGACCGCGGCGGAGGTCTCGAAAGACCTCAAGGCGCGGCCAGCAACTGGCATCCACCACGTTGCTGGGAGTTCTGCCTTCCAGCCAGGCCCGGGCCAGGAGTCCGTCCAAGCGCCGACGGTACTCATCCTCGGTAGACCGTTTAGCTTCCAAGTCAACCGCGACGTCGATGTCACCGAGTTTCTGTTTTTCTGTGAGGAAGCTGCCGAACACTACCGCAGCAACTTGCCTTCGCAGACGTTGGCGACATAGCGACCTTTACAGCGGAACTGCATAATTCGATTCCCCTCTCGTGCTGAGGCGGCCCACCGCGAGCCCGTCGCGGGATTCTGTTCAATGCCGATGATACGCAGATCGCCGTAACTGAACTCTACGCTCCGGAGTTTCTTTGCGCGGAACACCGTGACCGGGTAAGATTCCTGCCCCAAATCAACTTGTTCTTTGCCATCGGCAAGCGCCTGTTGCCAGACCGAAATCAGTGTCTCTCCAAGTGTCATAGAGAAGTCCTCGGACTAACGTCGGTGGGGACGTTGAGCCTGCCGAGCGGTTTCCTTGCATCCGGCCTTTTCGGGTGTCAGAGTGGGTCGGCATCCTGGAGGTTAACATGGATAAAAGAGACGACACCATACCCAGGGGAACCCCAGCACGGCCCATTCAGGGCTTGCCCGAAAACCTCACGTTTCAGCCGTAATCTCCTGATTCTGCAAAGATACGAGAAGCCGAATCTCTCGCCCCATAATCACCTGATTATGGGCAACCTATCGCCAGCGGCTTTATACGGGACGCGGCAGCACGTAACGTACCGTCAAGCTGGCCCCCTGACCGCTGGGTGGTTCCCCTAGAATCACATCGCCGGCATCAGGTGCGACTGCGGCGCGCATGACTCGACAGCAAACGGGCATCCGGTGGTTCCTTCGTAAGCGTACGGTCTGCAGCTCTCCAGCCATGTGCGGAACGATTGCAGCAACGGCCGGGCGCGGGCCCGGCGGAAAATGGGCTTTGCAGGGGGGCCGCGCACCCTGCTGTCGGACCCCTCCCGCATCCGCTGCTGTCGCGTCATCGAGAAGACAGGGCGAGCGGGTAGGCCCAGGGCACACTGGCAGTGGGAGGAAATGGACCCGACCCTGCGAGAACTCGGGGGAGTCCTCCAGCGCTCCCACGCCTTTCCCAAGACGTGGTATATACACCCTGATCGGACCTAACCTGCAGAACACTAATGGCTTGACTGATTTCAGCGTCACCGTTTTATGAAAGTCCCGCTAGGGCTTCCGTGTGAGCATTAGTGCGAGATTATCGTCGACTGTAGTATGCTCAGGACGAGACATCGGGTCTTCGTAGAGCTAGGAATAGAGACCACCGGGATTGTACGATGAGATCAAAGGCGAAAGGGGAATTCAAAGTATCAGATTATCAGGTCACCGCTGATGGCGTCCATGTTTGGCAATTCGATCCTGATTTTCCGCTTGAAGTCGTATATCACTCTCTAAGCGGCCTTGAGCCGTTCCGAATGAATCGACACGATTACCTTGAGATTGTGTACGTTCAAACGGGAGAACTCGTGTGGCAAATTCAGGAGCGGTTCTTGGCTCAGAAGAAGGGTGACCTGTTTGTGATGGGAGGTCTGTTTTATCATCGAGTTACAGAAAACTCGCGTTCTCGCGTCAACGCCATTTCCCTCTTTTTTCAACCTGGTCTAATCCAATCCTCCGCATTACCTTCCGAAGGCGCTGAATACCTGATGCCGTTCTTGCTCCAGGACTCGACATTTCCTCATGTCATTTCAGCTAAAACCAAGATTCCGTCTCAAATTGTCCATTGGATTGGCCAGATCAATGATGAGATGCCGGCCAACTCAGATCGAGCACGACTGTCTGTCAGGACATATCTCAAGATGATCTTGCTGATACTTGCAAATCATTTCGCGACCTATAAGGGTACAATTAGAGCCTACGAACGGAGACAGGAACACCTTCGGCGACTGAGCCCGCTCTTTGATTTCCTCGAGCGGCATTACAGTGAGCAGATTGTGATTAGCGATGCAGCTTCTCTTGTTGGCATGAGTAACTCCCACTTCAGGCGCTTTTTCAAACAAACGACCGGCCAGTCCTTTGTGACCTACCTGAATCATTTCCGGATTGCCAGAGCTCAGGAAGTCCTCGAATCGTCTGACAAAACCATCGCCGAGGTTGGTCTTGACGTCGGATTCTGCGACCAGAGTTACTTTGGCCTCGTCTTTCGTAGGCTCACCAAGATAACCCCGCTAGAATACCGACAGAGGTCAAGAACCCAGCCAATGGAGAACTTTGATCCCCCCATCCCAAACGTTTCCAGGGCGCCTTGCGGCCAAACTAACCGTCCGAAGTTTCGAGCCGATGAGTGAATATGCGGTTCGTCGACTGCTTGCGAGGGAGAAATCGGCCGCGCGGCTTCCTTATTCGTTGTTCAAGACCGACGCCGCCTGACGTGCTCAGTCAGGACGCCCCCACCAATGGACGAAACGACTGCGGCGTTGGCCCTGGTTAGGGGAGTTACCGTTTCTTGGTATTTGCCCTCCGGTTTGGACCCGTTGGGTGCCGCCAAGACGAGTAGGACACTTGCCGCTTAATGCAGCTTCACGTTGTAGGGCGTGAGCGTTTTGTCAGAGAGGTCGACCAGATTATTATAGAAGGGGCGACCCGTTCTTTTGTACTTTGCCTTACGGCAATGGCAGGCAAATGCCAGGCTCATACGAATGGGAGGAAGGCCAGCGGAAGCATCGAAGCCCAATTAAGGTGCGGCTGGAGACAAATCTACCGGTAACCGTGGCAGGGGATTGCTAATCTATGGAAAAACTCAAATTCGCTATGCTCGGAGCTGGTTTTTGGGCTCGCTTTCAACTCGCGGGCTGGCTGGAGCTCGATAAGGTCGAATGTGTCGCGATCTACAACCGCACGATTCGCAAAGCAGAGGAGTTGGCCCATGATTTTGGCGTACCCAATGTTTATGCCGATACGGCAGAGCTCTTTCGTAAGGAAAAGCTTGATTTTGTGGACATCGTGACGGATGTGAACAGTCACAGTCGCTTCGTGAACATGGCTTCTGAGCACAGGCTGCCCGTGGTCTGTCAAAAACCAATGGCTCCCTCGCTCAAGGTCGCCGAAGAAATGGTGCGGGTTTGTCGGGAACGTAGTGTTCCCCTTTTCATCAATGAGAACTTTCGTTGGCAGACACCAATCCGGCAACTGAAAGAGACTCTGAATTCGGGCGAAATAGGAATCCCTTTTCGTGCTCGCGTCGACATGATTTCCGGATTCCCCGTCTTTAAGAACCAGCCATTCCTGGGAGAACTGGAACAATTTATTTTGACCGACCTAGGGAGTCACATTTTGGACGTATGCCGTTTTTTGTTCGGTGAGGCCGACAGCCTGTTTTGTAAGACGCACCGAATCCATCAGAACATCAGGGGAGAAGACGTCGCTACGGTAGTCGCGTCCATGGGTGGTAAGACCACCGTCATTGCCGAGATGGCGTATGCTGAGAACCCACTCGAACGTGAGTGTTTTCCCGAGACTCTTGTATTTGTGGAGGGGGACAAGGGTTCGGTCGAACTCTGCCCCGGATTCTGGATTCGAGTGACCAAGAAAGAGGGCACGTTGGCCAAGCGTTTTGCGCCTCCCAGATATTCCTGGGCCGACCCGGAATATGACGTCGTGCACTCGAGTATTGTGCCCTGTCAGGCAAATATTTTGCAGGGTTTGCGCGGAGAGGGAACTGCTGAGACCACCGGAGACGACAACTTGAAGACGATTCGCCTCGTGTTTGCCGCGTACGAATCTGCCCAGACAGCGCAGGTGGCGAAAATACGTCAATCGGGCTCCCCCGTCTGAGATCTGGAAATCCGCGAATTTTCGAATTGCCTTTGCAGCTGCGCCATTACGCGAGCAATAGCCGGAGACCAATGTGAGCCTGCCACGAACCGTCTTGTATTACGGCAAGGATGAGCCTCTTCCTGAGATCATCGAGCTCCGGGCCGGGCCGTTGTCATTAGCGTATCAGGATGGAGACCTGAGATTCATTCGCTTGGGCGATCGGGAAATCCTGCGTCGCATCTATGTTGCGATTCGCGATCGCAATTGGGGCACCGTGCTGCCCCAATTCTCCAATCTGCAAATGGATCTTTCGGGCGATGCGTTTCGCATCTCCTATGATGCCGAGAATAAACGTGGCGACATTGATTTCACTTGGAAGGGTATGATTGCGGGGGACCGGGAGGGAACGATAACCTTCTGCATGGACGGAGCGGCACGGTCTGACTTCCTTAAGAACCGGATCGGCTTTTCCATCCTGCACCCAATCAAGGAATGTGCGGGCCAGGGTTGTACGATAGAAAAAGTGGATGGTTCAATAGTACACGGGATGTTCCCGCGTCAAATCGCGCCTCACCAGCCGTTCATGGATATGCGAGCGATTCGACATGAAGTGTTGCCAGGTTTATTGGCTGAGGTCAGGTTCGAAGGAGACACATTCGAGATGGAGGACCAGAGAAACTGGACGGACGCCTCATACAAAACCTATTGCACACCACTTGGTTTGCCGTTTCCCGTGGAACTAAAGGCCGGAACAAAGGTTTCGCAGACGGTGACTGTAGCTCTGAAGGGAAGCATTCCCGCCCTCCGCGTCGAGGTCAATGAAAAACCTATATTGATCGTAGGTGCGGGCATAGCGCCTCACCCCATGCCGCGCATTGGACTCGGTATGGCTAGCCATAATGCGTCACTTAGCCCCACGGCAGTAACACGGCTCCGCGCCCTGAACTTGAGTTACATGCTCGTGGAGATTCGCCTTTCCCAACCTGGGTATGAGAGTCGCCTCCAGCGAGCTGCGCTTGAATCCTGCAGATTGAAAATCCCACTGCTTATAGCCGTTTTGGTTTCCGACAATGCCGAGCAGGAGTTGGAGGCACTTCGCGCGACGGTAGATCTGGTTCAGCCGGACTTGCTCGCTTGGCTAATCTTCCATTCGTCCGAGAAATCAAGGGCGGAAAGATGGGTCAAACTCGCGAAGCAACATCTGGGCGATTACGACTGCAAAGCAATGATAGGCGCCGGGACTAGCGTCTACTTCACCGAACTCAACCGCAACCGCCCACCGTTTGGAGTCTTGGATCTTGTAAACTATTCAATAACTCCTCAAATCCATGCTTTCGACAACGCGTCACTGATCGAAACTCACGAAGGCCAGGCAGCTACCGTCGAAAGCGCGCAGGGATTTGTAGCTGGCCGCCCCCTCAGTATTTCGCCCGTTACCTTGAAGCCGCGCTTCAATCCCGACGCCACAAGTCCCGAGCTCAAACCGCGACCGGGGGAACTCCCTCCTCAAGTCGACGTCCGGCAAATGTCTCTATTGGGTGCAGGTTGGACAGCCGGGAGCATTAAATACCTTTCTGAAAGCAAATGCGGGTGTGGGAAAGGAGTCTATAACATTACTTTCTATGAGACTACGGGGTGGCGCGGGGTGATGGAATTGGATGGCGGCTCGCCGTTGCCAGACAAATTCAAGTCTTTGCCAGGCGCGGTTTTTCCCCTGTACCACGTCCTCGCAGATGTCGGGGAATTCGCTGGCGGTGGAATAGTGCTTTCCAACTCCAGTGCTCCCGGCAAAGTTGAGGCTCTAGTAATTCAAAAAGGTGAGAGGATTCGGGCTCTGCTGAGCAACCTGGGACCGAAGCCGCAGGTTGTGCGAGTCATGGATATCGGATTGACGGGGTCGGTGAATGTGAAGCACCTTGACGAGACCAATGCCGAAGCAGCCATGGAAAACCCGGAGTCTTTCAGAGCCGATCCCGGAGTTTTAGTCCAAGTTGGAGAAGCTGGCCTCGAACTTAATCTGATCCCTTACGGTCTCGCTCGGGTCGACTCGATCTTGGGCAGGCCCGGGTTATCAAACCCGTAAGTATGTTGTCCAGTCATTCGTCAGGTTGGGCTTTACCCGTGAACATAGCGCGGCCATACGGAGGAGGTATGAATATCGGCACAGGAGTGTTGGAAGTTTTGACGAGCGGTCTTCTGAATGGCAGCTTTGTTGCTCCGATGAAACGCATGAGAACTTGGAATTGGGAAAATAGCTGGCTTGTCTATTCGATAGTCGGCCTGTTTCTCATTCCCTGGGTCGCCGCGCTTCTCACCGTCCCAAGTCTTCCAACAGTGTACGCGCAGGTTTCCCATAGAGTCCTGTTGCGAGTTATAGTGTTCGGAATTGGTTGGGGCATTGGTTCCGTTCTGTTTGGTATTGGCGTCAGTCGTCTCGGGTTAGCAGTAGGCTACGGCATCATCTTGGGACTGATCGCGCCGATTGGCACGTTTCTTCCGCTTGCAGTCCTTCATCCAGACCGTCTGTTTACTCGCGAGGGCCAGTTCCTCATAGCGGGCATGGTCCTCGTACTCACGGGTATTTCGTTCCTGGCAGCTGCGGGACGACGTCGCGAGCACGAATTACGCGCTGGCCAAACCACAACAGCAGTTTCCACCGGTACATTCTTTTCCGGACTGGTAATCTGCGTTCTCGCCGGCATTTTCTCGCCGATGGTCAACTTCAGCTTCGTGTTCGGCCAGGAACTTCAGCAAAAGGCTGCGGCTAACGGCGCTTCCATCGTGATGTCCGCGAATCCTGTTTGGGCTCTTACTTTGACTGCGGGTTGCGTTGTCAACGCGGGCTACTGCCTAGTTTTGCTCAAAAAGAACGGAACCTGGCCGCTCTTTTTCGGCGCTTCTTCGGCAGGAAATGTTTTCGGCGGAAGCCTCATGGGGCTGATCTGCTTCGGAAGCTTCATGGTCTATGGAATGGGCGCCACTGCGCTCGGATCTGCCGGTGGGATTGTCGGTTGGCCGCTGTTCATGTCCATGAGCCTGATCGCCTCTAATATTCTTGGAGCACTTGGCGGTGAATGGGGTGGGGCCAGCCGACGCGCTTGGTCTTATTCCGTTGCTGGAATTATGGTTTTGATCGTCGCCATCTTGGTAATTTCCCGAGGCAACCACTCGTAAGTCTTCTCGAAGAAACGGTCCAATGCTTCGGCAACTCTGATGAAACTTGGCATCGGTTCCTACACTTACATGTGGTCCATTGGGTTCCCCGGCGCGGTGCCAGAGAATCCTTTGGATGCGTTCGGTCTTCTCGCCCGGGCTGTAGAACTGGGGGTCCAGGTGGTCCAGTTCGGCCCTAATCTACCTCTTTCCGACCTCTGCGATGCCGACCTTGGAAGGGTACTCGCACAGGCGCGCCAGCATGGGCTGCAAATCGAACTTGCCACACGCACGCTCGATTTCGACCACCTGCGCTCTCAGTTGAGCCTTGCAGAAAAGCTGGAGTGCTCTACGCTTCGCACAGTGCCGGAGTCTGTTTCGGGCGATGTCCTGCCGTTGTCATCAATCGAAGAGTCCCTGCGAGCCATTCTGCCCGAGGTCCGGCGGACGCCGGTGCGACTCACGCTGGAGAATGGCAGAATCCCAGCCCGTCGATTGGCCGAACTGCTCGACAGGCTCAACTCTGATCGAATAGGTATAACGCTGGATACCGTTAATTCCCTCGCCATCCCCGAGGGCACAGAATGTGTGGCCGAAGCGCTCGCCCGGTGGACCTGCTCTCTCCACTTAAAGGACTTTGTGGTTATGCGGGAGTGGCACATGATGGGTTTCCGCGTGGAAGGCCGACCGGCAGGGAAAGGGCAGTTGAACGTTCCGCGGCTGCTGGAATTGCTGAAGTCGACGGGGGAGTGTCGTAGCGCCATCCTCGAACTCTGGCCACCACTGCAAGCCTCATTAAGAGAAACCATCACGTTGGAGCACCAGTGGGCAGAAGAAAGCGTGGCATATTTAAGGACCCTCATAAAGGAGTGAATATGGCAAAGTCAGTGGCAGTGATCGGCGCCGGCGGCAAGATGGGCGCGCGCGCGGCGGAGAAGATCGGATTCAGCGACGTTTACAACGTATTGCTTTGCGAGAGCCAAGCGGAGAGAGCGCAGTCGCTCGAAAACAAGGGCCTAAAAGTCACGCCCACCGAGAAAGCGATGGGAGTTGCGGATTTCGTAGTGATGGCGGTGCCGGACGCTCTCATAGGCCTGATCGCCCGCGAGCTCGTGCCGCAGATGAAGCAGGGGGGAACCGTCATCATGCTCGATGCCGCGGCGGCGTACCTCGGAGAACTTCCGGAACGCGATGGGATCACCCAGATGATCACTCATCCGTGCCATCCGCCATTCTTCACGGAGCAGACAACCCCGGAAGCTCGCGTAGACTACTTTGGCGGGACCGCAGTGCAGGACATTATCGTTTCGCTGATTCGTGGTTCCGACGACTCGTTCGCGGGAGGCACTGAGCTATGTCGCGCGATCTTTGCGCCGGTGAATCGGGCGATCCGAGTGACCCCCGAGCAGTTCGCCTTCCTCGAGCCCGCGATGTCTGAGATCGTTGTTGCCGCTGCCGCGAATTGGATGAAGCAATCGATGGAACTGGCTATTGAAAAGGGCGTGCCAAGGGAGGCGGCCCAGGCCTTCATGGCGGGTCATGCACAGATCGCGATGGCGATTGTATTCGGGGCGGAGAGGTCGCCTTTTTCTGATGCGGCGCAACTCGCGATCGAGTGGGGGACGCGCAAGTACATCAGTCCTGAGTGGCGTAGCATCTACGAACGCGAAACGCTGACGGGCGCGGTTCGCGACATTCTCACACCGCCAGCGTCAGAGGTTGGATTATCAAAATCGGAGACAATACGGTGAACTACAATCAATCCGCACTTTTGCCCGCTCTTGTTTTGAGCTCAGCATTGGCGGCCGGCCCTGACATCGCTCCGGTGCGCGTGACGCCGTTGCCGCACCTGTTGGTGAGTGAGAACGGGCGTTTCCTCGTCACCGAAGACGGGAAGCCGTTCTTTTACTTGGCGGATACCGGGTGGGAGCTGTTTCATCGCCTCGACCGTGAGCAAGCAGTCGAGTACCTGGACATGCGTGCGGCGCAAAAGTTCACTGTGATCCAGGCGGTGGCGCTCTCGGAAGTGGACGGGATCTCTGAGCCGAACGCGTACGGCAAGCTGCCGCTGATTGATTATGATCCGGCCAGGCCGGCCGTAACCCCCGGCGCAGACCCGGCGGACTCGAACCAGTATGACTACTGGGATCACGTTGAATACATCGTAGACCAGGCGAACGCGCGAGGAATTTACATCGCCCTGCTCCCTTCTTGGGGGAGCTGGGTGAATGGCGACGAGCACGGCCGGCGTGTTCTTACCCCCGGCAATGCCCAAGCTTACGGCGAGTTTCTGGGACGGCGCTTCGCCAAGAAGGGCATCATCTGGATTCTCGGAGGCGATCGAACGCCCACCGGATTCGAAGAGACTTGGCGAGTGCTGGCGCGAGGCATCGCGTTCGGGGTGAGCGGGAAAGAAGATTACGATGCCGTCCTGATGAGTTTCCACCCCCGCGGGGGCGAGACTTCGTCCACGTGGTTCCACGACGACGGCTGGCTCGATTTCAACATGCAGCAGGATGGCCACGACCTGCCGGCGCGGGCGCGGTCCTGGGAGAAGGTCAAACGCGACTATGACCGAGTCCCCATCAAACCCGTGCTTGATGGCGAACCGCTTTACGAAGACCACCCGCTGGCATTCCGAGCGAAGGATTTCGGTTACTCATTCGACGCTCACGTGCGCCAGTACGCTTATGCCGATGTCTTCAGTGGAGCGTTCGGGGTCACTTATGGCAATCACGCCGTGTGGCAGTTCTACGCGCCGCCGAGGAAGCCGATCAACGGGCCGCTGATGTATTGGACGCAGGCCATCCGGCGGCCTGGCGCCACCCAGATGCAGTATCTGCGTGCGCTGGTTGAGTCGCGACCTTTTCTGTCACGTGTCCCAGACCAGTCGATAGTGGCCGATTCGCTGGAGGGGGCCGACCATAACAGCGCCACTCGCGGTGATGACTACCTATTCGTCTACAGCGCGCAGGGCCGCAAATTCTCTGTCCGACCCGGAAAGATCTCCGGAGAGCGGCTAAAGGGTTGGTGGTACAACCCGCGGTCGGGGGTGGCGGAAGCCATCGGCGAGTTTGATAACCGCGGCGAGCGGGACTTCACTCCTCCCTCGGAAGGTTTCGGGAGTGATTGGGTATTGGTCCTCGACGACGCTTCGAAATCTTATCCTGCGCCCGGTACGCCCAGCCGGTAATCAAGTTTACCCGTTGTTTCCGGCCATCGAGGTAAAGGGGATGCGATGCGAATTCTGATGATCGGCGGAACGGGTAATATCAGCACGGGCATAACTCAGCGGCTTGTGCGCAGTGGCGCCGACCTCACTCTCGTCAAGCGATCCGCTTCCGCGCCAGAGGCTATGCAGGGCGTTAGAGTGATCGCCTGCGACAGAACGGATCATTCGGATTTTCAGGCGAAAGTCGCGGGTGAAGGGCGGTTCGACTGCGTGATTGATATGGTCTGCTACGAGCCTGAAGACGCACTATCCGACGTCGAGACCCTTCGAGGCCGCGCGGGCCAGCTCATTTTCTGCAGCACGGTGGACGTTTACACAAAGGCTCCGGCGAGCTATCCGGTGACAGAAGAGAACGGGATAATAAAAGCGCTGCCCAGCTTCCCGTACGCCTGGAAGAAGGTCCAATGCGAGGAGGTCATGTCGGAAGCGCATCGCCGGGGTGATTTCCCGGTCACGGTGATTCGACCGGCGTTTACCTACAACGACAAACGCACTCCGGGCATCCACAGCTTCGGCGGCCAAACATATCATCTCGACCGCCTTCTTAAAGGGAAGCCGATTATCCTGCATGGCGACGGAACTTCGATCTGGACGGCAACGCATCGAGACGACGTGTCGGCGGCGTTCGTTAATGCGATCGGCAACGCACGGACTTACGGGCAGGATTACAACGTAACGGGCGACGAGTGGATGACTCACAATCACATCTGGCGTACCATTGCTATCGCACTCGGTGCGCCGGCACCGGATTTCGTCTATATCCCGACGGAATTGCTCGGCAAACTGGCGCCCACTGAAGCGGCATGGTGCGTCGAAAACTTCCGGTACAACAACATCTTCGACAATTCGAAAGCGAAGCGGGATATCGGCTTTCGGTATACGATCCCCTTCCGTCATGGCGTCGCAGGTTGCATTGAGTATCTGACGCACCATGGGGAAATCGAGGACAGCGCCAACCACCCGTTCTATGACCGAATCGTCGACACCTGGCGAAGCCACGTTGCGGAAATGACCAAGACGGCCGGAGCGGTCGAGGCGGATCGATCTTGCTAAGAATCATATCAGCAGATGACCGGTCCGTGCGCCCGTTGCTGTCCACGATCTATTTCATATACTTCTTCTGCGGGGTGACACAGTGTTTCGAAGGCGTCTTCCTCCCAGAGTTCAAGGAGTATTTCCACCTCAACTACCAGCAGCAAATGTACACGATGTTGGCGAAGAACGCACCTTTCATCCTTGCCGGAGGCATCGGGTATTTGATTCGGTTTCTGGGCTATAAGAACTGTATGACTGCGGCGACGATGCTTTTTTCGGGTGGCACGCTTCTGCTCGTGCCCGGGCTTCGGTCGGGCAGGTACGCTGAGGTGCTATTAGGATTCTTTCTGATTGGGCTTGGGTTCAATTTCGAAATCGTGGCCGGGAACCCGATGCTGTCTGCTCTAGGTCCATCGCGAAGCGCATCCAGCCGCCTCAATCTCGGCAATGCGCTCGGAGCCGTGGCGCAGATTATCGCGCCCGCAACTGTGTCCGCCATTATTCCGGTGACGGTGATCACAGTTGATGCAAAGCTGCCTTACATGGAACGGCTCTTTATCGCGCTAGGCGTTGTGCTCGCATTCGTTTCGGCGGTCACCTTTCTCGCCAGAGATGTAAATATCTCCAGCACATTCCGGAATCCCGCGGTTCCCCGTGGCGCTGCCTGGTCGCACAAGCGTGTGAGGTTAGGTTTTACAGCTATATTCTTGATCCTTGGTGTGGAGGCCGGGCTGTTCGCTTTCTATCGCAACTTCTTGGAGGACCCGGCGATCGCGGGCCTCAGCGCCCATCAGTCGCAACTGCTATTCACTGTTTTTTTTGCGGTGTTTGCCCTCGGCCGGTTGGTCGCCTCTTGGGTGCAAACCAGGATACTGCCATCCACTCACTTGATATTGAGCCTGGCTGGTGCGTTCGTGTGCTTGGCCGTAGCGATCTTCGCCAAGGGCTTGGTCGCGGTGGGGGCAATTACATGTATCGGGTTTTTCGCCTCGGTACTGTTTCCGACGCTCTACTCGCTTTCTATCGAGAACATGGGCGAGCTGACAGGTCAGGCATCGGGCCTGCTCACTATGGGGTTCTTGGGATGCGCAGTGATTCCGGTGTTGCAGGGCAAGCTGGCTGATTCCGTTGGATTGGCCCATTCTTACTCGTTAAGCCTCGTTGCCTACTTATGTGCCATGTTTTGTGCGGTTAAGATGTGCCCCCATACGATCCGCCATCGGGACACCGGCTGAACGCGCGGTTGACGATGGATATCTCGCACTTGAGGGTGGTGTTCTCTGCCCCGATCATAAGCGGTTAGTTTTCATCTTTCCGTGCAACTCCTGGAATAATGAGGCCGGTTACTCTTGGTGACCCTGAGGATCTTCCAGAGCGACCATCGTGGCGGCGCACGTGCAAGATCAGTACTATTGAGACGCTTAGACGTGAGGTAGATAATAAACATGCGATAGTAGGTGCCGGTCTCCATTATGCTGTTGGTCAGGTCATGGTCGAGCCACAGGGTTGTCCGCAACGTCGGTTTCCTAAGATCCCCTGGCGTGCAAATGGCTTATGCGTTGGGTTCTGGGCTCATAGTGCGGTTCAGGTCTGACGCACTCGGGAGTGACATCCCGAAAGGACTTCAGGAAGACCTGTTGCAAATGCGAATAGTCTTGAGGGGAGGGGAGGCGAGCAATGAATAAAGGAAGTCCCGCGGTCGATCGGAGGGAGTTTCTTCAGGACTGCTTGCTCGCCACGGCAATGGCAGGAGCACTACGAAATACAGGTAAAGCGACACAGGCCGGTGCCGGGCCATCTATGGGCCGGAAGTGGTATCAGAAATCCTACCGGCGCCACCTTTTTGACTTCCACATCGCAGACTGGAATGACAAGTTCCTGTCGAACTTAGATCCTGAGGTGATGGCAGAGAATCTCGCCTTGGAAAAGTGCACGGCGGTAACCGTGTTCGCCAATACGCACACTGGATTGTGCAACTATCCCACTAAGAGGGGCGCGATGCACAGGGGGCTAAAAGGACGGGACGCGCTGAGAGAGATGATCGACACTTTCCACCGCAAGGGCCTGGATGTGATCGTGTATTACTGCACTATTTACACCGCATGGTATTGGGAAACCCATCCTGATTCCAGGACCGTGGATGCGGATGGCAAGAGCGAAAAAGTCCCAGTTCCGACCATAGCGAATCCCCGTCGGTTCTGCACCATCTGTCCGAACAACCAGGCCTATCGAGATTTTGTTGTCGCCCAACTCGAGGAGATCTGCACGAATTACGACTTCGAAGGGATGTGGCCGGATATGACCTTCTGGCCGACAGTGTGCTATTGCCCGTCTTGCCAGAATAAATACGCATTGGAAGTAGGAGGGGAAATCCCAAGGACAATTAATTGGCAAGACCCGGTGTGGGTCAGATTCCAAAGGAAGCGTCAGGAATGGATTGTAGATTTCGCCCATCTGGTGACCGCTACAATCAAGATGCACAAGCCAGAAGCAACTGTGGCGCACCAATCGGGGTTTATGGCTGCGAGGAGTTGGCAGGAGGGTCCGTCGGTGCCGTTCGCCGGTGAAACGGACTGGATATCTGCGGACACTTACGCTGACAGGGCGTCACAGTCCTACATGGACAAACTCTCCCATAGTCTTAGTACGATCCGGCCGTTCGAACACATCAACTGCTGGTATTACCCTAACATTTTCGAGCATGTGGTGCCCAGGACGGAAGCAGACCTCCGATGTCGCGCCTTTGACGCCTTCATAAATGATGGGGCGATGGTCTTCATCGATGCGATTGACCCTTTGGGCACCTACAACCGGGATCACTACATCCGAGCCGGCAGAGTCTTCGCCGATATTGAAAAATACGAGCCTTTCGCGGGCGGGAAGTTCTGCCAGGACATCGCGACATATCTGAGCTACGATTCGTCCCTTTTGAACTTCTTTCGGACTCAGACGACTTCGGAAGCCATCTCGGAATCGCGATCTCGTGATGCCGCCTATGACGCGAGTGAACACGGGAATGCTGCCCCCGCGGCGGCAAGAATTCTCCTGGAGAACCATTTCCCGCATGGAGTGATCACAAGAAAGAATTTGAAACGGCTCTCCGATCATCAAATTGTGATTCTGCCCAATGTGGCCATGCTCAACCAGGAGGAAGTGACTGCATTTAAGGAATACGTTAGCCAAGGGGGGAGCATCTATGCGAGCAAATACACTTCACTTCTCACAACGGACGGAAATCGGCAGAAGAACTTCCAGCTTGCTGAGCTTTTCGGTGTGACGTATCTCGGTGAGACAGCAGAAGTGATTTCGTACGTGGACCCTGCAGAGAAATATAAAGGCCTCTTCCCTCCTTTCAAGAGCGGTTACCCCGTCACTCTGAGAGATTCTCAAACGCTCGTCAGGCTGGATGGCAACGCGGATGTCATCGCCACGGTTACGCTTCCCTTCACGGACCCAAAGGGTAGTCTCTACGCGAGCATCCTCACGGATCCCCCTGGGATTACCACCGATTATCCCTCCGTTGTGCTGAATAGGTACGGCAAGGGGAAAGTCATGTATTCGGCAGGAACGATGGAAATCTGGGAGCATGAAACGCACCGGACTGTCATGGGTAAGCTTTTGAAGCTGTTGGGTTCACGGCCGTTTTCCTTCGAGATCGACGCTCCAAGGTCGGTGGAAATGACGCTCTTTGAGCAGGAAGACAAGAAACGATTCATCATCCACGTACTGAACCAGCAGTTGGAAATGCCCAACATCCCTATCGACGGGATTTCGGTGAAGGTTTGGATTGGTGGGAAGACGCTCGAGAGACTGATGGTTCTTCCAGAGGAAAAATAAATCAACTACGTATTGAAGGACGGCCAAGTATATTTCACTCTGCCAAGACTGGAAACCTACATGATGGTCGGCCTAACCTACAGATGATCCCGAGCATGGTGGTTCGAAGGGTAGGCCAAACCGTGGACTGTCGAAATTAGATAATGATAAGCATATAGCGGATATGACACCTCGTGAACCCGTGCTAGTACTACTGTGTTATAAAATATGATAGACTCATTTCATGAGCGCCAACTTTATGGCGCCAGGCGCACAACAGAAACGCCTTGCGGCCTATCTCGACGGCCTGGCGCAAGCCGCAGGGC
>Ga0187868_1000857_pt1 | contig 23132 bp, 17 predicted proteins | sample June2016WEW_13_4_FD_133014 | JGI IMG/M metagenome (GOLD analysis project Ga0187868, IMG submission 133014) | Peatland microbial communities from SPRUCE experiment site at the Marcell Experimental Forest, Minnesota, USA - June2016WEW_13_40 | ecosystem: Environmental > Terrestrial > Soil >... | reverse complement strand
TCGCGCTCGAATTCCTGCGAGCAGAGCCCCTGGTCGACGGCAGAATGCAGTTGGTCGGACAGCGAAAAACCGGGCACGCCCGCGCTCAGCGTCGCATCCAGGTTCCAGCCCACGGCGGAGCGGTGCGCGGTCAGGGTGGCATCGCCCAGGCTGGTGCCGCCCTGCCAGCTCAGGTTATATCGCAGCGATTCGTCGGTGAAGGGAAAGCCGGGTTGGGCGGAGGCCGCCAGGAGCGGGAACAAAGCCGCGGCTGTGAATAAAAGAAGCCGGCTCACCGGCTGACGCGCATCCGCTCCCTTACGGTCGCGGCTCCGAAACGTGGTGGCGCAAAAATGCGCCCGCAAGCGGGCGTTGGCAGGCTGAAGCCGGCCCCGCCAGGTGTTTGAGAGAAGCCGGTTCATCGGTGCGCCAGGCTGCGGGAGGCCGCCATCGCGGCGGGCTGGCTTTGATGGGCCACCGCGCGGAACACTTCCAGAATGGCGTTCGCCGTTTTCTGCCAACTGAAGTGGGCGGCGCGTTGCAGCCCCAACCGCTCCATGCGCGCGCGCAATTCCGCGTCCAGCAGCAGGTCCTTGAGCGCGCGCACCATCTCGTCGGTGCGGTAAGGATCGAACAGAATCGCGGCGCTATCCACCACCTCCGGCAGCGCGCTGGCGTTCGAACAGGCAACCGCGCGGCCGCACGCCATGGCTTCCAGCGCGGGCAGTCCGAACCCTTCGTAGAACGAGGGGAAGACGAACAGGTCGCAAGCGTTATAAAGCTGGAGCAAGTCGGTGTCCGATGCAAAACCAAGCATGCGGATGCGCCCGGCGACGCCCGACGCGCGCGCCGCGGCATGCACCTGGTCCGCAAACCAGGTGGGTTTCCCGGCCAGAACCAGGTCGTGGCCAAGCTGCGGGCAGGCGCGGACCAGCTCGGCGAACGCCCGGATCAGGCCGACCTGGTTTTTGCGCGGCTGCAGGTCGCCCACCGAAAGAAGGAACGGCCGATCGAGGGAAAAGCGCTCGCTGACTGCCACCTGCGCCGCCCGGCGCGACACCGGGCGGAATTCCGCTCCGGCGGCGTTGGGCGCCGCCACCACTTTGTCCTCATCCAGGTGGCCGTAAACCCGCAGGATGGCGCGCCGCGAAAATTCGCTTACCGTAAGCACCCGCACCGCGCGATCCACCGTCCGCCGCACCGTCCAGCGCAACTGCCGCGCCCGCCCTTTGGTGAAATACTCGGGATGCTCCAGAAAACTGACGTCGTGGACGCTCACCACCACCGGCACCGCGCACACCACCGGGGCCGTGTATTGCACGTGGAGCAGATCCGGCCGGTCCCGCTGCAGCTTCATGCTCAACTCGCATCCCAACCGCAAGAACGGGTTGGTGGAGATGGAACTGGTCCGGATGCCGGCGGGCAACCAACTGCGAGCCTCTTCGGAAGATACATAGGCCAGGAACTCGCATTCGCGGTCCTTGGCGGCGGCGAATCCGTTCAAAAGGCTTCGAACGTAGACCTCATTGCCTGTGAGGTGCCGGCCGATGGCATGTGCATCAACGGCAATCCGCATGAACGGTACCAGTATAACGGAGCATTATGACACCGGGTTGTCTCAAAAATCCAGCTTTGCCCAGGCCGGACCCCAAGTAAACTCCTTTTCTAGCAACAATCTGCCAGAATTTCCAACGGTAATACGAAGATCCTTGCACGTTAATAGCCGTGAAACCGCATCGGCGAACGCCCCGGCCGTGTCGGCCAGCAACAGGTGCTCACCGTCCCGCGCCGGAAGGCCTTCGGCGCCGATGGAAGTGGAAACCACCGGCACCGCCGCGGCCCACGCTTCCAGGATCTTGAACCGGGTGCCGCTGCCGGCGAGCAACGGAACTACCGCAACTTGCGCCCGCGCCAGTTCCGCGACAGCGTCTTCCACGGGCCCACTCACTTGAATACGTGGGTCAGCCGCTACAAGTTTCTCTACCGATTCCGGGGCCTTGCCGACCAGCCGCCACACCAGTTGCGGCCAGCGGTCCCGCAGCCCGGGCCAAATCTCGCGTGCGAAGAAACGCACGGCGGAGAGATTGGGGTGGTACTCCAGATTGCCGGAAAAAACAATCGTCTGCTCTTCTGCTTTGGGCGGCACGGGCGTCCAGGGAATCGCGTTCGGATAGACCCGCACCCGCGCGCCCGGCGCCAGGATCTCGACGGACCGGGCGTCTTCGCCCGAGGGCGCCAGCACCTCACCGAACCGCGGCAGCCATTCCCGCTCGAAGCGAGCCGAGGCCTCTCCAAAGATGCGATGCGCCAGCCCCACCGCGCCGCCTTCCACCTGGGCGCAGCGCGTGTGCAGCACGGATTCCACGTTATGCAGGTCGAGCACCGTGCGGTGGCAGGCGCCGGCAATCCGCTCCAGGTACGGCGCGCACCAGGAGTGTTCGATGACGCCGATTTCATAGCAGCGCCCCGCCACGGCCCGCTCCACTTGTAGGTCGAAGCCGGCGAACCGGTCCACCAACGGCGGCACGCCGCGGGCCAGCCGCACGGCATTGCGAACGGCGCGCGCCACCGGGCCGCGGCGGCTGGCCGGGAGCGGGATCGCAGTCACCCGCTGCACCAGCCCGGCGGGCAGCCGCGAGGCCGGCTCCGGCGCCCCGGGCTGCCGGAAAACGATCAGGTCGAGCGCATAATGCCGCCCCAGGTACTCGAGCAGAGAAGCTGTGCGCAGAGACCCACCGCCCGCAAGCGGATAGGGCGCTTCCGGCGTCAAAAGCAAGGCCGTGGCTCGATCGTCATTTGCCAAAGCGCCTGCGGGCCTCCTGGTACACTTCGTAGGTTTCGCGCGCGGTGCGCTGCCAGGAAAATTCGGCCGCGCGGGCGCGGGCGCGCGCACCCCATTCGGCCCTCCAGGCGGGACGCTCCAGCGCGTCGATCATCGCCTGCGCCAGTTCGCGCGCGTTTTCCGCATACACCGCCGCGTCGCCGGCCGTCTCGCGCAGGGCCGGTGAGGCAATCACGCAAGCCCCGCACTGCATCGCCTCCACGACCGGCAAGCCGAACCCTTCATAAAGCGACGGGTAGACAAACGCCGCGGCGCCGGAGTACAGGCCCGGCAGCCGATCGTCGGGCACCTCGCCCAACAGGCGCAATCCCGGTTCCTCCAGAATCGCGGGCGCATCCGCGCGCCGCCGGCCGGCAATCATCAGGTCGGCGCTGGGCGCGCGCTTGCGCACTTCGTGCCACGCTTCGAGCAGCAACGGCAGATTCTTGCGCGGTTCGATGGTTCCCACGAACAGGAAGTAAGGCAATTCCGGCCGCGTCTCGACGGGCACGAACCACTCGGCGGCGGCTTCCGGCACGGCCACCACGCGGTCCGGGCTGAGTTGAAACCGCGCGATCACCTCCTGGCGCACGTGCTCGCCGGGAGTGATCACCATGGTGGCCAGGCCCATCTTCAACAACAGCGGCGTTCGCCGCATCACGCGGCCGGCGCCGTCGTGCCAGACCGGGTCGAGCCAGGGCGAAAGGTCGTGCAGCGTCATCACACTGGGCCGGCGCGCCAGGTAGGGAACGGCAAAATCCGGCCCGTGCACCACGTGGGCGCCGATGCGATTCAATTCCCGCGCCATGCCCCACAGCCACCAGCGCCGCTCGACCGCGTTGCGCGGAGCCGCGCCGCGCTTCAAGTTCGCCGGAGCGCCCGCGGGCATCGAAAAAGGTTGGTCCGAGATGAGGTAAAACTCGTCGTCGGCGTGCCAACGCGCCAGCGCCAGGCTGAGCTGGCTGGTGTACCGCGCCAGACCTCCGCTCGAAAGGCTCAAGCTCGCCGCTTCAATCGCCACCCGCATCAGAGTCAAGCCGTGACCACCAGTTTACCGGTCGTAGCGTGGGTAATCCTGCCTACTGTGTCGAGACTCATTTCGACATTTCGCGATGCGCGCGCCGCTGCCGCTGCTCGGAACGTCGCCACGAACGGCGACGCTGCAGGCAGGACTGCCCGCGCCACGGGCCTAAACGCGGTTCGCGTAGTTGCGCTCGTAATAGTTCCGGTACTCTCCGCTGCGCACGCGCGCGACCCATCGGGCGTTAGCGCGATACCACTCGATGGTGCGCGCCAGGCCGCTTTCAAAATCCACCCGCGGCCGCCAGCCGGTTTCGCGCAGGATCTTTTCGCTCGAAAGCGCATAGCGCCGGTCGTGTCCCGGCCGGTCACCAACGTATTCAATCAGGCTTTCCGGTTTCCCGGCGAGCGCCAGCAGCTTGCGGACCACTTCCAGGTTGGGCAGCGAGCGGTTGCCGCCGATGTTGTAGACCTCGCCCGCGCGCCCTTTTTCGAGCACCGCCAGAATACCGCGGCAATGATCGTCCACATAGAGCCAGTCGCGAATTTGCATGCCGTCGCCGTATACCGGCAGCGGCCGGTCTTCAAGCGCGTTCGCGATCATCAGCGGAATCAGTTTTTCGGGGAACTGGTAGGGCCCGTAATTGTTGGAGGCGCGCGTCACCACTATCGGCAGCCGGAAGGTGACGAAGTACGAAAGAGCGAGCAGATCCGAGCCCGCCTTGGACGCCGAATACGGGCTGCTCGGCTGCAGCGGAAAGTTTTCGGTGGCTTCCTCCGGCGCCGGCAGGCTGCCATACACCTCATCGGTCGAGACGTGCACGAAGCGTGGAACGTGGTTCAGGCGCGCCGCTTCGAGCAGCCGGAAAGTGCCCAGCAGGTTGGTCTGGATCACCGGCCCGGGCGAAAGAATGCTGCGGTCGACGTGCGATTCGGCGGCGAAATGCACGATGGCGTCTGGCTTGCTTTCGTTGACCAGCGCACCAACCGCCTCGGCGTCCGCGATGTCGCCATGCACGAAGCGGTAGCGGCCGCTCGATTCCACCTCGGCCAGGTTTTCTAAATTGCCGGCGTAGGTCAGCTTATCCAGATTGACGACTTCCCAGCCAGTCTCCATCAATAGCAGCCGCACGAATGCCGAGCCGATGAAACCCGCGCCGCCGGTAACCAGAATCTTCACCGGCGCCTCACTTTTTCTGGGTTTCCCAATCGTATTGGATCCCGGGGTCGTTGAAAGCGACGCGGCCCTCGTCGCTTGGATCGTAGAAGCGGTCGGTCATGTAAATCAGCAGCGCGCTTTCTTCCCCGATCACCTTGTATCCGTGGCCCACGCCGGGCGGGATGAGGATTTGCCAGGGGCGCAGCGGGCCGGCATACATGGTGTTCCGTTTGCCGAAAGTGGGTGAGCCGAGGCGGAAGTCGACCAGTGCCACCTGGAGCAACCCCTTGGCCGGCGTCCAGCAGTCGGTCTGCCGCAGATGATAGTGAAATGCCTTGATGGTGCCCGCGTAGCTGAGCGCCATCGAAACCTGGCTGCTCTGGGGCGGAAAAGCGCGGGCCAGTCCTTGACCGAGGCGCTGCACTTCGAGAAAGTAGCCGCGGTCGTCCGGGTGCACCGCCAGCGGCGAAATCTCAACGCCCGCGATGCGTTCCGCCGAATCGATGGCGCCGATCAGCGCGCCGATTCCCTTGGAGCATTGTGGAACCGCCAGTTCCAAGCCGCCGAGCGAAGCCAGAGGCCGCGCCGGCGCCGGTGTCACTCCAGCCATCAGATTCTGACGGCTCCTTCCGCCTCTTCCTCGACCGCCGTGCCGCCCATAGCCGATTCCTTCACCAGGTTTGCGGCGCGGAGCAGGGAATCGAAGGTGCCGGCATCGGTCCACCAGCCGGAAAGGAACGAAAAGGTGAGCGAGCCTTCGCGCACATATGCGTTGTTGACGTCGGTGATCTCGAGCTCGCCGCGGCCGGAAGGCACCAGCGTCTTGATCTTATCGAACACGCTCGGGTCGTACATGTAAATGCCGGTCACGGCGTAATTCGATTTCGGGTGGGCGGGCTTCTCCTCGATGCCGGCGATGCGGTCGCCGGCAACTTCCGCCACCCCGAAACGCTCGGCGTCGGCGACCTCCTTGAGCAGGATGTGGGCGCCCTGCGCCTGGCGGCGGAAACGCTCGGCGGCGGCGCGAATATTGCCCTGGATGATGTTGTCGCCCAGGATGACGCAGATCTTGTGCCGGTCGGCGAAGTGCTCGGCCAGCGCCAGCGCATCGGCGATGCCGCCCTCGCCTTCCTGGTACGTGTAGTGGATATGCTTCAGCCCGAACTCTTTCCCATTGGCCAGCAGCCGCAGAAAATCCCCCGAGTTGCGCCCGCCGGTGACGACCATGATGTCCTCGATCCCGGCATCCACCAACGTCTGGATGGGGTAGTAAATCATGGGCCGGTCGTAGATCGGCAACAAGTGCTTGTTGGTGATCTTAGTCAGTGGAAAGAGTCGGCTCCCGGTGCCTCCGGCCAGAACGATACCCTTCATCAGCATTCATGATAGCAGGACGGCTTCGATGCAAGCTGGGAGCGGCGCGGGCCGGGCACGCTTTGCGCTTGGCAGGCAAAGCGCCTGCCCACCGGAAGTGAATCGGAGATGCGCTTTTGGCTGCGCTGCCGCGGAGTGCTGGACGAAACTGTTCCCAGACGTCAACCGGTGCTCAGCATGCCGGCTTCGCCCGCGAGCCGAATGACCTTGCGGGCAGATTGTTTTCCGGATCGGCGGAGAGGCCGCGGTGGGCGCACCAGCCGATCGGCCGGTCCTCCGCGCGCCGCAAACGCGGCCTGATCCTCCGCTTTTCGATCGCTCCATGGGAGCCGCAACCCTCCCGTCGCGGCCGGAGCTTATCGAAACTGGTTTGCTCCACCGGACAATCGCGCAGCCGTATTCCGGCGAGTGACGCGTCCCCTACTGCCCGGTGAAGGCGAAAGCCTGCTGCAAGCTTTCCTCGGGTAGTGAGCCTCACCGCTCAAACGTTTCAACAATTCTGCCGCGAGGCGTGGTCCGGCGGCCTAGTGGGCTCCGGCCATCGACGCCTGCCACTTGAACCGGCCGGCACCATGCTGTTAAGTGTTGGGGCTTGAGCCGATATGCTCCGGAACTTCTTTCTGCTCGATCTCTGGTCCAGTTTGTGCGCGTTCGTGCTATTCGGTCTGTTCGCGTTGGTGCCTGGCTATGCGGTGGGCTGGACGGCGGACATCGTCGGCTTTCGCCGCCGCGCTTTTGCCACGCGGCTGGCGTTGAGCGTTCCCCTGTCAATCGGCGTGGCGCCGCTGCTGGCGTATTTGACGTCGCGGCTCGGGTCGGTCGCGCTGACGTGGTGCGCTTTCGGCCTGCTCTGGCTCGTATTCGTCGCCATCGTCATTCGCGAACCTGGTTCCGTCCGCTTGCCTACCGACAGGCGCACCATGATCTACGCGCTCCTCGTCGCTGCCTGGGTTGCGGTTGGGCTCCTCTCTTTGATCGATTGGAGCTGGGGCCGCCGCCTCTACGAATCCGTGGTGTCGTACGATTACGGCGTACGCAGCGCCATTGTGTCCGCCATCTCGCGGGACGGCATTCCGCCTTCGAACCCCAACTTCTTTCCGGGCCACACCGTTCCGCTTCGTTACCACTACTGCTGGCTGATCCTGCCGAGCCTGGTGGCGCAAATGGGTGGCACCTGGGTGACCTCGCGGCATGCCATCGTCGCCGGAGCGCTATGGTGCGGAATCGGGCTGATGGCCATGGTCGCCCTCTACCTGCGCTTCGTCGATCCGGAGGGCGCGCGCCGCATCCACCGCCGCGTGCTTTTGGGCGTGGTGCTCCTCGCCGTCACCGGCCTCGATATCGTCCCCAATTTGGCATCCGCGTTCGCCGGGCGCCCTCTGCCGGAGCCCGAGTGGTGGAACGAGCAGGTCTCCGCCTGGATTACGTCGATACTCTGGGTTCCGCACCATGTGGGGGCGCTGATTGCCGGGCTCGCGAGTTTTTTGATTCTGTGGCACTCCGGCGCGGCGGCGAAACGCTGGCCCGCCATTTTGGCCGCTGCCTTCTGCCTGGCCGGCTGCCTGGCCCAGTCGGTGTACGTTGGCCTGGTATTTGGCGCCGCGCTGGCGGTTTGGACCCTGATCGCGCTCGTCAAAAACTGGAAACGGGAAACCGCATTCCTGCTTGCCATGGGAGTACTGGCGCTCGCCCTCGCCTTTCCTCAGCTTCAGGAACTGGCCCGGTTCGCTCGCACGGGCCCCGGCGCATCGGTCCCGGCCGGCGGCCATTTTCTGAGCTTGGGAGTGCGGCACTTTTATCCGGCTGCCGATTTAGCGAAGCGTTCGGGCATGCCAAATCTGGTCTACGCGGCGTTCCTGCCCTTCAATTACCTTTTCGAATTCGGTTTGTTCGGCCTCGCCGGAGTGTGGTTTCTCCGGCGCGCATGGCGCCGGCGCGCGCTCGGCCGCTACGCGCTAGCAACCCTGACCATGGTCGCGGTGAGCTTGCTGATCTCGACCTTTGTGCGCTCCACCGTGATCTGGAACAACGATCTGGGTTATCGCGGCATGCTGTTGGCCCAGTTCGTTCTTCTGCTCTGGGCCGTGGACCTGTTGGACGGCACCAGAGCGGCGCGCCGCCCTCTGGTGGTCATCCTTTTGATTCTCGGCGTCGCGAGCAGCATTTACGAAGCCGCCAGCTTGCGCCTCTATGCCGTCGCTTCCGACGTTGTCGCTCTGCCCCGCTATTCCTGGCTGAATCCCGCCCCCGATACCGGACGCCGCCTCTGGGAAGTTCGCGCGGCCTACGAACGGCTCAGGAGGATGACCGGGCCCGAGGCCATCGTGCAGCAGAATCCCGACACCGATCCCGGAGACCTGCCCTGGGGCCTCTACGCCGAGCGCCGAACCGTGGCCGATACGCCGTCCTGCAACACGGTGATGGGCGGAGATCCCAGCGAATGCGCAGCCGTAATGGCAAGGATCGGGCCTCTGTTCCAGGGAGCAGCCAAGCCGGATGAAGTGGACGCCACCTGCCGCGCGCTAGGCATTTCCGCCCTGGTGGTGAAAGATACCGACCCCGTCTGGCGCGCTCCCGGGAGCTGGGTGTGGCGGCGAAACCCGGATATTTCCGGCGATCGTGTCCGTGTCTTTCTCTGCGGACGCTAGCAGCTAAGCTAGCGATGAGGTGATCCGGCTGATTTCGGCACGAAAGGCAATCGCGCGCGAAAGGCGAGCATATGCGAAGAGTCAAAAGCGCTCAAGCGAATGAAATCCGTGCTCTCAGGCGGATGAAAGACCGAGACATCGATACCACCGACATCCCACCGGTGCTCGAGTTCCTGTCACTTCCGTTCGTTTCCGAGTTTGTGTTTCGAAACGTGCGGACGTCGGAGCGCCGAAAACAGGAACAGGTCGCTGACTTCCTAATTCTTCACCGAGGGACCGGTATCCTTGTCGAACAGAAGTGTCAGGAAGATCCGAGTGCCCGGACACGACAGAAGGCTGAGTTGTGGGCTCGGAAGAAGGCGAAGGAAGGCTGGTCTCAGGCACGCCGTGCATTCACACGCCGAAGAGATTTCCCGGTCTGGTGCGATCATCCGCGACAAGGACATGTGGAGTTTCGAGGCGGCCTGCCTCCGATTCAACACAGCATCGTAACGGTAGAGGTTTTCCAGCCGGTGGATCTGCAGCCCGACGTCGAGAGTCTGCCGCTCGACCACGATGGAGTACCAATCACCTATCTTTCGGTCAACGACTTTCTGAACCTGGCGGTTCAATTGAGAAGCGTGTCGGAGCTGATGGACTACCTGGCGGCGAGGCGAACGCTTCCGCCAGCCGATCTCCGGCTGATAGGTGAGGAAAAGGAGCTGTTTAGCTTCTGGCGTCAAAGAACGTGGAGCGAGCAGAGTTGCTGTCGAGGATGATGGTGCTTATGGGTGGTGCTATGGCTTTTTACGACAAACCCAAGTGCCTCCTCATGGTGGATCGCGACAATAGCGGCTACGAGGTCGCCCTTTCCCGGCCGGGCGTTAGACCGACACAAGCCCACGTGGAGGCGGGAAAGCGCCTTTTCGGCGGCCAGCGCATCACAAGTACGCCACTCCACTTTCTTCCCGAGCACCTGAGATCGCTCGGCTGAAGATCGCTCGTTGTGCAAGCGCGATGCACTTATGAGTCGCGAGCCAGGGGCAAGTTGTTCTCGAGCGTACACACCGATGGCCGATAATCAAATGGTGCGAGTTTTGGATGCGGCATTGATCATAAATTCTGGATCGTGGAAAAGGCCATCCGCGGGCCGCCGGGACGTACGCGCGCGTCCTCGGCCGGTATGTGCGCGAGCAGCACGTGTTGACCTTGATGGACGCCCTGAATCGCATGACCGCGCAGCCTGCCGGCCGGCTGGGCACCGCAGCCAAGGGGCGGATCGAAGTAGGCGCCGATGCCGATGTGACGGTGTTTGACGCGGCGCGCGCGATCGACCGCGCCACCTTCCAAGACCCAGCCCAGTATTCGGAAGGCATTCGTTTCGTGCTGGTGGCCGGCACGCCGGTGGTGCGCGACGGCGCGCCGGTGGAAGGCGCCGCTCCAGGCAAGGGCGTGCGGCGCAAGTCTGGCTCGGAGCAATGAGCAGAGCCATGTTTGGGTGATTCAGCGGTGGGACAGACCATCGTTTTTCGTGGTCTGTCAGGTCTCGCCGGGCCGCAACGCTCGACAGACGACAAAAAACGATCGTCTGTCCCACCTGGTTTTCTGCGCCGATTCCCCGTCCGCTCTGCGGCGCACATTACCTCCGGCTATATCCGTTTGTATACCTTTTGGTAATAGACACTCCTTAGCTTTCAGCGGTACAAGGAGTCATGGTATTGCGCACCGGCGCCCGTGCCGTACTCTTACTCTGCGTGTTTGCGGCCGTGCTACCGGCCCAGCAGGATCGCATTGCTGGCGCGATCGATTCCCGCCATTCCGTAGTCATTCGAGGCAGCGTTCCGGCTCAGGCGCAGCCGAAGCACGACCTTGGGGCGGTGGAAGCCGATTTCCCGCTCGGGAACATCACCCTGATGCTGAAGCCGCCGGCCGATCGGCAAGCCGCTCTCGAACAATTGCTGGCGGAACAGCAGGACCCGGCATCGCCGAACTATCACAATTGGTTGACGCCGGAGACCTACGCCGACCGGTTCGGGGCGAGTGCGGCCGATTTGGACAAAATCGCCTTCTGGTTGCGCTCTCAGGGATTCGCCATCCGGTACACCGCACGCGGCCGCGATTTTATCAGTTTCAGCGGCACGGCGAGCCAGGTCGAGGCGGCACTCCATACCCGGATCCACCGCTACCAGGTGGGCGCCGAAATTCATTTCGCCAACGCCACGGATCTGTCGTTGCCGGCAGCCATCGAGCCGCTGGTGGCGGGTATCATGGGGCTCCACGACTTTCACCCAAGGGCGCCGCGGAAGCAAGTGTTTCCGAACTATACCGCGACTGACGGCAGTCATTACCTACTGCCGGACGATCTCGTGGCCATTTACGATCTCGCTCCTCTCTATGGCTACGGATACATGGGAGCAGGCCAGAGCATCGCGATTGTCGGACAGAGCGACATCGATCCCAAAGACATCGCGGCGTTCCGCACCACCTGGGGTCTTCCCCCGACCACCATACAGATGGTTCCCACCGGCACATACCCGGGGATCGGCAGCGACGACGAAATGGAGGCGGACCTGGATCTGGAATGGTCAGGCGCGGTGGCTCGATATGCAACGCTGATCTTCGTTTACAGCGAAGACGCGGATTACTCGGCTTACTATGCGATCGACAACAACCTGGCGCCGGTGATCAGCGAGAGCTTTGGGCTATGCGAATACACCGTGGCCGCCAACCGGATGAGCCTTTCCACTTATGAGGCAGAGGCACAGAAAGGCAACGCGCTGGGAATTACCTGGCTGGCATCGTCGGGCGATTCGGGAGCGGCCGGCTGCGATTACCAGGTCGCGACGGCAACCCAGGGTCTGGGAGTCAGCCTGCCGGCCAGCGTTCCAGAGATCACCGCGGTGGGCGGCACGGAATTCAACGAGGGCAGCGGCGCGTATTGGAGCGGCAGCAACGGGCCCTATGGCGCTTCGGGCCTCTCCTATATCCCCGAGATCGCATGGAACGACACAGCGGCGAGCGAGGCACAAGGGGGAACGATTGCGGCTAGCGGAGGCGGAATGAGTTCGGTGTACAAGAAACCCGCCTGGCAAATCGGTCCCGGCGTTCCCAACGATGGCGTGCGCGATGTGCCCGATATCGCCCTGGCCGCATCGGGCGCCCACGACCCCTACATCGTCATTGCGGAGGGGTTCGGGATTGGGGTGGGCGGCACGTCGGCCGCGGCGCCGTCTTTCGCTGGAATGGTCGCTGTACTCAATCAGTATTTGGTGCAGAACAAGGTGCAAGCGAAAGCCGGTGTCGGCAACATCAACCCGAAGCTGTACGCGACGGCGGCCGCGGGCACGCCCGGCATTTTTCACGACGTCACCGCGGGAAACAACATCGTTCCGTGCCAGACCGGCACGCCGAACTGCGCCAACGGTCAATTGGGGTACACGGCCGGTGTGGGTTACGACCTTGTGACGGGACTGGGTTCGGTGGATGCATACAACCTGATCACCGCGTGGGGCGGCATTCCGGTTGCTTCCACCACGACTACCGTCGCCGCGAATCCGGCCACCATCACAGCGGGGGGATCGGCGGTGCTGACGGCGACCGTGAAGGCTCAAAGCGGAACCGCGTCACCCACCGGAGCGGTTTCTTTCACGGCGGGAAATATCTCACTGGGCGCCGCGGCGCTCTCCGGGTCCGGAGGAACCGCCAGCGCGTCGATTACGGTTTTCGGCGGCCAGTTGCTCGCGGCCAATAACACCGTCGAGGCTTACTACGGTGGCAGCCCCACGTTCGGCTCCTCATCGGCAACGGTATCGCTCGGTGTCGGCGCTCCCACGGCAACCTCCGCGGTGACGCTGACGGTGACGCCCGATCCGGTCTGCCAGCAGGCGCCCAATGCGAATGGCGCCACGTTCTCTTTCACCATCCAACTGAACGAAACCGCTGGCGTGGCGACCACGCTGACCGGGTTCACTTTCGCCGGAGTGAGCTACTCGGCCTCGATCGCGAACTTCTTCGGCAGCACGGCGCTGCCCGCCCACGGCAATCTTTCGGCAAATTTGCAGGCGGCGAACATTGCCGTGCCATCGACGGTCGTGATGGTATTCACCGGCCGGGATACCGACGGATCGGCGTGGACGCGGCAAATCGCGGTCCCTTTCCTGCCGCAACAGACTAGCACGCAGTAGACGAGCGTCGAATAGCTTTGGAGCGTAATCGACGAACTCCGGCAACCGCTCCCTGACGGTCGCGGCTCAGAAACGCGCGACACCGAACCGCGGCCGTCAGGGAGCGGCTGCCGAATATGTAACCGTAATTGCGAAACCGAACCCTACGCGACAGGCGAACCTGGCGAGCCCGTTCCTACCGCGGCTCGCCCGGATGGGCCGAGTAAGGGCTTTGGTCGACAAGCTGGGTTTCCAATTTACAGGATGCTTGGTCGGGCCCCTGGGCCTTGCGCAGCGCGGCCAGTTCTTTCCCGGCCGCTTGCATCTCGGCGCGAAACGCCGGCGATCCATTGAGCGTCGCCACCACGGAGGCCGCCACGATGCGCCCAGCCTCGACGGCGCTCGCCGTGTGGACGCCGCAAAAGATGCGGCTGTCGCCATAGGCCCGCGCGCGGGCAAGAATGTCGGAGGCGCGGTCCGGCTCCAACTCCGCCAAAATGAGGCCGGTCGCCCAACCCAGCGTGGAATGCCCCGACGGGTAGTCGAAAGAGCCCACCATAAACGCATCGCGCGCGACGCAGATGGGGCCGTCATCCACCAGAAAAGGGCGCTTGCGCCGGTATCGTTCCTTGACGCTGCCCGAGGTTAGGTTGCATTCGGCAATGGCGCGAACCAGCAGCGCAGTGAGCCGCGGAGCGTTGCGGTCGTCGGGCGCCGAGCCCAGCGCACAGGCAAATGCGCGGAGCAGCCCGGGAACGGAGTAGTCGGCGTCGTGCTGCGCCAGCGTCCATCGGGGAGAGTTCTCGGCGGTTCGGGTGGTGCGAAAAATGGCGCGGTCGGCCAGGTCGCGTGGATCGCCGGCCACGGGCGCCGGCGGCACAACCTCAAGCAGGTTTGGGGCGTTCGTGGTCCCGAGGCCGTCGGAAGGCGCGGGCGGCATGGTCTGCGCCTGAATGGTGCTTGCGGCCAGCAGCATGGCCGCGGCGGCCAGCTTTGAATACCAGTTTGCAATTGCCATCGTGCTTTATCATCGCAGGTTCGCTTCCGGTGTTGGGACTGCGGTAATTGTGCGTTCTCATCCGCGGCCAGCCCTCGCGGCTCGTCGCCCACATCGGAGACTTGATCTTTGGCGAGAAGTGCGGGACCGGGGGTGCGCCCTACCAATCCGGATTAAGAGTCGAAGCGGTATAACGCTTGCTCGATGGTCGTGCCGCGCACTTCGATGCGCTTCAGATCCGTGGTGCCGATTCCGTGGGCTTCGGCCAGCAGCAGCGTGTTGTCGCAGGTCCTAAACGGCGCCGTGCCACGCACCGACCGCGGGTTGTAGCCCATCACCGCGGTGGCTACCGCATCGGCACATACCGGGTTCAAACCGGCAAGCATGATTCCAGGCTTCACCACATGCACGCCGCGAACCCAAGGGCCCTCTCCACCGGCGATGCTCTCGACTCCATCGACGATCGCCAGGTGGATCGGGCGCGCCGCCACCAGGTCCGCTACGATGTGCGGCACGCGGTAGCCAGGGTCCGTATTGGCGCCGAAGTGCAGCTCCTGAGGCGCCGATTTGGAAGGCTGGCGCCGGCCGCGGTGGCCCACCGCATCCCGCCCGCTCTTGGGGTTCTCATTGGGCTCATCCACGCCGGAATCGTTACCGTAAATGGACGCCGGCAGACTGCCGAAACAGTTCTTCAGAGAGAGCGTCACGCCGCAGGTTGCGTGGTTCTTTAGCTTGGCCAGGCTCACGAACACGTCGGTGTCTTGGTAGGCGCGGTTCAGGTCGAACGCCGGATACATGTAGGCGCTGCCCGGCACCGTGAATCGCGCGTAGCTCTTGCTCTTGCCGAGAGCGTTGGTGTTTTCAAACTCCACCCCATTGGCGGCCGAAACGATCGCCCGCGGATTCCATCCCGAATCCAGCATGACCTCTTCCAGCGGACCGGCGGTGGCCCAGGAGCTCTCCACGAAGCGGATCCGTTTGGCGCCGGCGCGGCCCAGGTGGTAGGCAGTGGCGCCGACCAGTTTAGGGTGCACGTAGTGCGTCAGCGCGGGAGCCATGCCGTGGATGCGCAGGCTCGGAGCGCCCGTCATATTCAACTTGATGGTGACGGTCTTATTGCGCACCAGCTTTTCGAGACCGCCCAACTGATCGAACATGATCCCCAGCTTCGCCGTGATGTCCTCATCGTAGGAAGCGCATTTGGCGATGGACACCGGCGCGGCGGGAGCATTGGAGCTTCCCGCGGCGCGCACCAGCGGCGCGGAACTAATCATTGCCAGCCATTCACGTCGAGTCATGCTACAACTCCAATCCGATGGTGAGGATGCTCGAAAGTATTTGGGAGGACACGCAGAAGTTTTTCCCGGCCTCCCCACGAGGCCGCCAGCATCCACATATGTACCAATATGGCACAAGCGCGGGCGGTCTGCACATCGGGAAGAGCACAGGCTAAAGCCCGTGCCACCTGAGATAGTAGTAATATATGCGGATGCTGGCGATGCGTTGGGCGGCATTATTGAGTTTGGCGTCACTGGTGGCTGCCGCGGCGCCGAAACCATCCGACTGGGTTCCCGCGCGCTGGCCGTGGTCCGACGCACAATCGCTGGAGCTGCTGGACGACAGCCCCATCAATTGCCTTCTGCTGAAAACCTATAGCGCCGATTTCGTGACAGCGGCGGCGAGCCGCGGATTGGTGCTGCTGGCGGTGATCCCCGGCACTGGAGATGTAGTCGCCGCGGCTCGCAAGGCGCTTTCGGCTGGCGTGACGGGCGTGGTGCTGGAGGGCAGCTTTCCGGACGATACCGTGGCCGCGGTCGGGCGGGCGGCGGGAAGCGCGCCCGTAATTCGGTTGACGGCGCGCAACCATCTGCCGCTCGCATCCAAAGCTCCTATCATTGGCACTTACCAAGGCGTCTGGCCGGGAATTGAAATCGAGGCGAATGGCGCCGCGAAGGCCGGTCCGACTGGTTCGACCTGGATCGATACCAATAGCGGCTTCCTGCGCGCGGTGCGCGTGTTGGAAGACGCCTCGCTGTGGATGGCCAATGAACCGCCCCAAAAGACGATCGTCACCGGCGCGCGCTATCTGCAGGTAATCGCCGATGCCGCCATGGCCGGCGCCCGGTGGGTATTGGCGCTCGATGACGATTTCGCATCCAGGCTGAACAACCGCCAGGCCGCCGCCCTGCACGACTGGGGGCGCATGATGGGGCTGATGCGCTATTTCGAAGCTCATCCCGAGTGGCGCCGGATGCGCGAATACGGACGGGTAGCCGTGGTACAGGACCCCGCCGAAGGTGGCCTATTCTCAGGCGGCGTGCTGGATATGCTGGCGGTCAAGCATTTGCCCGCGCGGTCCGTCCCCCCGCAACTTCTCACCGCCGAAGCGATTCACGGCGCTAAGGTCACCTTAAACCTGGACGCGGGAGACCTGTCGGCCAACCAGCAAAAAGTATTGCGCGATTTCCCGAAAGGCGGCGGCATGCTCCTGAACATGCCGCCTATCTGGAAAGACGCCGGCCCGATGGGAGAGCGGTTCACCCCCACGAAAGCGGAATCCGGCGCGCTCGATTCGCTGTGGCACGAGCTGAATTCGGCGCTCCAGCGGCGCGACTATGGCGTGTCCCTCTTCAACGTCTCCTCCATGATTTCGAACGTGCTGGTTTCCGAAGACGGGAAAATCATCGTCGTGGATCTGGTGAATTATTCGGATTACCCGGTGGAGGATGTCTCCGCGGTGATTCCGGACGACTACAAGAAAGCGACCCTCATCACGCCCGACGGCGCGGACAAAATTCTCGAGATCGCTCCCAGCATAGACGGGCCGGGTGTGACCATTGCGAAGATGTTTGTCTGCGCCACGATCAAGATCGAGCAATAGTCGGTGGGGCAGACCATCGTTTCTTGTGGTCTGCCAGCCAGGCTTTTTCCGATCTTACAGCGCAGACCGCTTCGCCGCGGCGGCGGATGAACGTGCGCTTTGTATTGCGCGCCTGTCTGGCAGACCACAAGAAACGATGGTCTGCCCCACGGACTATGTGAAAATATGGCTGGATCAGGAGAGTTCACTTTGACGATTCCAATGCGCGCACGTGGGAAGAGAGAACGCCGGATACGGATCTCGGGTTTCTTCGCGTGCTCGATTCTGGTATCGGGCCTGGCGGCACAACCGGCGCCCGAATGGCCCACCGATGCACACGATTATCGGATCCACATGATTGGCCAGGCGCACATCGATCCGGTGTGGCTTTGGCCTTGGCCGGAAGGTCTTTCCGTCGTGCATAGCACCTTTCGATCCGCGTTGGATCGCATACAGGAAACCTCCGGCTTCGCGTTTACGGCCAGCTCCGCGCAGTTTTATAAATGGGTCAGCGAAAACGACCCCGCCATGCTGGCGGAGATTCGCAAGAGGGTGGAGGAAGGCCGGTGGGGCTTGGTAGGCGGCTGGTGGGTCGAGCCCGATGTCAACATTCCCAGCGGAGAATCGCTAATCAGGCAGGGTTTGTATGGGCAGTTGACCCTCCGTCATCTACTGGGGCGCACGGCGCGGGTTGCCTACAATCCCGATTCCTTTGGGCATACCGGAACTCTGCCGCAGATTCTCAAGCTGGAAGGCATGAACGATTACGTCTTCATGCGTCCGCAGCCGAATGAGAAAACGCTGCCGGCGAATTTGTTCTGGTGGTCGGCGCCCGATGGCTCACGGGTGCTCGCGTATCGCATTCCGATCAGTTATAACGATGACGCGTCGGTGCGGAAACGCGTGACTGACGTACTGGCCCACTACCCCGATCCCGCCAAGGACCTGATGGTTTTCTATGGCGTTGGCGATCATGGCGGCGGCGCCACCAAGGAAAACATCCGCTCGATTGAACGGATCCAGAGCGAGCCCGCCGCTCCCACGCTGATTTACAGCACGCCGGAGCGGTATTTCGCCGAGATTCGGGATTCCCACCTGGCCGGGCTACCGGTCTATACGGGCGATCTGCAACATCATTCGGTGGGCTGCTACACGGCCGAATCGGCGGTGAAGAAGCTGAACCGGACCACGGAAATCGCGCTCCAGACGGCGGAGAAGATTGCGTCGATCGGCGCTCTGGTATGGGGCGCCAATTACCCGGCCCGCGATTTCGAGACGGCTTGGGAGCGGGTGCTCTTCCTGCAGTTTCACGACAGCCTGGCGGGAACGGCGCTTCCGGAGCATTACCAGCACGCCATGCCCGATGGATACCATTACGCGCTCGATATCGCATCGCACGCCATGTACCAGGCGGCCCAGAAACTCGCCTGGCAGATTCCCGCCACAGACCCCGATTCGGATTACCTGGTGGCTTTCAATCCGCACGCCTGGCCGGTGGCGGCGAATCTGGAATACGATTTGGCATGGAGGACCGACCTCGCCGGCAGTCTCGAGGATGAGAGCGGCAAACCGATGGAGCTTCAGTGGGCGCCGCCCACGACGGAGGTGAATGGCCGGAGGCGTTTCCTTGCTCGCGTCGATCTTCCCGCGCTTGGGTATCGCCAGATCCGGATCCGCAAAACGGCAGGTCCGAAAATCGAGCCGGGAGTTCGAGCGAGCGAGCATGGCCTCGAGAATCAACATTTAGCCGTGACGTTTGGTCCGGACGGGACGATTGGATTGTTTGACAAGGACAACCATAAACAGATCTTCACGGACGGCCAAGCTGGCGCGCGGGGACTCGTAATGGACGACCCGAGCGATACCTGGAGTCACGGCGTACGTGCTTATGACCAACAAACCGGTGCATTTGGAAACGCCACGGTGCGCGTGCTGGAGAACGGGCCGGTGCGCGCGAGCGTGAGGGTGGAGTCTCGCTGGGGTCAATCGTCGATGATCGCGGACTGGCTGCTCTACTCCGATAGCCGAACCGTGGAGGCGCGCGTAACACTGGATTGGCACGAACAGCGCAAGATGCTGAAGCTCTCGTTCCCGGTGGATATCGCCGCGCCGCGGCCCACTTACGAAATTGCCTACGGGACCATTGTTCGCGACACCAGCGGCGACGAGGAACCCGGGCAGCGCTGGCTCGATCTTACCGGCGCCGACAACAGTTACGGCTTGGCGGTAATCAACGACGCCAAATATGGATACAGCGTTTCCGGGAGCGACATGCTGATTTCCATCGTACGCGGAGCGCCCTTCGCGCATCACAACCCGCACGTTCTCGACCCGAATGCCGATCACCAATGGCAGGACCAGGGGCGGCAAACCTTTCGTCTGCTGCTGGCGCCCCATCGGGGCTCCTGGCAGGAAGCCGGGCTGCCGCGCATGGCCGAAGAGTTCACCACTCCCGTGCCGATCGTTTATCAGGGAATTCACCCGGGCAGCCGTCCGGCGGCTGACTCCTTTCTCTCCGTGGACGCTTCCAACATCATCGTATCCGTGGTGAAAAAACAAGAGCAGGGGGACGATCTGATCCTCCGGTGCTACGAGACGGCGGGGCGCGCTACATCGGCTTCGATCGATCTTCGCTTCGCCAAACGGCGATGGACCGGCCAGTTTCGCCCATCCGAGATCAAGACGCTTCGCTTTACTCCTTCGACTGGAGAGTTCCGGGAAGTGAGCGCGCTCGAGGAATGACAGGATGACTCAGCTTTGGGCCGGAGTAGACATTGGAGGGACGAAGACCGCCGTCGTGCTCTCGGCCGAACCTCCCGAGGTGATCTGCCGGCGTGAGACTGCCACCTTGCCTGACAATGGCCCAGACCGCGTGCTGGATTGGATCCAACACAGCATTTGCGAGATGTTGACATCCTGCGGCGCGAGCCGGACGGCGCTCGCTGGAATCGGAGTAAGTTGCGGAAGCCCGCTCGACCGGGTCGCCGGAGTAATTCAAGCGCCGCCGAACCTGCGCACGTGGGTGGATGTTCCGATCACGGGCATTTTTACGAGTGAGTTCGCGTGCCCGTGCAGGCTGGAGAACGATGCCAATGCAGGCGCCGTGGCGGAGCATCGATTTGGCGCGGGTAAGGGCATGGACCATATGGTCTTTCTTACGATGGGAACCGGCCTGGGCGCGGGAATCATCGCCAATGGACATCTGTATCACGGCGCGACGGACTCAGCCGGCGAAATCGGACATGTGCGGCTTTCTCGTAGGGGTCCCATCGGGTATCACAAAGCCGGATCCGTTGAGGGCTGGGCAAGTGGCGGCGGCATTGCGCAGATGGCCGAGCGCGCGGTCCGAGACGCCTGCCTGAAAGGAAAACAGACGCTGCTGGCCGAAGCTCACCGCACCGGCAAGCCTCTCAGCGCGCGTGATGTGGCGATGGCCGCCAAGGCCGGCGACGCCTTGGCAGCGCGGATCATCCGTACTGCCGGCGGAAGGCTCGGCGAGACGCTGGCCATACTGGTGGACGTGCTCAATCCGCAGAAAATCGTGATTGGCGGTCTGGCGTTGCGGCTGGGCGATGCGTTGTTGGCGCCGGCGCGCGAGGTGATGCGGCGCGAGGCTTTGTCGCAAGCCGCCGGCGCCTGCGAAGTGGTTCCGGCGGCGCTCGACGAACGAATCGGCGACATTGCGTGCCTGTGTGTCGCCATGGGATTAGACTAGGAAGACCACGGGTTGAAGCTCGTGGACTTCTTACTGTGCCCGCTCCAGAATCACCAGCGTGCTGTCGAAATCGCCGCGCAGGTTCACATTCAGCCCGGCATGCATCAGGTATGCGCCGCTGAGCGCCGGTTGCCTTTCGACTAACTTGTTGTCTATGGATTCTAGTTTGTAAGTAGCCTTTCGGTCGAGGCCTCTCAGATATAAGGTTGGCGCCGGTGTATTGTATTCCTGCGAGTGGCGGAAGACGAACACCGCCGACTGCTTGCCGTCGGCGGAAACGTACTGGTCGGAGGTTACGTCGCTGGTGCGCGGGGAAAGCAGACGGTACGGATCGCCTAACTGCACGGTCGGCCGGATGCGCTTGTAGATTGCGATCATCTTCGTTGCCAGCGCGAAATCGCTTTCCCCCCAGCCATTCAGGTTGGCGCCGATGCCGAGCGCGCCCTGCATGGCCACCAGGAAACGGTACGATAGCGGCGTGCTGCGCGAGTTCATGTTGGGGACGTCCGTTACCCACGCCGACATGACCTTCGCCGGATAGGCCTGCGAAAAGCCTTCTTGAATACGCAAGCGATCGAACGCTTCGGTATTGTCCGACGTCCACACTTCATCCACACGCTGGAGCATCCCCAAATCCACCCGTCCGCCACCGCCGGAGCAGGACTCGATTTCGAGCTTCGGATGGCGGGCCCGCAGACGGTCGATGATTTCGTACAGGTTGCGGACGTAGGCGACCCAAAGCTTCTGCTGATCGACCGGCTCGGCTTCGGGCCATCCGGGCTCGGAGAAACTGCGATTCATGTCCCATTTGAAATAGCGGATGTTGTTTTCGGTGGCCAGCTTATCGAGCACGCCGAAGATATACTCCTTCACGTCGTTGCGCGCCAGGTTCAAAATCATTTGGTTGCGTAGCTCGCTGCGCGGCCGGCCGGCGAAATGGATTACCCAATCCGGATGCGCGCGGTAAAGATCGCTGTCGGCGTTGACCATCTCCGGCTCGACCCACAGGCCGAAGTCCATGTTGAGCCGGTTGACTGCGTCGATCAACGGCTTCAGGCCGTGCGGAAATTTCCGCGGGTTGACGAACCAGTCACCCAGGCCGGCATGATCGTCGTCCCGTTTCCCGAACCAGCCATCGTCCATGACAAACAGTTCCACCCCGAGCTTCGATGCTTTTTCCGCCAGTGCCTTCTGGCCGGCCTCGTCGACGTGAAAGGTGGTGGCCTCCCAGGAGTTGTACAGCACCGGACGCAAGCGGCTGGAAAGGCCGCCGGGCAGGATTTTCTCGCGGGTGAAGCGGTCGAGCGCGCGCGAGGCGCTTCCGAATCCGCCGGCCGAAAATCCGGCGAAAAACGCCGGGGTTTCCAGGCTTTCGGAGGGATTGAGGCGGTACGCGAAATCGAAGCTGTTCATGCCGCCGGTTACGCGCACCTGCCGATAAGGAGTCTGTTCCACGGTGATGCGCCAGTTTCCGCTCCAAGCCAGAGCGCCGAACCACACGCGCCCGTGCTCTTCGCTGGCATCTCCGGTGTCTACCGCAAACCACGGGTTGAAATTATGGCTGGTGTGGCCCTTGCGGCTTTCGATCACCTTCTGTCCCTCGTGGATCGGCTCGCGATTGAGTTGCATTTCGGCCGCCCACCGGCCGCTGAGATAGCTGAGACGGTAACCATCGCCCGGAGGCAGATACCAGGCGGCGGATTGCGCACTCTGAATCGTGAACGGGCGAGTTGTGCCGTTGCGGACCCTGGCACTGCGCGAGAGGATGCCGTAGTCCGGGTACACGCGATAGTGGAGCGTTACTTCGATGGGATCGTTCACATCCTTCAGCGTGATGTCGAGCTCGTCGCCCTGAATCCGATGCGAGGCGTAACGCAAGACCAGGTCGCGGTTGCCGTCTTCACGCGCAATTTTCAAAGCCGGCTCGTAATAACGCGGCCCACCCCAACCCGGAAACTCCTCCTTTTCCAGCATCTGGCGCGGGTCGAAAGACGAAATGTCAGTGAGCGCCGCGGGGGCCGACAGATCCTCCAGCCGCCACAAGGGCGCGCCCCAATAGAGGTGCCGCAGGGCGCCGTCCGGGCCAATGCCCATCGCGTAGGAAGAAGTGCGCGTGGTAAGCAACCAAGTTTTCGGCCCTTCTAAGTACTGGATGGATTGCGCGGCGAGCGCCGCAACCGCGAGGCTCGCAATCACCAATCGCCTCGCGATAATTCGAACGATAGGGGACAGCATCGCCTGAAATTATGGCACAGAAAGCGCGGTCGATCTTCTATAATGCGTCCATCGCGCAGGCTAGCCTGAATTTTCGCGCCAGAACGTGAGATAACGTTCGGTTTCGCCCGATCCCCATCCATCGAAGCCTCCGCCACGCGATGCGTTATTCATCTGGTGAATTTATCTACATAAATGCGCAT
>Ga0187868_1000852_pt1 | contig 23245 bp, 21 predicted proteins | sample June2016WEW_13_4_FD_133014 | JGI IMG/M metagenome (GOLD analysis project Ga0187868, IMG submission 133014) | Peatland microbial communities from SPRUCE experiment site at the Marcell Experimental Forest, Minnesota, USA - June2016WEW_13_40 | ecosystem: Environmental > Terrestrial > Soil >... | reverse complement strand
TCCGCTTGAATGAACTTGTTGACCGTGAGGGTGTCGAACGGCACCATTTCGCCCACGCGCGACCATTTGACGACCAGATTCAACACCTTGCCGTTCACCGGGCGCGTCGGCACTTTATAGACCATGCTCGTGCCCTCCAGCCGCTTGCGCTTGGCCTCAAACCACTCGCGCGCATACCAGTTCTCCGGCAGCAGGCTTTTCCAGAATGGCAACCCGAAACGCGTGAGATACAGATCGCCGCCGTCCGCCGTCTTCAAGTGAATGTAATCCACGCCCAGCAGCGAGATGGCGCTGCGTGCCGCCGGCAAATCCGCCGGCAAAACCGGCGGCGGATTTGAAACGGATGCGGTCGAGGCGGAAATCTTTGGTGCTGGCGTTGACATTTGGAACGCTCCGGATGTTCCCACTTTTTCTTCTCCAACAGCATCCAGCGCCGGACAAGGAACGTCTCACCGGATTTTGGCGCATGCTTGACCTCGTTTGCCGCCGGTTTTGTCAGGCCGGATAACGGATTAAGTTCCCGTCTTGAAATCAGCGGCCCTCGGGAAAAGCAAAAAAACGAAATGAGCGCACACTCAAAGCAGACGCTAATTTTTCAAAAAACAGTGCTTCCTATTTACCGGCAAACAGGCTATAATTTTCGGAGCGTCGGTTTCCGACGGACTCCCGCCAGGGTGTTTCAAGGGATGCCCTTCCGGCGATTCCGGACTTTTCTGTCGTGAGCTTTTCTCCTTGTGGAGCGAAGCGCTGGCGGTGCGGTTTATATTATGTCACAGCCGAAGATTATTCAGGGCGGGATGGGCGTGGCCGTGTCCGGCTGGACTTTGGCGCGCACCGTTTCCAAGTTGGGACAACTTGGCGTCGTTTCCGGAACGGGATTGGCCATCGTTTTCTCGCGTGCCCTTCAGATGGGCGATCCCCAAGGCCACCTGCGCCGTGCAGTGCAACAGTTTCCGATTCCCGAAGTCGCCGCGCGCGTGCTGGCGCAAAATTTCGTTCCCGGCGGAAAATCTCCGGCCACGCCATTCAAAATCGCTCCCATGCCGACGCTCCGCCCCGGCCCGGCGCTCGTCGAATTGACGGTCATGGCCAATTTCGTGGAAGTGTTCCTGGCCAAGGAAGGCCACGGCGGATTGGTCGGAATTAATTTTCTCGAAAAAATCCAGTTGCCCACCCTGCCCTCGCTTTACGGCGCGATGCTCGCCAACGTGGATTACGTGCTCATGGGCGCCGGCATACCGCGCGCCATTCCCGGTGCGCTGGATCGTCTGGCGGAAGGTGAACCGGCTCAAATAAAAATTGACGCCATCGGCGCGTTGCCCGGCGAGGAATTCCTTTCCACGTTTGACCCGCGCGCCTTCTGCAAAGGCCGGCTCCCGGCGGTGAAACGTCCGCAATTTCTCGGCATTGTCGCCTCGGTGACCCTTGCCATGGCTTTGGCCAAAAAGGCCAGCGGACACGTGGACGGCTTCGTCATCGAAGGCGACACCGCCGGGGGACACAACGCCCCGCCGCGCGGCCCGCTGCAACTCAACGCCATCGGCGAACCGATATATGGCCCGCGTGATGTCGTTGACCTCGAAAAAATTCGCGAGCTGGGCCGGCCATTCTGGCTGGCCGGGTCGTATGGGCGGCCGGGCCGGCTGGCCGAGGCCTTGCGACTTGGCGCATCCGGCATTCAGGTGGGAACGGCATTTGCGTTTTGCAATGAATCCGGCCTCCGCCCCGAACTCAAGCAGCAGGCTTTGCAAATGAGCCGTGCCGGCACCGCGCGCGTTTTCACCGACCCGATTGCCTCGCCCACCGGTTTTCCGTTCAAGGTGGTTCGGATGCCCGGCACGCTTTCAGAAGCCGATCAGTATGCGGCCCGGACGCGCATCTGCGACCTGGGTTATCTCCGGCATCTTTATCGCAAACCGGACGGGACACTGGGCTACCGTTGCCCGGCCGAGCCGGTGGATGATTATGTCAAAAAAGGCGGGGCGCTCGCAGACACACAAGGCCGTAAATGCCTTTGCAATGGACTCCTCGCCAACATCGGCCTCAACCAGGTGCGTTCCGAAATGGAACAGGAATTGGCGTTGATGACCGCCGGCGACGACGTCGCGCAAGTCGCGCGGTTTCTCAAGCCGGGTTGCGACACTTACACCGCCGCGGACGTTGTGCGCTGCCTGTTGGACGAGACGATTCCCGTCAACGGGGTTGATCTTTCAGCCTCGCATCCAAGTCCAGCGCACGTGTGAACATCGCCAGCCCGCCGTCGGGCGTGCGCGGCCATTGTTCCTGCGGACGATCCAATAAAACTCCACGCCGTTGCCATCCGGGTCGCGCAGATAAAGCGCTTCGCTCACGGCGTGAATCCGGCCGCGCCGTCCGGTTCAATGCCCGCCGCCAGCACGCGACGCAACGCATCGGTCAGCAGCGCGCGGGTCGGATACAAAATCGCCACGTGATACAAACCGGTCATACCCGGCAGCGGCGGCGAACCGCCCGCGCTTTCCCAAGTATTTAACCCAATGTGATGATGATACCCACCGGCGGAGAGAAACGCCGCCTGCGATCCAAAACGCTGTGTCAGTTCGAAGCCGGGCACGTCACGATAGAAACCCATCGCCCGTTCGAGGTCGGCCACCTTCAAATGCACGTGACCAATCCTGACTTTGGCGTCAATCGGAGGAGGGTTCCCGGCCATAATTTGTTGGTTTGCTTTTCTTTGGAATCAATTCTCATTGCCCAAACTCGCGCCGGGCGGCCTCAAGCCCGCGTTCATAGGCGGCAATCAGCCGATCCCACGCGGCATTGGCCTCCTCGTCAATCTGTCGGCGCGCCGGGTTGGCGTCGAACCACGCAATCGTGCGTGCAATGCCCTCGCGGAACCGCGTGGTGCAGACAAAATCGGGCACGAAGCGTTTGATCTTGGTGTTGTCGAACAAGGCGGAGTGCGACTTGTCGCCCAGCAACGTCCCTGTATCTTCCGGAATACAGGCGGTGATGAAATCGGAGGCGATGTGTACCAACCGGGGGGCCGGAACGCCCGCCGCCTCCGCTGTGAATTGATAAATCTGGTTCCAGGTCAGGACCTCGTCGGAGGTAATATGGAAGGCTTGACTGATCGCGCCTTGCTGGCCGAGCAACCCGATCAGGCCCTTCGCGAAATCGCTGTTGTGCGTGATGGTCCAGAGCGAAAGTCCGTCGCCGGGCACGATCACCGGCTTCCCCCGCCGCATCCGGTCCACCGCCGTGTAACTCTTGAGCCAGCTGTTCACCGCGAGTGGCACGACCGTGTCTCCGTAGGTCAACGACGGACGCACCGTCGTCACCGGAAACGTTTCCTCGCGCAGCAGGTGTTCCTCACCAGCAGCCTTGTTCCGCGAATAATCCCAGAACGGGTTCGCCAGCGGTGTGGACTCGGTGATGAGGTAATGCGCGAGCGGCTTCTGATAGGCGCTGGCCGAGCTGATGAAAACATACTGCCCGGTCCGGCCACGGAACAGCGCGATGCGTTGCTCGATCTCCGCCGGGGTAAAGGCGATGAAATCCACCACGGCGTCCCAGTTCTGTTTGCCCAACGCCGCTGCCGTCGCCGCGGGATCGGCGATGTCGGCCGTGATTTGATGCGTGCCCGGCAACGCGGGTCGCCGGGCGCGATTGAGGAGGGTGACGTGAAATCCGCGCGCCACTGCCAGTTGGGTGCAGGCCGTGCTGATGATGCCGGTGCCGCCGAGGAAGAGAACTTTCATGGTTGATCAGGTTTGGTTTTCAATCACCGTCCGTTCACAAAGCCATTATAGCATTGGAATTACCGCCGTCTTGATAAAACACGAACGAACGTTCGCGGTCGGCCGCCTTCAAATACGCGCGGCCCGCACGTCCGGATGAGCCGGCGGAGATTGTCTCAGCGGTCCGTCCCTGCCAATCCAACTTCACTTGCCGCGGAAAAATGATATATTGCAGCCACTGATATGAAAACCATCGCTCCGGCTGAACTCCAAAAACTTCTGGCCGCCCATCCCGGCCTGTCATTGCTGGATGTCCGCACGCCCGTGGAATACGCGGAGGTGCATGTCCCGCAGGCGCGCAATGTGCCGCTCGACAAACTTTCGCCGAAGGCGCTGTTTGATGCGGACCAACTGCCCAAAGGCCAGCCGGTTTATCTCCTTTGCCGTTCGGGCGGACGCGCCACCAAGGCGGTGGAACAGTTCGCCCGGGAAGGATTCGATCAGGGCATCATCGTCGAAGGCGGCACGCAGGCGTGGATTGAAGCCGGGCTGCCGGTGACCCGCGGCGCCGCCAGAGTCATCAGCCTCGAACGCCAGGTGCGCATTGCCGCCGGCTCGCTGGTGCTAATCGGGGTATTGCTCGGTTGGTTTGTGCATGGCGGATTTTTCGGACTTTCGGCGTTTGTGGGCGCGGGACTCGTTTTTGCCGGCGTCACCGACTGGTGCGGCATGGGTCTGCTGCTGGCGAAGCTGCCGTGGAACCAACAGTCAGGCTGCGCCTCCGGTTCCTGTTGCGAAGTGAAGCATTGATGCTGGGGAGAATGACTTGCGCCGCAACAATCCCAAAGGGATTGCATCATTCAGCCCAGGGTTGTCCCGCAACGCGGGGACTACCCTGCGCAACCGAACCGAAAACCCATCAACCCTGAAAGGGTTGAATCCATTCGCCGAACATCCGCACCGCGTTTGTCACGCGATTCAACCCTTTCAGGGTTGGAATTCTTTTGGTTTCTGCCACCCAGGGTAGCTCGTGCCCCGCAACCCTTGGGCTGATTGATTTCATCCCGTTGGGATGATGCGCTTTTCCTTGTCATGGCGTGAAAACCAAAAGGGCGTCTGGGCATTGGAAAAATTGTTGCTGACAATGTCCGGGCCGGTGTTACAACTTTTGCGGGTTTCGTATCCGGGTGATTCAAGCCGTTCGCAACCAAACAAACGTGAACCTAAAGAGTTGAAACGATTCCGGCCGGGTTGAAACCAGCACTGGTTTTGGAAAAATCGCCATGACAAGGAAAAAAGACAAGCGAGCGAAACGGTCAAACGATGCCGGGGACGGCAGGCCTGTCACCGTGCCCGACGAAAAGCCGCACAAAATCAAAACCAAGCTCTACCGAAAGGAATTGAAGCGGCTGCAAATCGAGCTGGTCAAGCTGCAGGAATGGATCAAGCACAAGAACCTTAAAGTCGTGGTTATTTTCGAGGGACGCGACGCCGCCGGCAAAGGCGGCACCATCAAACGGATCAGCCAGCGGATGAACCCGCGCATCTGCCGCGTCGTCGCTTTGGGGACCCCCACTGAAAAGGAGAAAACGCAATGGTACTTCCAACGCTATGCTCCCCACCTTCCCGCGGCGGGGGAGATGGTGTTGTTTGACCGCAGTTGGTACAACCGGGCCGGGGTTGAGCGGGTGATGGGCTTTTGCACCGGGGCCGAATATCAGGAGTTTCTCCACTCCTGTCCGGAGTTCGAGTGCATGCTGATCCGGTCGGGGATCATTTTGATCAAATACTGGTTCTCCGTGAGCAACGAAGAACAGGAACAGCGGTTCCAGTCCCGCATTCACGATCCCACCAAACGCTGGAAGCTCAGTCCGATGGACCTCGAATCGCGCCGACGCTGGCAGGATTATTCACGGGCCAAAGATGAAATGATGGCCCATACCGACATCAAGCAATCTCCCTGGTACGTGGTCAATGCGGACAACAAGAAACGCGCCCGGCTCAACTGCATTCGACACCTGCTCAAACAGATACCCTACAAGGACCTGACTCCGAAACCAATCCAACTGCCCCGACGCCCGGCCGACAAAGGATATGTTCGTCCCCCGATCACCAAACAAACCTTCGTGCCGAATTACTACGGTTGAGAACCGGCCGGAGGCGGGACGCGAATTTCACGAAAGGGCACGAATCTGCTCCGCTAACATATCGGGCCACAGGCCCGACGCTGCATTCATACGGAATTACGTTCGAAGCGCTGCGAATTGATTGACGCTCCTCCTCTCCCGCCCTGCGGGCACCCTCTCCCCCGCTGCCAGCGGGGGAGAGGGGCGGGGCGAGGGGGCGCTTCGTCGGATTGTTTAAATGCCTGCCTCGGCTTTTATGGCAGTTTGATTGCACATCGGTATCAGTCCTCGTCGTCCGACATCTCGTTGAGCACCTTCCAGCCGTCCTTGGTTTTTGCCACGAGCAGATTGAGCTGGTTGAACGTCCCGTCCCGTAACCGGTGAAGCTCCGTCACCATCACGACGCCGTCGGTGTAAAGCTGACGGTCAATGAAAAAACTTTCCACGCCCTTGAGGTCAGGCCAGGACTCCGTGGTTGCCTTCCGGTAGGTCCGCTCCAAAAGCAGGGCGTTCTTCTTCCGGAACTCCGGGTCACGGGCCAGGTTTGGGTCAAGGTCCAGTAATTTCAGCGTTCCCTCGATCATGAAATTCTTGCAGACGCAGGCGGATTCAATGTTCTGCCGGCGATAGGCATCCTCCAGACAGAGAATGACGCCTTCCGGCGTGTCGAAGTCCTTTTCGACGGGAGGAAGCAGCGTGCGCAACTGCTCCAAGGTCAGTTCTGGTTCTACGTTCTCTCGCATGGTGCTGTCATTGCCGGGCATGGGCTACCGCCCAACTTATTATCAGGCCGCCGTTCTGGCAATCTGTTCCTCAAGCGTTCACGGAGCACGCGCGGGCGCGCACGATTATTTTGAAGACGACGTTTTGGCTGCGGGCGGGTTGGTATCCGCCTTGGGCAGGATGTCCGAGGCTTTCATGTGCAGGGTTTGTTTGTCGCGCGTTATGATCGTTCTCTCTTCGCCAATCGCCACCGCCACCCGGCCCAGAAACACCCGCCCGTCCTTGAGCCATATCAGATCGGGCTGACTGTTGAACCACGGATTATTCGTGGGCGTCCAGGCGAGCGGAACAAATTTTGTTCCGTTGCAAACCGGACAGGTTTGCCTTCCCGTTCCCTTGCAAACATCGCATTTCACCTTGCCGGTGCCACCGCAGACCTTGCACTTGCCGATATTCACCGCCACGCCATTTGTGTACACGATGACCTCGCCGACATGATTCTGGCTCCAGGCTTGATATCCCCCTCCGCCACTCTGGTTTGGAAATTTCTGCCACAACTCGCTTGGATCATGTCCGGCCACGGTCATGTGTATCCACACACCCTTTGACAGTTTGAGACAAGGTCCCGGACAATCCACCTGGCCATTGGTGCATCCGGGCGCGCGACAAGCCACCGTGCCTTGCCCTCTGCACTCGAAGCAGACCTTCTCATTTGGGCCCGGGCCGGCCGCCACCTTCGGCAGCGGCGCGGAATTGGTGGTCGCAGTGACCTGACCTTCGGGCGCGGAAGATTGCTTCCCGCAACTGACGAACAGCAGCGCGCCGAGAAAACAGGCGAGCACCGGGCAAAATGCGAAACGCCTCGGAAGTTGAGCCGCGTTGGCCATGCGCTGAGATTATGGCCGCCATGCTGGCGTGTAAAGATGAACGTGGCCGGCGAATGAGCGCCGGGTGAAGGATTAATACCAATTCCCAGAGACAATCGGCACATTGGTAGGGCGCGTCACTCCGTGCGCGCCGCAATCGTTGTGCGGACGAACGGCGGGCAGAGGACTGTCCGCCCTACCGAGGCTTGTTCCGGTTGTCATTGAGAAATGATTAAAATCCACGTCCGGAAAATTCGAGAACGAGCCGTCTTCGTTACACTTCCGTCTTCGTCCCGTATTGTGGGACTTCGCCGGGACAAGCTGGCGGGCCGGCGAGGATGAGGAAAAACCGCCGTCGCCGGTTTATTCCTCCAGAACGAACCGCCATTGGCAGAAGGTTTCTTTGGGGTGCGGATCCGGTGGGGCAAAGACACAGGACACGCGAATCCGGTCGTCAATGGCCCGGGCAAAACTTTCGAATTCCGCGTGGTGCATTTCCTTGCACGCATATTCCCCCAATCCGCGCTTCAACCGCGCTTCCTGGCTGGGACAGGATGGGACCGTAAGCACCACTTCGTGCTCTGATTCCTGGATTTGGTATCCGATCAAAATCGTCCAGGGATACAGCTTGAGCGCGCGCACGAATCCCTTCAGGCCTTTCTCCTGAATCTGGAATCGCGCCACCAATTCTTTGGCCGCCATGCCGCCCACGCGACCCCAGACCTGCTCATTCAAATGCTCGGCGACGCCCTGGCCGAAGCGTTCGGTGGCATAGATGAACCAAAAGGCGTCCGCCACTTTGTAGTGCCACAGCAGGAAGTCCAGGTAACGCCGGAGTTCGCCGGCTTCCATGGTCTCGAACGTGTTTTGAAAACTGGTGTTCATGATTAAAGATTTTGTTGGCGGTGACATTGGCTGTGCCCTGCTCACGTTTTCGCATAAACCTCTGCACCTTTTTTCACAAACGCGCGAGCTTTTTCCCGGTCATCCCGACTGGGCAAGGCCGACGTGCAAGCCAAGACCCGCGACCTGTTCGAAACCGAACTGGCCAAGTTGAATTAATTGCAGTGTCGCGTATCTCACGCGATGGTGCGCCGCGGATCCACGCGGCAACACGGCTGATGCCATCTGGCGCTACGGATCGGGCGGCCATTGGCCGGTCGGGTGGAAATTCCGGTCTTTTCCCGCGTAAAAGGCCTTCGGCCTCACGCGGTTAGCTGCGTAAAAGGGCGTAAAGCCCCGTGGGGCCACGCCCCTTTACGGGGCCTTCGGCCTCACGCGGCAGGCGGCGTAAGATCGGTAACAATGAAATCTTACAGGGTGCAGATGAGCACCGTCTCCACTATTGACATGGCAACTGAAAAGGCGACCAGGCGCTGGAAGAACTGATTGAATATCTGAAGCGTCTTCTCGAGCTGCTGGGTCGCTGACTCCACGATCTGGGTGAGGCTCCGGTCCAGTTGCCCGCTGAGTGACCCCGTGTTAATCATCCCCTTGAGGTCGTCCTCCAGCAGCGCCGGCGTCCCGAAGGCATCTCCGAAGGTGCCGTTCTGTGCCAGTATTCGGCGGGCTTTCAGCAAATCCTGACGAATGGCGTCATTGCGAACGGTCTGCCACGCCAGGTCGAACGTGACGACCACCCCCAGGCCCCCGGCCTCGTAGGCAAGCCGGAACGTGGCAAAAAACAAGACGACCGCCAGACGGATCTCGGTCTCGCGGATGAGCGGGATCTGCAAAAGGACGAGGTCAACCACCCTTTTCACCGGCTGCAGCTTGAACAGAAGCCACCCCAACAGGGCGAGCAGCAAGCCAGCCCCGAAAGTGGCGCAAAAAAATTGCCAGGCTGCCTGGTACTTTCCGAAATACACGAAAACTCCGGTGCGAATGATCCAGCCGAAGACGATGCAGACAAGGGGATAGAGCCAGGTGTTGCGCACAAGCCGCACGGAGGGTCCAGTCCGGTGGCAATGATGGTAAAGCAATTGAAATGCTTCCACCAGCCGGCCACCCGTTTCTCCCGCACGAACCACCGGGAGGAAATAGCGCGGGAAATTCCTCACCCCGGGCTCGAGAGCCTTGGAAATCGACATTCCCTGATCGCACCGTTTCAGAGCGACGCGAACAACCTCCCGAAGCACCTTGGAGCGCGTTGCTGCCCCGCTCAGTTCCAGCGACTTTTTCACCGGCATCCCCGATGAAATGCAAGTTGCCATCGAGTCCGCAAAGAGCCACAGGGTTTGGTTGTCGATTCTCATGATGACGTGGCGATGCACGACGACCCGGTTAATTGATAGTGGTGTTCGCGGCGCGCCTCCTGTTCCTGACAGGCCGGGGACAGGTGGAATTTCTCGCAGGCCCGAAAATCCGTCACAAGCTCTTTACCCTTTGCCGCGTAAAAGGCTTTCAGCCTCACGCGGCAGGCTGCATCAACTTGTCGCGCCGAAAGCGGATGAAGGCGGAACCCGGCTGGCATGGTGACTGCGAGTGTGTGCCCGAACGCCAGCGGCGTCAATGCCGCGTAAAGCTTCCGCCACGCGGCGGGCCGGCTCGGCGCCACAAAATCAGCGCTTCAATGAACGCAGATAGGCCACCACCGCCACCGCGTCGTCGTGATTGAAACGGAATTGCGGCATGGGCGGCATGGCCCGTTTGCCCAGCGTGTTGGCCCCCGTTTCCAGAAACTTCATCGCCTGCTCGTCCGTGGCAAAGGTCGGCAACCCCGCAATCCCCGGAGCCACCGCCGCAAAAGGCATCGGACGCACCGGCTTGATGTCGAGCACATCCCCTTGCAGCCACGCGGTGCGGTCATACTCACCCTTGTCGGTCTTGGGCGTGTGACATTCTCCGCACATCGCCACGCGATCGACCAGATACTGGCCGCGTTTGATTAGCACATCGGAAGCCGGTTCCGCCCGGGCCGGGATAACGATTTTCAAGGCGAACAGACCTAACGCCAAAAAGAGCAACGCGAGAAACAATTTGGATTTCATGCGCGTTTTTCTAGCGATTCACCAAAGCCGGAACAAGCGGAAAACACCTGTCGAAACCACGTATGGACACGGATGGATACGGATAAAAAGGCGATTTTCCAGCGAGAACATCAACTCACGAATAATCAGTTCTTGAAAACCGTGTGAAATATTCGTTTCCCCAGCCCAATCCGTGTGAATCCGTCCCGCTCTGCGGGATCCGTGGTTAAAATGTTTGCGTCGGAGCGGCCACGTCTGGTTTCCGACACTGGACAAAGCCCCAGCCGCAGGTCAACATTTTTCGCGGCTGTTCAGTCGCGTGACGAATGCCGTCTGGTTTGGTCAAATATTTTTGAAATGAGCCAAAACGAAGTGAGGTCATCCACCCTCCGCAGTGCTGCTGCCGACAACGCAGCCACCCTTCCCAGTGACGCCCCTGGAGTGCCGGCCAACCCTTCCCGCCACGGCTACGGAGGACGGGAACTGAGATTACTCCCGCCAGTCCTGTTGAGCATCTTCCTGCTGGCCTGCTCATCGGCTCAGGCCAAACCGAAGTTCAACGTCAGTGAAATCGCCGGCCCATACCAGCAGTTGATGATCTGCGATCTGGACGGCGACGGTCTCAAGGATCTGGTTCTGATGGACGATACCAATTTATCCATCTTCTACCAGGATACCAAGCTGGGCTTCACTCGCGAACCGCAACAAACCTGGCGTCTCGAACCCCGGCCATGTCTGGTCTGGGCGGCCAAACTGGGCGGACCGGCCGGGAGTTTGCTCGTCATGACCAGCGACGGAGTGACCGAGCTTTGTTTTACCAACCGAACCGGTCCTCCCGCCATCCGGCAAATCATCCGGCAACCCACGATTGTTCCGGAGGCAATGGATGCAGCGGAAGGCACGAACGCGATTTACCTTCCGCTGTCGGTGGAGACGGGCCTTCGCCGCGCCGCAGTAACCGTGGAAAAGGATCTGGAACAGGCTACGGCCACGCAGGCCGGCCGCGACTGGCCGTTGCTGCTGGTACCGGCGGCGGATGGAATTCAGGTCTGGCAACATCGCGGCGAGTGGCGTCAGGCACAATGCCTCAGCAATTCCATCGAAGCCAGCCTGCAACTGTCAGTGACCAATCCCGGATATACCAGGTCGCTTGGATTCGACCTGAGCGTGGGCGACGTCAATGGCGACGGACGCGATGCTCTGATGGTCAGACGCAGTAATGGCTGGACCAACAGCTACAGCCTTTACCTGCAGCAGAGCAATGGCCTGTTCGCTGTTGAACCGGCGTTAATCTACGCGGACAAGGTGGAACCGTTCTCATGGCTTTGCTGGGTCGATCTGAATCGCGACGACAAAATGGATCTGATCAAGGGCATCTGGCTGAACGAGGCTTCATTCTTGCCCGGGGTTCCTTCCGGCAAAGTGCTGGTGAGCACTTATATTGCCGACGAGCACGGCAAGATTCCGGCCGAACCGCAACAGGTCTTTCGCAAGAACGACTGGACGGCCGCAGTCCCGGTGGTGGACGTGGATGGCGATGGTTTTCCGGACCTGGTTTTGGGCTACAGTCAGATCGAGGACAAGGAGGGCTTTCGCAAGATGATCACCTCCAAAAAGCTCGATTACAATCTCCGGTTTTACTTCTACCGGCCCGGCATTGGCTTTCCAACAGAAGCGGACTGTCAACGTGACGTGGTCATCCATCTGGACCGAGCCGAGATGCAGGAGGATCTGCCCGAATATTTCGGGCGCTACGTCAAACTCGGCGGCGATTTTAACGGGGATGGCAAAACGGATTTGCTGGTGCGAGACCACAGTGATGCGATCTCGGTTTACTCCTTTGTTTCGCGGGAGAAGGGATTCAGCCCGAAACCGGACCTGCGATTCAGTTGCCTGGAACCGATTGACGAATGGCAGGTCGCGGACCTGAACAACGATGGCGTCAGTGATCTGATCGTGAAACTCGCGAAACAAAAAGGCTATCGAATATTCATCAGCCAGAAATAACCCATGTTTTCCCTGCCACAACCGAAGCGAATTTCGCACCTTGCACCTTTGAACGGTAGCGGCGGGCATCCTGCCTGCCGTAGAGCCGTGGCTTCCAGCCCGGCGGAAGAGGCGATGAAAAATCCAAGAGAGATCGAGATGCGGCGGTGGTTCCGGGCGGCAGGATGCCGACCCTCTACGGCAGGCAGGATGCCCGCCGCTACGCTGTCTCAATGCGCCATTCTGTTGCTGTTCCTCGCGGTGAATGTTGGCTGGGCCGAGCCGGTGGTGCTGTTGCCCCAGTTGATCACACTCCCAGCCAACGCCGGGGAGCCGCTTTTTGTTGATATCGAAGGGAACGGCCGCTGCAATCTGCTCGTGATTGATACGGTGGAGAAAAAACTTTTGAACTATCGCCAGCGCCTGGACGGCTTCACCAACTCACCCGATCAGGTTATTCCCCTGCCGCCACAAACCGCCTGGGTCGCCCCGTGCGACGTGGATGCGCATCCCGGCCTTGAACTGCTGATGTCCACCGCCACCGGGCTGGTTTATTGCCGGCAGAACGCCGGCTTGTTCGAATCGGAGCGACACCCGCTCATCGAAGTGAGCCAGACATTCACCAACCACGACCTGCCCACCCTGACTTTGCTGAACACGAACAAAACCGGAACGAACGATTTAATCCCGGTGATTTCTGCTGGGCAGACCGTGCTGTACCATCGGAACAGCGCTTATGAATGGAGCCCCGGACCGGCGCTGGCCCTCGACGTGAAACAAACGGCCTGGCACGTCAACCGCTACCTGTGGCGCGATCTTTGGACGTTGGGACCAAATCCCGCGCACAGCCTGGACGTTGAACAATCGTTTCGCGCCGAGTCGGAGCAGGAGCCGGACAAGGAGCCGGAGAACGAAGTCATCCGAAAGATCATCGCCGACATGAACAAAAACGCCTCCGCGAGTCCGCCACAACTGGACCGCGTGGACGTGGATGGTGATGGCCGGGAAGACCTGATTCTGTGGCAGGTTGGCGGCAAGCTGGATTTCAAAACTGACGTTTATATCTTCCTGCGCGGCGCGGACCAAAAGTTGCCCGAGCAGCCAACGCAAGTTCTGCACTGTCGCGGGTTCCCGATTCCCATCGGTTCCACGAAAAAGCGGTCGCCCGTGCATGATCTGGATGGCGATGGCGTATGTGAACTGGTTCTGCTCGAAATGAAGACCCGCATTATCTCCGAGAGCGGACTGGTGGAAACGGTGATCTCGCACGGATTGGATTGGGCGCTCACGATCCGGTCGTTCCATCACGGCGCCTTTTCCCGCAGCCCGGACGCGTCCGTGCCGGTGACGGGGATCCTGCCGTCGGAAGTTCTGGCCGGGTGGCCGTTCCTGGTTCAAGGAGACTTCAATGGCGACGGCCGGCTCGATCTTCTGGTCAGACGCTCGGACACTCAATGGAATATTTTTTGCAGCACGACGGATGGACACTGGTTCGCGTCGCAACCCGCAATGACTTTCGACGTGCCGACGCACGGCTATATTGAAATCCAGGACCTGAACGGCGATGGGTTGTCGGATATCATCTGGCACGAGTGGGACAAGCCCAACCTTTCCATTTTCATGTCGCCACCACCCCAGGCAAAAGGTAAAAACCCATGATGGAATCTGCCGCAGCACTGGTTTTGGAAGATGTCTCCAAACGATTTGGGCGCGTTCAGGCGGTGGATCATCTTTCCTTGCAGGTTGAACCCGGCCACCTGGCCGGGTTTCTCGGACCGAACGGAGCAGGCAAGAGCACCACACTTTATATGATCCCCCGGCTGGTGCGGCCCACCCACGGGCGCATCCGCCTCTTCGGCGTGGATATCTGGAAGGACTACAAAAAAGCGATCCGCTCGGTGGGCATCACCGTGGAAACACCGGCTTTTTATGAATACCTGTCGGGCCGGAAGAACCTCGAACTCGCCGCCCGTTTGCTCGACCACGTTTCCCCGCGTGAGATTGATGAAATCCTGGAACGGATTGGCTTGGCGGAACGGCAGCATGATCGCGTACGGGTTTATTCGACCGGCATGAAACAGCGCCTGGGCATCGGCCGGGCGATGTTGGGCCGGCCACGCCTCCTGATTCTGGACGAGCCGACCAACGGGATGGATCCCGAGGGAACCCACGAAATGCTCTCGTTCCTGCGCGAGGAAGTCAGGAACGACGGGCTCACGATATTTATCTCCAGCCATCTGATGTCCGAGATCGAGGAGTTTTGCGACACGGTCTATGTCATCAATCGCGGGCATCTGGTTGCTTCCGGCCGCGTGAAGGAGTTGTTGAAACCGCACGAACGGATCGTGCGGGTCACCTTCCAGGGCAAAGTTCCCGATCGTGATTTTATTTCGCGCCACGAACAGATCCGGAACGCAAAACCCGTGACTGCGGATATGATGGAGATCACGCTGGCACAGGACGATTCCGCGTGGCTGAACCAATGTCTGCTGCAGGCGGGATTCAGGGTTTCAGCCATCGCGCCCAAACAAAAGACCTTGAAGGAATTTTTCCTTTCCATCACGGGCCTTCGCCGCGCCGAAGTGCCATCTTCGATCAACCAGCCTCCGTCCGCACAGGCGGGAGACAAGCCCCATGACTAGCCAATTCATACCATTGCTGCGAAATGAAGTTACGAAGGCAGCGCGCCGCAAGCTGTCCTGGTTCGGCATTTTCGCCGTGGGTCTGGCGTGTGTGATCGTTTATTTTATCGCCGGCCAGCTCAGCTCCGCGGCCACGGCGAACGCCTGGGGCTATGTCGGCTTTTCGATGCAAATCGTGTTCACGGACATTGGCCCGATATTTATCATCACATTCGCGGCCATGTTGGTGGCGGAAGAAACGGGCGCCGGCACGATTCGCGCCGCGCTGGCCGCTCCGGTGCATCGTTGGGAGTTGTACCTGGCCAAGGCGGTTACCGGACTATTTTACATGATGGTCCTCTCCGTCGCCGCTCTGCTGTTCTCCGCGACACTGGCCAAGATCCATTACCACTTCGGCGCGGTGGCCGATTCCGCCGGAGTTGTGTATGGCCGGAGCCAGGCGACGCACGAGCTCCTGGTGAGTTACGCGCTCAGTTGGATACCGTTGAGCGCTCTCGTCATGTATGGGATTCTGATCTCCACCATCGTTCGCACTCCGGGAGCGGCCGTAGCGGTGGGCATCAGCACCTTGTTCGTCATCGAGTTCACCAAGCACCTGGCGGGACTTGATCCCTACATCTTCACCCGCTACATCACTTACTCCTGGCTGAACCTCCAGCAACTCGCCCAGGGGATGGATTATCAATGGCGTCCGGAAGTGTGGAAGATGATCGAATTGTCCGGAGTGTCCGCCGTCGTCACGTTCGTCGCCGGCCTGATCCTTTTTGTGAGACAAGACCTCAACAATTAGGCCGGCACACCGGTTCGCCATCTTCAATCCCCGCCGGTGTAGCACCATTTTGCTCACCCGCCAATACCCCTGCCATCTACTCTCGGTCGCTGCTCCGCAGCTTCGTCCTGGCCAGCGCCCCATCGCCGCGCTTTTGATTTGTTCCCGACACCGGCGGGCGTATCCTTTTAATGGCAATGAAAACTTCAATTGAACTGGAAAAATCGGCGGCGCTGCAGATCGCCACGCTAATGGTGGCGGCGGCACGGACGGCGCCCAAAACGCGCGGCATTGACAACATCAAGACCGCCGCGATTAACGACGAGCCGGCGAGGCAAAAACTCGTCGCCAAGATGCGTGAGATCGCCGCGAGGGAGGATCGGCCCGGCCTCGCGCGGGACGCCGGCAACATTGAGAACTCGCCAGCAGTGGTCGTCATTGGCGTGGAAGCCAATACGGCTGGAATGAACTGCGGGTTCTGCGGCAAGCCATCCTGTGAAGCACTGGAGGAGGCCGACGGCATCTGCGCTTTCAACTCGATTGACCTCGGCATCGCCACGGCCTCGGCGGCGGAAGTGGCCGGCCGGTTCCACGTGGACAACCGCATCATGTATTCCATCGGCCGCGCGTGCCTGGACCTGGGCCTGTTCGGGCCCAAGGTCAAACAGGCGCTCGGCATTCCACTGAGCGTGACCGACAAAAATCCGTTCTTCGACCGCCAGGCGTAGGCAGCTTTTCCCGGACACAACAAGTCGCTCGTCGTCGGGTGCGTCCGAAGTTTTTGCCCTGCCGCGGTGCGAAGCGGATTGTCATCAAACCGGTTTGGCGTTAAATTAAAGCGGGTCACAACGCGCGCGTTGTTTTATGCCGTTCCGATTGCTCAACCTTGACGGGGTCGCGAATTATTTGCACCTCACGCCCGCGGACATTGAGCAGCGGGTGAAGAACCGCGAAATTCCTTTTGAAAAACGCGGCGACCGGATCGTCTTTCGCCAGAGCGAAATTGATGCCTGGGCTTCGCAACGCATCCTCGGTTTGTCCGGCCAGCAGTTGGCCGTTTATCATCAGAAATCCACCCGCCACACGCGAAAATTTCTGCCGCACGAAACCATCCTGCCGGAATTGCTCCGGCCGGGAGCCATCGCCCCGGCCATGACGTCCAAAACCAAGGCGTCCGTCCTGCGCGATCTGGTGGCGCTCGCGGAAAAAACCGGGCGCCTCTGCGATCCCAAAACCCTGCTGGCCAGCCTGGCGGCGCGCGAGGAATTGTGTTCCACGGCGGTGCCGGGCGGATTTGCGCTGCCGCATCCGCGGTCCCATGAACCTTACCTGTTTGAGACTTCGTTCATCGTGGTGGGGCGGCCGATCCAGGAAATCCATTTCGGCGCGCCCGACGGCCAGCCGACCCATCTGTTCTTCCTGATTTGCTGCCAGAATGACCGGCTGCATTTGCACACGCTGGCCCGCCTTTGCCTCATCGCGCAGAAAACCAAATTGCTCGACCAGCTCCGCGACGCGCCCGACGCCGAAACCATGCGCAACTTCATCATCGCGGCAGAACAGGAAATTCTGGCCGACCTGAAAACGGTTTCGTAGAAACCGTACCTTGGGCGCGATGCTCAGCGCTTCTTTCAACAGCCCAAGGAAAGGCTGGCGCTACGGGTCGGGCGGCAATTGGCCGGTCTTGTGAAAATTCCGGTCTTTTCCTCCCAAGGCGGCTTTGATTCGCCGGACATGACGGTGCCACTCCGGTTCGACGGCGGCCACGGGGCCGATGGTCTGTTCAAACGCCTCAAGTCCCCCGCCCCGCTGCAACAAAACCATCGCCGATTCCCGGTATTTCGGGTTTTCGAAAATGAAATGCGTCAGCGTCCACCAGTGGAGATAGTACAGGTTGAATGCCTGGTTCATGCCCGGCCCCCCATGGTCGCTGATGATGGCGCGCAGCGGAATGACGCTGCCGTTGGTAAGGTTGGCCTGCAAGTCGGGAGCCGTCGCGATTTCATCCATCCACCAGACCGGATAGGTGTTCGGATCAATCCGCCCCGGCATCAGTTGGCCGCCCTGGATGCGACTGGTCGAAAAGTATTCGGCAGTCCCTTCGTCCAGCCATTTGACGAGGTCCAATTGGGCCACTTCGCGGTTCAACTGATGCACCGCTTCGTGGAGTATCCAGTGGTAGGGGTTCAGCTCATCAGCCGAAAAATAGGCGCGGCAGTAAGGTTTCCGGTAAAACGCTTCCGCCCAACCCAGGCCCGGGTTCACCCAGCGAAATTCCCGGCGATCCTTGTAAAGCAGCAGCTTCAATTTGGGATGTTCATGCCGAAACGTCGGCAGGGTCCCAAAGCGATTGGAATACGCGTTGTAAAGCAGTTCCACGACCCGCCCGACCTCCTCGGTCTGCGCCTGCGAAGCGGTGGAAGCGATGGTGTAGTGAGGTGTTTCGATGGTCCGTGCCGGTGTCCAAGGGCGCGGGCAGTATTTCCAAACCACCACGCTCAGGAGTATGATGAAATAGATGAGCAGCCGTACTGTGCCCCAGTCGAATCGCCGGGCAGGACGCGTCGGTTCCGCAGTCATGTTTGGGAGCTTCCTGCCACCCGGCCCGGATGACAAGTTTTGATTGGATTGAAACAGCGGATGCAGCGTCGGCGCTATGCGCCGATGAATTCGAGCCGCAGGCTCGACACTACAGCCAACTGGTTCAATTCGCGAAAATTTGCGAAATTAGCGTAAAAACCCGGTCGCTCATTTCGCCGGCGGAGTTGGCGCTGCGGAAGAATTTGTTTCCGCCTTGGGCAGGATGTCCGAGGCTTTCACGTGCAGGATTTTTTTGTCGCGCGTGACGATCGTTCTATCGTCGCCCACCGACGCCGCCACCCGGCCCAGAATCACCTGTCCGTCCGCGAGCCGGATCACATCGGGCTGGCGGTTGAACCACGGATTATCCGTGGGCGTCCAGGCGACCGGAATGAACTTCTTTCCGTTGCAAATCGGACAGGTTACCTTCCCCGTTCCCTTGCAAACACTACAGGTCACCTTGCCAGTGCCACCGCAAATCTTGCATTTGCCGATGTCCGTGGGCTTGCCATCCTGTATCACGATGACATCTCCGAGGTGATGTTCGCTCCAACCTATCGTCCAGTGGCCATCAGGCGAATTAAAATACTGCCACAAAACGTCGGATGGTTTTCCATCAATGTCAGTATGTGTCCAAACCCCTTTGGAGAGCTTCAAGCAGGGGCCGGGACAATCCACCTTTCCATCCACGCAACCGGGCACGGGACACGGCACCGTGCCTTCCCCTTTGCACGCGAAACAGACCTTCTCGCCGGGGCCCGGGCCGGCCACCTCTGGTGGCGGGGCGGAATTGGTGGCCACGGTGGCCTGACTTTTGGGAGCATCCGCCGGCTTCCCGCAACCGGCGAAAAGCAGCGCGCCAAGAAAACACTCAAGCACCGGAATAAACGCGAAACGCCTTGAAAGTGGAGCAGCGTTGGCCATGCATCGAGACTATGGCCGCCGTGCCGGTGTGTAAAGTTGAACGTGGCCGGGAATTTATCTTCAGCTACGGAGTGGCGGAAGACCACAGCCCACGGCGTCAGCCGTGGGAACCGGTCGAAATAGCCATAAACCCCGGAAGGGGCGACAGAATCCCGCTTCCCTAACGCGTTTTCTTTCGCCGCTACGCGGCTCGGGATCTGCAACCCTCAAACCCACGGCTGACACCATGGGCTACTTTCTGTCGCTGCTCCGCAGCTATTTGGTTCATTTCGCCGCCATCGCGCGCCCGGCAAGCCAGCCGGTCGTCCACGCGGCTTGAAAATTAAACCCGCCGGTGATGCCGTCGATGTCGAGCAACTCACCGGCAAAATGCAGGCCGGGGCAAATCCGGCTTTCCATGGTCTTGAAATTCACCTCGCCCAAACGCACGCCGCCGCACGTCACGAATTCGTCCTGGTTCAGGCTTTTTCCCGTGACCGGGAATTCCGTGCGGATCAATTGCTGGACGAGTTGGTGTTGCGCAGCACGCGAAAGCGCGGCCCAACGCGTGTCGCGCGCAATGCCGGCGGCCAGAACGAGTTGTTCCCACAAGCGCGACGGCAACGGCGTCACCGGCACGTTGACGACGAGACGCGCGGGTTGCGCTGCCTGGCGCGATTTAAGTTCAGCGGCAATCGCCTCCGCGTGAAGATGCGGCAGCCAGTTGACCTGCAACGGAAATTGGTAATTGAATCCGTGCAACGCCCGCGCGCCCCACGCCGACAATCGTAAAATCGCCGGACCGCTCAAGCCCCAGTGCGTCACCAGCAACGGCCCGCGCTCGCGCAATCGCACGCCTGCCACTGATGCCTCGACCGACCCGACGGAAACCCCGGCCAGCGCGCGCAACCACGGCAATTCGATGTGAAACGTGAACAGCGACGGCACGGGCGGTTCGAGCGTGTGCCCGAGCGACACCGCCAGTTGCCCCGCCACCGCCGCGCGACAGCCGCCCGTGGCCAGCAACAACCGGTCACAGACGATTTTTTCGCCGGATTTTTCGGTAGGGCGCGCAGTCCCCTGCGCGCCGTCGTTGGCACGCGTTACCACGGCGGGCAGAGGACTGCCCGCCCTACCTGGCATCAGTACAAACTTGCCATCCGCATTTTTAACGACTGACTCCACGCCCGTATTGAGTCGCAACTTCACCCCCGCCGCTTTTGCGGCATTCATCAGGCAGTCCACGATGGTTTGCGACGAATCGGTGACGGGGAACATGCGGCCGTCGGCCTCGGTCTTCAATTTCACGCCGCGCGATTCAAACCACGCCACCGTGTCGCGCACTTGAAAGTTTTTGAAGGGCGCCAGCAACGCCCGCCCGCCGCGCGGATATCGGGCGATCAATTCACGCGCATCGAAGCAAGCATGGGTGACATTGCAGCGACCGCCGCCGGAAATGCGGACTTTGGAGAGAAACTGCGGGCCGCGTTCGAGCACCGTCACTTCGGCATCGGGCGCGGCCTCGGCGCAGGTGATGGCGGCAAAAAAACCCGCCGCGCCGCCGCCGACCACGATGACCCGTCGTGAACTCATCCGTGCGAATCTAACCGGGTGCCTCGCCAAAGTCTCTCTCCAAGAACAATCCGTCCGCTGTCGCAAACCGCCTCCAAGCCGCCTCGTAAACTTCCGTTTCACAACGACTGGTGGGGCGAAACCACCGGTGAGCCGAAATGAGGACATTTTTCATTCGGTTTACGGCTCGCGGGTACGCTCGCCCCACCAAACCGACCCACTACAGATTTTTCTTTGCCTGGTTTCTGGTATAGTGCCGCCATGCGAAAGTTGCCGCGCTCATTTTACGACCGGGACACGATTGCGGTCGCGAGGGAATTGCTGGGCAAATATCTGGTCCACGGCGAGCGTGTCGGCCGGATTGTGGAGGTGGAGGCGTATCTCGGTCCGCACGATCTCGCGGCACATTCGGCCCGGGGGCTGACCGGGCGGACCAAGGTCATGTTCGGTCCGCCGGGCCACGCCTACGTTTATTTCATCTACGGGATGTATCACTGCATGAACGTGGTGACGGAGCGCGAAGGTCATGCGTCCGCCGTGTTGTTGCGCGCCATCGAGCCGGTGCGCCATGTCGGGGGCCGGACCTGCGGTCCCGGCCTGCTCTGCCGCGCGCTGCACATTGACCGGCGCCTGAATGCGCACGACCTGCTCAGTGACGATTTTTACATCGCCGCGCCACCGAAAGCCGAACCCGTGGTGATTGTGAAGCGCCCGCGCGTGGGTGTGGATTACGCGCGGCATTGGGCGAAGCGGCATTTGCGGTTTTACATCAAAGGCAATCCGTTTGTGTCGCGGCCATAACGTGCCATGGCGGACCGCGCTGAAACCTTGACCCTTCTCGGGGCGGCGTTACCCTTGCGAAATGAATCCTTTCACGAGTTTTTCCAAAACTTGTGTCACCGCAATGGTTGCCGGCTTCGTCCTTGCGTGCGCCTTCGGTGTCCCGGCGCAAAACATCCCGTTGCCGGTGATTACCAACGCGACATTCAACGTCACCAACTACGGCGCGGTCGGCAATGGCAACACGCTGAACACCGCCGCCATTCAGAAAACAATTGATACGGCTTCCGCCGCCGGAGGGGGCACAGTGCTGGTTCCGGCCGGGAAATTTCTGATCAAGCCATTCACGCTCGCCAGCAGCATCAATCTGCATCTCGCCAAGGGCGCATTTATTTTAATCAGCGACGAACTGACGAATTACCCGGCCGCCAGGGGGAGATATCAGGACAGCATCAGCGCCAGCGGCGCACATGACCTCGAAATCAGCGGAGAGGGAACGATTGACGGCCAGGGCAAAGCCTGGTGGACGGCCTTTCGGGCGAGCAGGTCCATGACGCACCGGCCGAACCTGATCAAGCTGTCCAACTGCACCCGGGTGCGCGTCCACGGCGTCACCCTGAGCAACTCGCCGATGTTCCATCTGGTGCCCCAGAATTGCATGGACGTGACGATCCAGGGCATCACCATCAAGTCGCCGGCGGATGCCCCCAACACCGACGGCATTGACCCTTCCGGATGGAACTACCTCATCGCCGACTGCACGATTGATGTCGGGGATGACAATATTGCCATCAAACCCACCGGCAGCCGCACGCCGGGGAACAAAAATTACACGGTCAAAAATTGCACGTTCGTGCACGGGCACGGATGTTCGGTCGGCTCAGGCACCGCTGGCGGGATTGAGGATTTGACGGTGAGTGATTGCACTTTCGACCAGACCGACGCCGGCATCCGTATCAAGACGATGCGCGGGAATGGCGGTCTGCTGCAGAATTGCACGTATGAAAACCTCAAGCTGACGGCCGTGAGGAACCCGATTTACATCATTGATTATTATCCGGAACGGAATGCGCCCAAGGACCCGTCAACCGAGCAGCCCGAACCCATCACCGACCGGACGCCCTTCAACAGGAACATCATCATCCGCAACGTGACCGCGACCAATTGTCCGACCGCCGGCACGATCCGGGGTTTGCCGGAAGCGCCCATTACCAAGGTGACGCTTTCGAATGTGAACATTTCGGCCAAAACCGGAATGAAGATTTATTACGCCAGGAAAATCAGGTTTGTGGGGTCGAAGATTGCCGCTGAGAGCGGAAGACCGCTGATGACCTTCGATGCCGAGGTCACGGGACTGGAATAATTCGCAAAAAAGAGCGGGGTCTGGTTTTACCCGGGCCCCGCCGTGAAATCTCAAGCGCTATTAGTAGCGATTGCGACCGCCACCGTTACCGCCGTATTCACGACGACCACCGCCGGCCGGACGCTCTTCGCGCGGCTTGGCGATGTTGACCGTGAGGGCGCGACCGCCCAGTTGCGAGCCGTTGAGCGCCGCAATGGCCTTCTGCGCCTCTTCCGGCGAGTTCATGGTGATGAAACCAAAACCACGG
>Ga0187868_1000850_pt1 | contig 23258 bp, 23 predicted proteins | sample June2016WEW_13_4_FD_133014 | JGI IMG/M metagenome (GOLD analysis project Ga0187868, IMG submission 133014) | Peatland microbial communities from SPRUCE experiment site at the Marcell Experimental Forest, Minnesota, USA - June2016WEW_13_40 | ecosystem: Environmental > Terrestrial > Soil >... | reverse complement strand
GTTGCGTGATTGTGGTGTGCTTGGGACGATCGGCGGCATCGGACGCGTCGGCGTAGATTTCCGCCACGTAATTGCCGTGGCCGAGGAATTCCAGCGGCAGATCCACTTCGGCGCCGCGCCAGCCGGTGATCGCGCCCACATACCATTCCCTGCCTTTGCGCCGCGCCACGCTGATGAATTCGCCCGGCCGGCCACCGGCAACCTCGGTTTCGTCCCAAACGTTGGGGACGGCGCGGATGAATTCGAAATCCTTCTGGCCTTGGTACGCCTCGGGATAATCGGAAACCATCTCAAAGCCACTCTCGAAGACCACATAGAGCGCCAACTGGTGGGCGCGCGTTCCCATCACCATGGGTTTCTTGCTCCGCGGCTCAAATTCGGCGCGCGTCACGTTGTCGAAACCGCCGGGAGTGTAGTCCATCGGGCCGGCGAGGGCGCGAGTGAAGGCCAGCGTCAGGTTGTGTTCGGGGGTGATGCGCGCGGACCACTTGCAGTATTCGAGCCCCATGACTCCTTCCCTGGTGAGCAGGTTGGGCCAGGTGCGATCGATGCCATCGGGCTTGAAGGCGCCGTGAAAATCGATCATGAGGCGATGGGCCGCGGCTTTGGCCAGCACGCGGCGATAAAAGTTGACCATCCACTGGTCGTCGCGATTCATGAAATCGATTTTGACGCCGGCAATGCCCCATTTCTCGAACAGCGGGAAAGCCTGGTCCATCTGGCGATCGATGTCGGTCCAATGGGCCCAGAGCCAGATGCGCACGTTCTTGGCTTTGGCGTACTCGAGGATGGCCGGCATGTCGATCTCGGGGTTGGTGCGGGTCAGGTCGGCGTGGGAGTCGTTCGGGCCGGTGCTTCGGTACGCCCAGCCGGCATCGATCAATAGGTACGGCAGGCCGGAAGCCGCGCTGAAATCGATGTAATGCTTCATGGTGGCGGTGTTCATGCCGGGCTTGAAGTCCACGCCCTCGGCCCAAGTTCCGCTCCACCAGTCCCAGGCGGTCTTGCCGGGCTTGATCCAGCTTGTGTCGGCGATAGCAGACGGCGGATTCAGGCTGGTGACGATATTCGATTCCACCAGCCGTCCCGGTTCGGCGCCGATGAGCAACACGCGCCAGGGAGTGGCTAGGGGAGCGTTGGCGGCCACCGCGAGGTCCTTCTGCTCGAGCGATGGCGAGAGGCGGCTGGAAAGCAGAAACGCGTCGCGCGAATTGTGTTCCAGGTACATGCCGGCGTAGCTCTCGATGTTGGCTTCGGTGATGGCGACCCACGCCGTGCCCGGCAATTCGGCCAGAAAAGGGAGGCCGATGAGCTCCCGCGGGTGAATCGCCGAGAGCGGCAGGGTGACGTAGGAATCTTCGTAGGGAGTTTGAAATCCGTCGAGGAGGAGCGGATAGGTGGTGGCATCCTTGGCCAGGCGGAAGGTGGTATGTTCGGCGGCCAGGCGGATTTCATCGAGGCCCGCTTGTTTGGGCACGACATAGCGAAAGGCCAAGCCATCGTCGAACGCGCGGGCCTCAAGTTGGAGGTTGCGATGGGGCGCATCGGTCTCTTCCAGATCGAGCGCCAGGCTGCGGTAGACGCTGTGAACGGTGGACGCTTTGCCGTGGAGCAGGGTGTAGGTTTCGTCGCCTTGCCCCGGAGTTACGTGTGAGACGCGGACGCGGGCGCCCAATACGGGTTGACCGGCTAATTCCAGGCCGAGGGTAGAGCGCAGCACCACCGGCTTGCCGCGAAAGTTCACCGTGTAGGCGAGCTGACCGCCATCGGCGGTGAAAGCGATTTCGAGAGCGCCGGAGGGCGAGGTCAAAGCCGATTGCGCGGCGGCGGCGACAACCGAAAGCATGCTCAAAGCGACTAGGTTTCGCATCAGCAATACTATAGCGCCGGGATGGGGCGGCGAAGTGCAGCGCCGAAGCGCGAAAAAGTCGCGAATTTCAGCGATATCCCCGCCGCCATTGCGACTAATGCGTGATAAAGTGAGATAATATCACGCTAACGCTATGATTGTATCGCTTTCGGTGTCCAACTTCCGGTCGTTTTCGTCGGAGGAGACTCTCTCGCTGGTAGCCAGCAATCGCTTGTCGGGCAGCCACGACGACCACGCGGTTCCCATTCCTGACTCCAAGGAAAGAGTGCTGCGCACGGCGGTTCTCTATGGGGCGAACGGCGCAGGCAAATCGAACCTCTTCAAGGCCATTCGATATTTGAAGTCGGTTGCTCTGGAGCCACGCAAGAAGAACAGGGGGACCGGACGGGAACCGTTTAAGTTCGCTGAGCCGCAGGATGAACCCTCAAGCTTCGATTTGCAGTTCATCGCGGCGGATAAGCTGTACCGATTTGGTTTCAAGGTTGACGATGAGCGGATCGTCGAGGAATGGCTGTTTCAGGTTGTTGGGAACCGGCAGAAACCGCTTTACGAGCGCACCACGGACGAAAATGGGAAGGTAACGATAGACGCGGAGGGCCTCAAGGGCGCCGGCGAGAAAGTAGTGGCCCTAGCAAGAGTGGGCGGACCGCAGAACCAGTCCTTCCTGGCCACGGCTAACGCAACGCTGGACGACTGGAGGGATTCTGGTGAGGAACTGGGCCGCGTTCTGACTTGGTTCCAGGGGAGCCTGAACCTCGTCGGCCCTGATGAGTCCATTGGACCGCTTGGGCACCAGTTGGATCAGGATTCGGGCTTCCTTTCATTTGCAGGCGCTTTCCTCAAGTCGGCCTCAACCGGAGTGGATCACTTAGAGGTGCTCAAGAAGGAGATCTCCCAAGACGAGATCCGACGGCTGTTGCCTGATAGTGCGGTCAGATCACTGAGAGACCTGCCCGGAGGGGCGGATGGTCTCCCCGTGGTGGTGAGACTAGAAGATGTCACCGAACTGCTGGTTGAGCGAAAAGGCGAGAATCGCGTCTATCGCATCGCCATTCAAGCAGCTCATGAACACGAGCCTGGAAAGGTGGTTCGGTTGGAACTCGCCGAGGAATCCGATGGCACCCGCAGACTGCTGAACCTGATCCCCGCCCTGCGTGCTCCGCGAGCGACAAGCGCCGTTTACTTCATCGATGAGATCGATCGCAGCCTCCATCCGATACTCGTCAAAGAATTCCTGGAGTTCTTCCTAAAGTCGACCGATGGCGGTCCTCGCCAGATCATTGTGACCACTCACGAATCGAATCTGCTCGATCAGGAATTGCTGCGCCGCGATGAGATTTGGTTTGCCGAGAAGGACCAGACAGCGGCTACGAGGCTGTACTCTCTCCTCGATTTCAAAGTCCGCAATGATCTCGAAATCCGCAAGCACTACCTGCAGGGCCGTTTCGGAGCGGTGCCGTTCCTGGGTAACTTGGAATCTCTGCTGACTAAGCCGGACCGGCCGGCATGAGTCTCATCCAGCGCCAGCCCCGACCGCTTACACGGGACGCCGCGAGCTTGAGGGACGATCGCCTTTTCATTGTGGCCTGTGACGATACGTTCGCTCCGAAACAGTATTTCGATTTTTTCCGACTCACGCGTGTGCAAGTCCACGTTGTGCCGACACCTGACGGTTCCTCCGCCGCTCGGCACGTGTTGGACCGTCTTTTGCGCGTCGAGCATGACGAGGACGACCAACGTTGGATGTTGCTGGACACCGACCACTGCGTGCAGGGCACCCACCTCGCGGGCTTTGTCGAAGCCTTGGCTGAGGCCAAGCGACAAGGGGTGAACGTCGCCCTCAGCAAGCCATCGTTCGAGCTCTGGTTACTCTTGCACCATGTGGAGGAGAGCGCCTTGGGCCCGCTGCCGACCGCGAAGGACGTCGAGGGAGCGTTGCGGGCCACGCTTGGACAGTACAACAAGACAAACCTCAAGCAAGGGCATTATCCTCTGGCGTCGGTATCCGATGCCTGCGATAGGGCCATACGCCTGGACGCCACGGTCGAGGGTGGGGATATTCCGCGTGAGAACACGACGCGGGTTTACCGGCTTTGGCAGGCCATCGCCGCCAAGGCGGCACCGCTGCAACTTCCTCCTGAGCTCCGCGGCTTGCTGCGATAGCGCCTCAAAAATGTGCGGATTGCCCCGCAGCTCGGATTCGGCTATCTCCGGCCCGCTATGCTGGACAGGTGACCCTCCCCGGCTGGCTGGTGGTCTCGGATCCGCGGTATGCGCCGCAGGTGCGTGCGCTCCTCGAGCGGCTTCCGGAGATGGACGGCGCGCCGATTCGGATCGAGACGAAGCGCAACCTGCGCGACCGGCATGGACCGGTCCACGCGGCGGCGTTTTTGCGGGACCGGCGCATGGTTTTCGATTGCGGGCGGGCCGAATTTCCGCGCATTTTCGTGCATGAGCTGTTTCATTTCGTCTGGCTGCGGTTGGGGAACCCGCTACGGCACACCTGGGAGGACTGCCTGGCGGCGGAGTTGCGGGCCGGCGCGCGGGGCGAGTTGGGGTGGTCGGCGGAATGGCGCAAGGGTGAGCTGGAGGCCGGAGAAATCGCCGCCCGCGGCCGGCGCTGGCGCGAGTATTGCTGTGAGGGCTTTTGCGATACCGCCGCCTGGTTCTATGGTGGCGCCGGCCGGCACCCGGAATTTACCCTGCGCAAACGGTGGCGCAAGAAGCGGGCGGCGTGGTTTAAGGCGGTATTGGACGGGCGGAAATTATCGATATAATCGAATCAGGAACGAAACGCTTGACGAAACACCCCCTATTGGTTGCTTTCACGGCCGTAGTTTTGGCCGCGGCCGGATCGGGCGGTTGCTCGTCTTCGGGTACGGCCAAAGCCGCCTCGCTGAAGCCCGAGAGCGAACGCAAGCCGGCGCCCGAATTCACGCTCAAGGATACCGACGGTAAGCTGGTGCGCCTTTCCGACTATCGCGGCAAGGTGGTGCTGCTGGATTTCTGGGCCACCTGGTGCGGGCCCTGCCGCGTCGAAATCCCCTGGTTTATCGAGATGCAGCGCAAGCACAAGGACCAGGGCTTCGAGGTGCTGGGCGTGGCCATGGACGACGAAGGCTGGGAAGTCGTGAAACCGTTTCTGGCCGACATGGGGGTGAATTACCGGGTGATGATGGGCAACGACGCCACCGCCCAGCTTTATGGCGACGTGGACGCCCTGCCGAGTACGTTTCTGATCGACCGGGACGGCCGGATTGCCGCCATACATCTTGGACTTAGCAGTAGAAAGGAATTCGAAGATGGTGTGGAAGAGCTGTTGCGGACTCCTGCTTTGCCTGCCCTTACTCTTCGCACAAAGTAGCGGCCATTTGAGCGTGGGACAGGTGCACAGCGTGGCGGCCAAGCGCGGCGAGACCGTGGAAGCACGCATCCCGATGACGGTAGACGCGGGTTTTCACGTCAACAGCAATAAGCCGAGCGAAGATTACCTGATCCCGCTGAAGCTCACCTGGAATTCGACCGGCGCGCTCGAAGCCGGCGAGATCGCTTATCCCAAACCGTCCATGGAAAAGTACGCCTTCACCGATAAGCCGCTTTCCGTGCTGACGGGCAGCTTCGAGGTGGTGGCGCATTTCAAGGTTGCAAGCAATGCTCCGGCCGGGCCTGGCGTGGTGGCCGGCAAACTGCGGTACCAGGCCTGCAACTCCAACACCTGTTTTCCCCCCAAGACCGTCGATGTGAATTTGCCGTACTCGGTGCCATAGCTGAGGGCTGAAAGCTGAGCGCTGAGAGCTAGAATTAGGATAGGAGGCTCTCATGTTCACCATGTTGGCTGTCCTGGTTTACGGCGCGGCGGGAGTATTGTCCTTCTGGCTTTTGTACCGCTACGGGTCGCGCCGGTGGTATTGGCACGTTCTGGCGCTAGCATTGGCCGCGGGTGTCGGCCTGGCGCCTTCTCCTCCGGGCTGGCAGGGCCCGAATATCGACCTGATAACCGGATTCGTATTCCTGAGCCTGGCGATTTGGGGCATTGGCGGCCTGGCGAAGCTGCTCGCGCCCCATCGCGGACACCAGAAGACGGCCTGACAGGCTGGGAAGCCTGTCCCACTTGGGCCGGCGCTACAATTTTGATTTCATGCCACGCCGCGGCGCTCTGCGCAACCGGACCGAATACTGCGTGGCCAGAGCGGCGGTGTTCTCGCTGGAATGGGCGCCAGCCGGCTTGGCTTACGCGCTGGGGCGAGTCTATGCGCGCCTGCTCGATATTGCCATTCCACGCCTCGGCCGCGTGGCGCGGCGCAACCTGGAAGCGGCCTATCCAGAGCTGGAACCTGCGCGGCGGGAGGCCATCGTCGATGGCGTGTTCCGGTCCATCGCCCGCGTGCTGGTGACGTTTGCGCGGTTTCCGCGGATTCATCGCGGCAATCTCGACGGCTGGATTCGGCTCGAGGGCGGCGAGTACTTTCAAAAAGCGCTAGAGGCGGGCCGCGGCGTGCTGTTTGCCACGGCCCACTTGGGAAATTGGGAGCTGAGCGCCTTTGCCCATGCCATGCTGGCCGCGCCTATGAGCGTGGTGGTGCGCCCGCTGGACAATCCGCTGCTCGATCGGCTGGTGGAGAGGCGCCGCGCGCTCAGCGGCAATCGAGCCATCGGCAAGAAGGATTTCGCGCGCTCGATTCTGAAGGCTCTGGCCGCCAACCGGGCGGTCGGCATCCTGATCGACCAGAACGCGCTGCCCGGCGACGGCGTGTTCGTTCCCTTCTTCGGCATGCCGGCTTGCGCGAGCACAGGCTTCGCCAAGCTGGCGGCACATAGCGGCGCCACCGTGATCCCCGGTTTCGCCCTGTGGTGCGAGCGCGAGCGCCGCTTCGTGTTGCGATTCTATCCGCCCGTGCCCATGTCCGGCGACGCCGCCCGCGACACGGCCGCGCTGCAGGCGAAGCTCGAAGAAGTGATTCGACAATATCCCGACCAGTGGCTCTGGATTCATCGGCGGTGGAAAACGCGGCCGGAGGGGGAGGCGGGGTTTTATTAGGCGGGTGGCCTCGCATCCGATGAATGGGAGTTGTGGGCGTAGGCGCGCTTACGCCCTTTCGGGTTGGGTTTTCCCGCGCCGTTCCTGACCCACGGCTCACGCCGTGGGCTACTATCTGCCGCCCTGGCGGGCGGAAGATCGCGTGCCATTTGTTGAGAATTTCGCGCCTCTTGGCCGACTCACTTAAGGCCGGGGAAAGTTACCGAAAAGCCCGTAGGGCATGAGATAGACGCCGTTCCTGACCCACGGCTGACACCGTGGGCTACCGTCTGCCGCCCTGGCGGGCGGAAGATCGCGTGCCATTTGTTGAGAATTTCGCGCCTTTTGGCCGACTCACTTAAGGGCCGGGGAAAAGTTACCGAAAAGCCCGTAGGGCATGAGATAGTAGCCCACGGCGTAAGCCGTGGGGGCGGGGCAAGGGCGTAAGCGATGTCACACAGCTATTCCGCGTTGGCGGTTCACGTTGTGTTTTCTACCAAAGACCGTTTGCCGGACTTGTCGCCGGAACTGGCCGGCCGGTTGTTTCCGTACATGGGTGGAATCGTGAGGGAGCGGAGGGGCGTTCCGCTCATCATCAATGGTCCGGCCGACCATGTTCATTTACTGCTGTCTCTTCCGGCAACCGAGTCCGTCGCAGAGTTGCTTCGCGTGATGAAGACTAATTCGTGCCGGTGGGTGCACGAGCAGTTCCCGGCCAACAGCCGTTTCGGCTGGCAAGCGGGGTACGCCGCCTTTACCGTAAGCGCGTCCCGGCTGGAGCAGGTGAAAAGCTACATCGCCGCGCAGCAGGCGCACCATCGCAAGGTCAGCTTCCAGGAAGAATTCATGACGTTCTTGAGGAAGCACGGCTTGGCCTACGATGAGCGGGAGCTCTGGGCTTAGAACCCACGGCTCACGCCGTGGGCTACTATCTGCCGCCCGGCCGGGCGGACGGCCACTTATTCCACCCGATAATTGGGCGCTTCCTTGGTAATGATCACGTCGTGGACGTGGCTTTCGCGCAGGCCGGCGGGCGAGATGCGCAGGAAGCGGGCGTTCTTCTGCAGGCTGGGAATATCGGGCACGCCGCAATAGCCCATGCCGGAGCGCAAACCTCCCACGAGCTGGTAGACCAGATCGGCCAGCGGGCCTTTGGCGGCCACGCGGCCTTCGATGCCTTCGGGCACCAGCTTCGAGTTCGGGTCCTGCTCGTAGCGGTTGGGCTGGCCTTGCGACATGGCGCCCATCGAGCCCATGCCGCGGTAGGTCTTGAAGGTGCGGCCCTGGTAGAGAATGGTCTCGCCGGGGCTTTCGTCGGTGCCCGCCAGCAGGCCGCCGATCATGACCGTATCCGCGCCCGCGGCGATGGCCTTGGTGATGTCTCCCGAATACTTGATGCCGCCATCGGCGATCAGCGGCACGCCGGCTTCTCGGGCGGCGCGCGAGCATTCCGCAATGGCCGTGATCTGCGGCACGCCGGCGCCCGATACCACCCGCGTAGTACAGATCGAGCCCGGCCCGATGCCCACCTTGATGCCGTCCACACCCAGTTCGGCCAGTTCCCTGGCGCCTTCGTAGGTGGCCACGTTGCCCGCCGTCAATTGCACTTGCGGGTACTTGCTCTTGATGGTCTTGACGGCGGACAGAACGCGGCTGGTGTGGCCGTGCGCGGTATCGATGGCCAGCACGTCCACTTTACGCGCCACCAGTTCCGCGGCGCGCTCTAGAAAATCGCCGGTGGCGCCGATGGCCGCGCCCACGCGCAGCCGTCCTTTGTCGTCTTTGGCCGCGTGGGGGTATTTCAGCTTCTTCTGGATGTCTTTGACGGTGATGAGCCCCTTGAGGTTGTAATTGTCGTCCACCACCAGCAGTTTTTCGACGCGGTGCTTGTGCAGGATCAACTCGGCCTGCTCCAGGGTGGTGCCTACGGGAACGGTGATGAGGTTCTCCTTGGTCATGACCTCGGAGATGGGCGCGTCGAAGCGGGTTTCAAAACGCAGATCGCGGTTGGTGAGGATGCCCACCAGCTTGCCGCACTTGACCACGGGCACGCCCGAGATGCGGTAGCGCGCCATCAATGCCTGGGCGTCCGCGATGGATTGTTCGGGCTCGATGGTGATGGGGTCCACGATCATGCCGCTTTCACTGCGCTTGACGCGGTCCACTTCTTCCGCCTGCCGCTCGACGGACATGTTGCGATGGACGATGCCGATCCCACCCTGCTGCGCCAGGGCAATCGCCAGGTGCGATTCCGTTACGGTGTCCATGGCGGCGGACACGATGGGAATATTCAAGCTGATGGAGCGGGTGAATTGCGTGCGCGTATCGGTGTCGGTCGGTAAGACTTCGCTGCGGGCTGGCGCGAGCAAAACATCGTCGAACGTCAGCCCCTCGATAAGAGCTTCCTGAATCATAGGGGGTTGTTCCATGATAACGTACGGCGGCCGAAGAGCACGGCTGGCGCTGGGTGGGACAGACGATCGTTTCTTGTCGTCTGTCGAGCAGCCTGACGTGGCGGGCACGACAGACCACGAGGCGATGGTCGGTCCCACATGGAATCTATGCAATTTTTCGCACATTTCCCCTTCTTTTTGCGGTACCCTGTTCGGGGTACATGTTGAGCGGACTCCTTGCCCTGTTCATCCTTTGCCTGGCTGTAGCGCCGCGCTTAGCCGAAGCGCAGTCCGGCGGTTTCGATTATTACCTGCTTTCGCTGTCCTACGCTCCGGACTTTTGCGCCCAGCCGGGCGGTTCCAAAGCGCCGCGCGAGTGCGGAGCGGGACGCCGCGCCGGGTTCCTGGTGCATGGGCTTTGGCCGCAATCGAACGCAGGACGCGGTCCGAGCCACTGCGGGCCGGCGCAGCCGGTGGGGGACCGGCTGGTGCGCGCGATGCTGCATTACTTTCCCGACGAGTCGCTGATTCAGCACGAATGGGCCACGCACGGCGCCTGCTCCGGCCTCAGCCAGGCCGATTACTTCGCCGCCGTGCGCAAGGCTCGGGATGCGATCGTCATACCTGCCTCGCTGGCCGCGCCGGCCAGTGCCGTGAACCTCTCGCCGGCGAATCTGTTGCGCGCGTTCACCTCCGCCAACCCTTCGTTTCCGAAAGGCGCTTTCGCGCTTTCCTGCTATCGCGACGGCGAGCTGCAGGAAGCCAGGGTATGCTTCGACAAAAGCCTCTCGCCGCGGCCGTGCGGCAACGGCGCCGGAATTTGCCGCGAGCGCACCATCAGCCTCCTGCCGGTGAATTGAAGCGCCCGGCGGCTCTCAGCTCGGTTTGATGAACGTGCCGTTGTGCAGCTCGTCCAGCGCCTGCCGGAGCTGAGCTTCCGTGTTCATGACGATGGGGCCGTACCAGGCAACCGGCTCCTCGATGGGTTTTCCCGATACCAAAAGGAAGCGGATTCCTTCCGGACCGGCTTCGACCACCACTTCGTCGCCGCGATCGAACAGGACCAGCGAGTGGTTGGCCACGTCGTAGACGGGCTCGCCGTTGGTTGAGGCGGCCTGTTCGGTGAGAACGGCGCGGGGATCGGAGGCGTCGCGAAACGTGCCGGAGCCCGCGAAAACATAGGCGAAAGCGTTGCGCGTGGTCTCCACCTTGAGCCGCTTACGCTTGCCGGGCGGCACGGAAACGTCGATGTAGCTCGGATCGGCGGCAACGCCTTCCACCGGCCCTCTTTGACCCCAGAACTCGCCGCACACGACGCGCACGCGAGTGCCGTCGTCGTCGGTGATTTCCGGAATCGCCTTGGACGGAATGTCCTGATAGCGCGGGGCGGTCATTTTCAGCGACGCCGGCAGGTTGGCCCAGAGTTGGAATCCCTGCATGCGGCCGCGGGCGTCGCCTTTCGGCATTTCCTGGTGGAGGATTCCGCTGCCGGCCGTCATCCACTGAACGTCGCCCGCGGACATTCTGCCTTTGTTTCCCAGGCTATCGCCGTGCTCCACGGAACCGGCGAGCACGTACGTGATGGTCTCAATGCCGCGATGCGGATGCCAGGGGAAACCGGCCAGGTAATCCTCCGGGTTATCGTTGCGGAAATCGTCGAGCAACAGAAACGGGTCGAAATCCTTGGTTTTGCCGAACCCGAAGGCGCGCTGGAGTTTTACCCCGGCGCCTTCCACGGTCGGCTTGGTTTGCAAAATTTGTCTAATGGGACGGAGCGACATCGCATTTCCCTCCTACTGAGTTTTATATTGTTCCATGTGGCCCGGGCGCGTCTGCCGTCCGGGCCGCACCTGCCTCACTTAGCGCACGGTTTCGCAATTACGGTGACGTGTCCGGCAACCGCTCCCTAAGAAAGTGTGAAATAATTGGCCAAACCATTTTTGCCATCCAATGTTTTGAGAGACTTAGGCTGTGCAAAACTGGCCGGAAATCGAATATTTCACAGCTTCTAACGGTCGCGGCTCGGAAACGCGCGAAACCGAGCCGCGACCGTTAGGGAGCGGTTGCCGGACACGTGACGGTGCGAAACCGAATACTTAGCTCTTTATGAGCTGGACTTCCAAGGTAATGGTCACTTCGTCGCCCACCAGAAAGCCGCCGGTCTCGAGCGCGGTGTTCCAGTGCAGGCCGAAGTCTCTGCGGTTGATCTTGGTGGTGGCCGCGAGCCCCACGCGGGTGTTGCCCCAGGGGTCCTTGGCGGGCGCGGTGGGACCGTCGACGGTAAACACGACCGGGCGGGTTACGCCGCGAATGGCCAGGTTGCCTTTTACGGAGAGTTCGCCGCCCGCGGTGCGGGTCACTTGGGTCGATTCGAACGTCAGGACAGGGAAGTTGGCTACGTCGAGGAAGTCGGCGCTCTTCAGGTGAGCGTCGCGCTGGGCCTCGTAAGTATTGATGGAAGCCGCTTCGATGGCCGCCTGAACGCGCGAATTGGTAATGTCGCCTTGGTCCAGCGTCACCACGCCGCTCACGGCGCTGAATTGTCCTTTGACGTTCGAGATCATCATGTGCCGTACCTTGAATTCGGCCGCGGAATGTGCCGGGTCGATTTTCCAGGTGGTGGCGGTTGGCGCCACGGTCGATGTGCTCATGGTGTTTGGGTCCTTTCGGTGTTCTTTACTATCTCGTTATACGGATAATCGTTACAACAGATAAGATGCAAAAAAAGAGATCAGGTCAGCCGGCTGCGGCAGGCGGCCAGTAGCTCGCCAAGCTCCCGCAGGCGCTTGGGGCCCAGGTGGCCCAATTGGCCGCGGTGAGCCTGCTGGATCGGCTCATCCAGCCGGGCCAGGGCCTTCAGACCTTCCGGCGCGATGCGGACGAGCACCGCGCGGCGATCGCGGGTTTCGCGACAGCGCGTAATGAGGGTGCGCTTCTCCAGGCGATCGAGCAGGCGGGTGATGTCCGGGTCGCGCGTGATCATACGGTTGCCTACTTCGCCGCACGTGAGCCCGTCAGGGGCGCCGCGCAGAATTCGCAGCACATTGTACTGGGTGGACGAAAGATCCTCGCCTTTCAGCACTTGCGCCAAGCCGCGCGAAAGCACGTCGGTGGTGCGCACGAGGTCGAGAAAAACGGTTTCCTCGCGGCAGCCGGTCCGGCGAATCGTGGCTTCTGTCTGGATTCCCTCGCCCACGCTCCCAATATATCCGTTTAAACGATATTTGTCAAGAGGTAGTATGTGACAACGAGATTAGCCCCGAAAGCCATTGAAAACGCGAATCGGCCCTATAAAAAACTTTCGCTTATCCTCAGGCGGTGGAATGAGCCAAGAATCGGCACGGCTACGTTACAATAGTGCAAATTCACACAACCGGAGGCTCCGCTCTGCGATTCTCGTCCTACCAGACCGATGGTTTTTACGACGAAATGTTCGAGGCCGACGGCAGTTCGCGGCCGCACGTCCGCCTGTTGGTGGAAATCATCGAGTCGCTCTCGGACGGCGCATTGCTGCGCTATAAGCACGCCGCCGAAACTTTGTTGCTGCAGATGGGAATCACGTTTAACGTGTATGGCGATTCGGCCGGCGCCGAGCGCATCTTCCCTTTCGACCTGGTGCCGCGCATCGTTCCCGCCGCCGAATGGAGCATCATCGAAAGCGGCCTGCAGCAGCGCATTCACGCCCTGAACGCCTTCATCGACGACATCTACCACGAGCAGAAAATCCTCAAGGACGGCATTATTCCAAGCGAGGTGATTCTCTCGGCGGCTTCCTACCGCAAACAGTGCCAAGGTCTGAATCCGCCCTGGGGCGTGTGGTGCCACATCACCGGCACCGACCTGGTGCGCGACCGGGACGGCTGTTACTACGTGCTGGAGGACAATCTGCGCGTGCCTTCCGGCGTTTCCTACGTGCTCGAAAACCGCGAAGTGCTGAAGCGCATCTTCCCCGGCGTGTTCGAAGGGTTGTCCGTGCGTCCGGTGAACGAATACCCCAGCCGGCTGCTGGAAATGTTGGAGTCGCTCGCGCCCGCGGGCGTGGCGGAGCCGCGCGTGGTTCTGCTCACCCCCGGAATCTATAACTCGGCCTATTTTGAGCACAGCTTTCTGGCGCAGCAAATGGGCGTGCAGTTGGTGGAGGGCCGGGACCTGGTGGTTTCCTCCGGGGACGTCTTCATGCGCACCACCAAGGGGCTGGAGCGTGTGCACGTGATCTACCGGCGCGTGGACGACGATTTTCTCGATCCCGAAGCTTTTCGCCCCGATTCGCTGCTGGGGGTTCCCGGCCTGCTGGCTTGTTACCGCGCTGGCCGCGTGGCCCTGGCCAACGCGCCCGGCAACGGCGTGGCCGACGACAAAGTGATCTACGCCTACGTGCCCGAAATCATCAAATACTATGAAGACCGCGACGCCATCCTGCCCAATGTGCCCACCTATCTGTGCTGGCGCGACCAGGACCGCGCCTATGTGCTCGATCATCTGGATCGGTTGGTGGTGAAAGCCGCCAACGAATCGGGCGGCTACGGCATGCTGGTGGGACCGCACTCGACCGCCACCGAGCGGGCCGAGTTCGCCGGCCGCATTCGCGCGAATCCCCGAAACTACATCGCCCAGCCGACGCTCGCTCTCTCCCGCGCGCCGACCATCGTCGACGACCACTTCGAAGGCCGGCACGTCGACCTGCGACCCTACGTCCTGTGCGGCAAGGAAATCTACGTGCTTCCCGGCGGCCTCACGCGCGTGGCCATGCGCAAAGGATCGTTGGTGGTGAATTCCTCGCAAGGGGGCGGGAGCAAGGACACCTGGGTGTTGGCGCCGCACCCGACCGAGTTGCAGTCGCAATCGCAGATCCAGGCGGAACCGTCATGATGGCCGCCCCGAAAAGACCGTTACTCAGCCGCGTGGCCGACGCCGTCTACTGGATGGCCCGCTACATTGAGCGGGCCGAAAACGTCGCCCGCTTCATCGACGTCAATCACAACCTCACGCTCGACCTGCCGCGCCATTACTCCGACCAATGGCAGCCCATCGTCGATACCACCGGCGACCGCGCCATCTTTCAAGAGCGGTACGGCGAGGCGACCCAGGAAAATGTGGTTCGCTTTCTGGCCTTTGAGCCTGAATACCCCAACTCGATCTACTCCTGCATCGTCGCCGCCCGCGAGAACGCCCGCTCCGTACGGGAAACCATTTCTTCGGAAATGTGGGAGCAGATCAACAGCATGTACCTGCTGGTTACGGCCCAGAACCGCAAAGGCCTTCCGGAAGTGCTGCCCGAATTCTGCCTCCAGATCCGCATGGCCTGCCACCTGTTCCAGGGCATCACCCAGGACACCATGAGCCACGACGAGGCATGGCACTTCATTCAGTTGGGCCGGCGTCTCGAACGTGCCGATAAAACCAGCCGCACGCTGGATGTGAAATACTTCATCCTGCTCCCTTCCGTCATCGACGTCGGCACTCCCTACGACGATGTGCAGTGGACCGCGCTGCTCAAATCCGTCACCGGTTTCGAGATGTACCGCAAGAAGCACGGCCGCATTTCGCCCGACCGCATCGTGGAGTTTCTCCTCCTCGATGGCGACTTTCCGCGCGCTGTGCGCCAATGTCTTGCGCGTGCCGACGACGCTCTCCACGTCATTACCGGCACGCCGCGCGGCGCTTTCTCCTGCCAGTCCGAACAGCGCCTGGGCCTGCTGCGGTCGGAACTGGATTATGCTCATGTCGAGGCGATTTTGAGCGCCGGCCTGCACGAATTCCTGGACGCTTTGCAGACCAAGATGAACACCGTCGACGAGTGCATCTTACAAGACTTTTTCGCCCAGCGCGCCGCCCCGGCAACGGCGGGAGCGTGAGTGTCGATTTCCGAGCGCAGTCCGTCGTCCAGGACGTTCCGTGACAGCCGCAGCAACCGCTCCCTGAGTGCTCCTTACGGGAAGGCAATACTGGCGGGAACGCCAACGCGAGTTTTCGCCAGGCCCGGCGTAGTCTAAGAGCAGCTAACCGAGTGAAGGCGCCACTTTGCCGGACTGGGTTACCCCTTGAGCTTTTTCTCCGCCGCCGCCGCCCCGTTTCCTTTCGGCTCGAAACCCGCTTGCCGCAGAGCTTCTTCCAGCGCCTCCAGCACCAGCACCACATTTTCCGCCGTCGAACCGTAACCCATCAGGCCGATGCGGAAGATCTTGCCTGCCAGCGGACCGAAACCGCCGGCAATCTCGATCGAGCGCTTCTCCAGCAGGTACTGCCGCACCGCGGCTTCGTTCACTCCCTCGGGCACCGAAACCGTGTTCAGCGTCCACAAACGGTCGCCGCTCGTCTCCACCAGCATGAGAAGGCCCATGGCCTCGATGCCGGCAACGAACGCCGCGTGATTGCGCTGGTGACGCGCCCAGCGGTTTTCGCGGCCTTCCTCGGCCACCATGGCGAGGCCCTCGCGCAACGCATAGAACAACGTAGCCGAAGCCGTGTGATGATATTTGTGGCCGCGATAATAGCCGTCGAGCAACTGCAGATCCAGGTACCACGATTGCACCGGGGTAGCCCGTTTCTTCAGCCGGTCCAGCGCCTGCGGCGAGACCGTCATCGGCGCCAGACCGGGAGGGCAGCCCAGGCCTTTTTGGGTGCAACTGTAGGCGATATCGATACCGTTGGAATCCACCAGCGTGGGCATGCCGCCCAGCGACGTCACGCAGTCCGCGATTATCAGCGCATCCACCTCATGCGCCGCCTCCGCAGCCGCCTGCACCTGGTTGTACATGCCGGTGGAAGTCTCCGCCTGCACCATGGCCACCATCCGCGGCCGCTCGCGCAAAATGAATTCGCGCGCCTGCCCGGCATCGAACGGCTGGCCCCACGCCCGGCTGAGCCGCACCACCTGGGCGCCCTGCCGGGCAGCCATTTCGCCGATGCGGTCGGCGAAAAAGCCATTGCTCAACACCGCGAATTTCGCGCCCGGCTCGGTGAAATTGGCCACTGCCGCTTCCATTCCCGAGCTTCCCGTCCCGGATGTCGCCAGGTTAAAGTCGTTATCCGTCGAGAAGGCGTACCCCAACAGCGCGCGGATCTCATCCGTCACCTGGAAAAAGAACGGGTCGAGGTGCCCTACCACGTTCTGCTGCATGGCCTGATACACGCGCGGCGCCACCAGGCTCGGCCCGGGTCCGAACAACCATCGGGAGGGAGCGCACAACGGTGCGTAACGTTGAACTGTGCCTGTCATTTTGAGGTTTTGGCTTTCTTGTATTGTTCTCGTATGGCTTCGATCTGCCGGGCGTGAGATTCGGCGTGGTTCGAAAAAAGTTCCAGCATCTGCCGCAACGACAACGGCCCCCGTTCGGTGTGCCTCCCGGTGCGCTCGTACGCCGCTTCATCCAGCCCTTTGAGCAGCTCGTAGTTCTCGGCCCGCAGGCGGCGAAAGCTTTCGAGCGATTGCTTGGGCTTGCGGCGGGCGTAGTCCAGCCGTTCCACCCACGCATTCTGGTCGAATGGTACCAGGGTGGGATTGTCTTCCGCGATCACCTGGCGCAAGCGCCCCGCTGCCACGATCTCGGTATCGGCCACGTGCGCGATCAACTGGCGGATACTCCACTTTCCGGGCGCCGGGATGTAATCTTCCTCCTCGCCAAAAACTCCGGTGAGGATCACCGCCATCAGTTCCGGGCCGCGGCGGAATCGTTCGAGCAGATCGGGAATTTCAGGCATGGGAGTTCGTTTAATAGTAATCGGCGCAGCTCAAGTAATAGCCGCACTGGGAGCACACCAGCTTGCACTTCAGCTCCGTCAGGCGGGTCGAACAGCGCGGGCAGTAGAGCATCGGCTCTTCGTCCCGTCTGGAGGGTGCGGTTACCTTGGGCTCGGGCGATCCACCTTCCTTCAAGATCCCTCAATTATAGCGCCCGTGCCCGCATCGGGCTCGTGCGGTCAGCCGTGCGGCCCTCCCGGGGAATCGCTGGGAAATGTGGCGTTGGAGCGCAGGACTTCAAAGCGGGATAAGTTGGTGGACGAGATGGGATTCGAACCCACGACCCCGGCGTTGCGAACGCCGTGCTCTCCCAACTGAGCTACTCGCCCACACGCTCCTTTACAATATAACAGATGGTCAGCCTGAGAACGATCGGGCGATTGCGCCGCATGCGGCTCGATTGGGACCGGAGGGCGCGCGAGAACGCCCGCCACTTCGTCGTCACCCACCAGGCGGAATGGTCGGACGAGGAGTTCTTCCGTTCCGGCGAAGTGGCCATGGAAGAAGACATTCTGAACGATTTGGGGAACATCTGCCAGGGGAAGGACCCCAAGTCCATGCGGGTAATCGAAATCGGCTGCGGCGCGGGACGAATGACGCGCGCCCTGGCCGGTTTCTTCGGCGAAGTTCATGCCGTGGACATCAGCCCGGAAATGGTTCGTCTGGCGCGCCGGGCGGTCGCCGGGTTCAAGAACGCGTCCGTCTATTGCAACAACGGAAGAGACCTGCGGGTATTGCGCGGGCCCGCTTGGAAAAGGCTCCTCCGCGCCGCCCCGCCTCGATTCGACTTTGCATTCTCCAGCATGGTGTTCCAGCATATTCCGAGCCGCCCGATCGTCGAATCGTACGTTCGGGACGTGGCGGCGCTGCTCCGCCCCGGCGCGCTGTTCAAGTTCCAGGTGCAGGGGAACCCGCGCGTGGGTATCGAGGGGAAGAATAGCTGGATCGGCGCGTCCTTCACCGAAAAGGATGCGCGCGAAATGGCGGACCGGTGCGGCTTTGAACTGAGGTATCAAGCCGGCGCCGGCGATCAATACTATTGGCTTTGGTTCTTTTGCCGGGGCTAAGACGCGCCGGCAGTCCTCGACAGGGCCCTCTGGGAGCCCGTTTCGCCGCCCTCGCGCCGCGAAGCCCAGTACCGCTTCATGCGCGCGGAAACCTCTTGCCGCTCTCCGGCGCTCATTCCATGACGCCCCCGGCGTTTCGGGCGTTCCTCCGTCGGTATGCCATCCAGTTCGGACTTGCGCAGGCATTCGAGCGAGGCAATGGCACGCTCGACTTTGTCCTTCTGCCAATACAATTCCTGCAATGTCTTACTCAAATCCATCGCCATCCCCGTAACGAGCCCGCTTCTTCCAAACCAGTGGGCGATTTACACATTGAGTCGATTAGAGCCACGATCCCGGTCTGGCTGGCTCCCGACCGGCCCCAGGTTAGGACAAGCAACAACCCGGTAGAAATAGTATGGCTCAAGAATGCAAATTAATCTACAAACTTTAGGCATAGAAACTTTATACAAACCTTAGAATAAATGAATTGCTAATGACAGTTGGATCGATGTAACTCGCCTGCCGTGGGCGGGATTCAAGTAGACGAGTTTACCGGGATCTAACCAAGACCTGCAGGCGCCGAAGATCTTCCCGGATCAGAGTCTCGAGGACCTCTTCGGTCCGAATACGGACTAGTAGCATCAGACAGTCCTTGGAGTCTTCACCTGAGAGACGAGCCAACCCTCAAAAGTCGGTTTCACCTATTCTACTTGGTCCATCGAGCCATCCTTGCCAGCGGGCTGCCGCTGCTCACGCTTCGCATTTCGACGAGCAGCCCAATAGCGCTTCATCCGCTCGGAGACTTCCTCGCGTTCTTCCGGGCTCATCGATTTTCTACCGCGCCGTTTGCTGGTAGGATTTGCCGCCGGACCGCCCCGTTCGGCTCGCTGCAACTGTTCAAGCGATTCAATTGCGCGCTCTAGTTTCTCTTTCTCTGCGTAGAGGTCTTGCAGTGCTCTATAGAGATCCATTGAGTTCCCAGGTTGCTGGTGGCTCTTTTCGTCGACCTATAGGCAATGTTACATCGGAATTATTTGATATTTCTAGTGGGAATAGTCCCTAGCGCAAAAGAAAAGGCCAGTGTGGTACTAAATGAACCGCGTGTCTAGTAATACCAAGATATAAGCACACTCCCAGTACAAATAGTACAACCACACCAATTGTGAAGAGTCTCCGCCACGGGAATTTCCGACCTTCGCGTCGCAAAACCAGTAAATAACCTGCGAAAATGCCCACATAGAATAACAGACACATGGGCAGCGCGAATAGCATCATGTTAAAGACGTCAGGCGTGGGCGTCACTACCGCCGCGATGATGAAAATAATCAAAATCGCATAGCGGCTGTGGTTCATGAGGAAGCCGGGCGTCACGATTCGCAACAGGGTGAGGAAAAAGATGATGATCGGCAACTCAAATACAACCGCCACGCCCAGCATCACGTTCACGAACAGATCGAAATACTCCGTGATCGAAACCATCGGCCGCACGCCTTCGCTACGCCCAATCCCCAGCAGGAACGTCAACCCGTAACGGAAGATTACAAAGTAGGCGAAGAAGCCGCCCATCAGAAACAAGCTGGCGGAACAGAGGATGAAGGGCACGGCGAAACGCCGCTCTCTTTTATACAAGCCGGGCGAAATAAACGCCCACACCTGGTACAGAATCCATGGAAACGAGAGGAATATCGCGCACACCACCGGCAGCTTGAACCAGATGATGTTGAACCCCTCCATGGGCGAGATCTGCACCAGCTCCGGCGGGTCGATGTGAAGGGTCGTGAGCGCTTGCACCGCCGGCTGGCGTACGAAATTCCACAACTGGTTGCTGAAGATCAGGCTCGCGAAGAAAGCTACGGCCACGCCGATCAGCGCGCGAATCAGCCGCGTCCGCAGTTCCTCGAGATGCTCGAGAAACGACATCCGCAGCATGTGCTCTTCTTCGTCGTCTCCGGAATTCAACCCGGGTCTGGAGGGAGGAACGCCGCGTCCACCGCCTCCGAAGCGTCGCTTTGCCCTGTCAATGGCGTTTTTCGGGGACGGAATCAGAGAACCCCCGCCGGGGCTCTCCTGCCCTTTGTTACCTTCGCTTGAATCCATTCGTCGTATTTGCGCGTCGTGCCAGTTACGCGTTCTGCTCGCCGGCCGGTTCGGCGCCGTGGATCGTTGCTTCGCCCGAAACGGACGGCGTCTCAGGCGACGCGCCGTGGGCGATGGCGCCTTCCGGTAAAACGGCTACGGCTGACCGAGCGTCCTCTGTTGCGGATTCGCTGGTGGTGGAGGGTTGGACAGGAGCGGCGTCGTAGGTATCCGAGGAATACGGCAACTCCCCGGTGGGCTCGTACGATGAGTAATCGTAGTTGTAGCTGTCGTACGGATGCTTGTTCACATCCTTGAAACCCGATTCCGCTTCCAGATTGTTCATTTCACGATCGAACGTCGCCTTCAATTCACTCGAGGCCCGGCGGAACTCGGAGAGCGCCTTGCCCACGGTCCGTCCGATCTCCGGCAGTTTCTTGGGTCCGAAAAGGACTAACGCCAGGATGAAGATGAAGATCATCTCCGGCGTGCCCAGTGTTCCCATCTAGAGTGCCTCCTATAAGCTAATCATTACAATAATAACACGCCCCCAGTGAGGCACACAGGCAGGCGCCTTCGCTGGCCGCGGGCAGGCAACCTCCGCACGAGCTGTGGTGGAGCAGACCATCGTCTTGTGTGGTCTGTCCCACCTACGCGCTGGGCGGCTCGAAGTACGTCTGCGCCAACTCCGGTTTTTCCCGGATGGCTTTGCGCCAGTGGGTGCGAGCTTCCTCCTCCTGGCCCATCTCCATCAACGCATGGCCGAGGTTCAGCAGCGCTTCGGCGAATTGCGGATCTTCGCCCAGCGCCTTTTGGTAGTAGGCCACCGCCTCCTCCGTCTGCCCGCGTTTCTGACAGATCAGGGCGGCGTTATAGAAAAGCTCGGGGCTATGTTCGCCCAACTCGATCAGCCGCTGGTGAAGCTGCAGCGCGTCCTCGTAATCTTCCTGCTCCAGGGCCAGCGCCGCCAGGCCGCGCACCGCGTCGGAGGAATCCGGCCGGATCGAAAGCGTGTCCCGGAAGCATCGGCGCGCCTCCTCCGGCTGGCCGGAGCGGGCCAGCGCGATACCCGCGTTGAGGCACGCTTCCGGCCAATCCGGACGCGCTGCCACGCAGTTCAGGAATACCCTGGCGCTATCGGCGTAATCGCCCCGCAGCAACTTCAAATAGCCCAGCCGGAAACAGGCGTCGCTCCATTCCTGCGAGCCTTCCGGAATGCGCGCGTACAAAGTTTCGGCTTGCGCGCGGTCGTTGAGCTGTTCCAGCACCAGGGCCAGGTTCCACATGGCGCCCGGCTGGTTGGAGTCGATTTCGAGCGTGCGTTCGTAGCATCGCCGCGCCCCTTCCAGGTCGGCCAGCTCCTGGCTGGCTACCCCCAGGTTCAGGTGAGCCTGCGCCGACTTCGGATTCACCATCGCCGCCTGCCGGTAGGCTTCGACCGCCTTTTCAAAGTTGCCGTTCTTATGCTGCGCCACCCCCAGGTTGAACCAGTTTTCGAACCGGTCCGGCGCCGCCTCCACCAGCTTCGAGCAGTAAAGCGCGGCCTGCTCGAAATCCTGCTCGGCGAAAGCCAGCGTAGCCAGCGCCTCGGTAGCTACCACCGAATCCGGGCTCGTCTCCACCAGCATCGCCGCGTAGCGATGCACCGAGGCATAGTCCTTGCGGTCGAGAAACATGGCCACCAGGTTCGAAAGCGCTTCCTCGGACCGGGGATTGCGCGACAGCACCTTGCGGTACTGCTCGGCGGCTTCCGCGTAGCGCCCGGTCTGCTGCATCGCCACGGCGCGGCCGAACAGGGCCGACTCGTTGTCCGGGAACAGCTCCAGATACTTCTCCAGCGCCTCGGCCGCCGGCCCCGGGCTGCCTCCGTGAATCAACGACAGCCCCAGGCCCAGCAACGCGTCCGAGCGCGTGCCATCCACTTCCAAAGCTTTGCGAAAACTCTCCGCCGCCGCTTTCCAGTTCTTCAGGTTGCCGTAGCAAACCCCCAGGTTGAAGTGGCCGATCCGGTGCTTCGATTCAACCGCCACCAGTTTCCGGTAAGTCTCCGACGCGGCTTCAAACTCCCCCATCTCGCACTGAATATGACCCAGCGCCGAATAGAGCCCGGGTTCGCGTTCCCCGCCTTCGATGGCTTTGACCAACATCCTGGCCGCGCTGTCGCGTTTGCCCTCCAGGTGCAGCGAGACCGCCCTGGCCAGCGTCTTGTTGGCCCGCTTGGATTGCATGCCCTCGTCGATGGGCAAAATTCCGGGCGGGATCGGGGTTTTGGCTGCGCTCTCGCTCGTCAGGAAGGATGGCATAAAGAGAATCTCCTATGGTCTTGGTGTTGCGGTTCGGAAAACTCCAGTTCGGAAATACGGGAAAACCGGACACGCCTGCGCCGCTCGAAAGCCAGCGCGGCGGCGGCCACCAGCGGTTCCTGGCCGGCTCCGGCGGGGCCGTGCGGGCGCTCGGGCGACGGCGTAGACGAGGGCCAGAGCTCGGCGCTCGCCGACGTGCCGTCGCCGGCGAAGTAGGCGCAAATGCGGCCAATCCAGTCGTCGTTATGCGCTACTTTCACCCAATACAACCGGGCTCGTTCCCCGGCATCGGCAAAAAAGCCGACCCCGCCCTTGGGAAGCGTGTCGTCGGTCCACGAATCCACTTCCTCACCCTCGATCGAGGTCACAATCCGGCTGCCGGAGACATTCACCGAGACCCGGTAAGGACTGTTGTTGTGCACCATGACGTTGAGCGGGATCTCGACCCGGTGCCCGGCTTTACCGCCCTGCACCGGGTAATGGACCATGGCGATCACCGGCCGCGGGCCGGGATCGATCACGGTGAACTTCATGGCGTAATAATTCTTCGAATCGGCGGCGCGCACCACCCAATCCATGCTCTTGTTTTCGATTTCGCCCAGAAACTCCATCCGGTAATCGGAGAAGCCCAGCGTCGGGCTCAACAGCGCCAATTGGCCCGGCCGCACGAACCCCTCCGGGCTGCGCGACCAGCCCGTCGCCAGCGATTTGGCCCCCGTGCCCCACGCGCTCATGCTGCCGTGGAAGCTATCGGTGATCTCGGTAGTGGCGCGGGACGCTATGGCGCCGCGAATGCGCTGCCCCCAACC
>Ga0187868_1000848_pt1 | contig 23278 bp, 41 predicted proteins | sample June2016WEW_13_4_FD_133014 | JGI IMG/M metagenome (GOLD analysis project Ga0187868, IMG submission 133014) | Peatland microbial communities from SPRUCE experiment site at the Marcell Experimental Forest, Minnesota, USA - June2016WEW_13_40 | ecosystem: Environmental > Terrestrial > Soil >... | reverse complement strand
TAGCCCCGAGCGGGGCTAACGGCAGCCGGACGTGGAACGGGTATCTTTACTCTCGGAAACGGAGGCGGCGGTCGCGGTGCGCTAGGCGGCCTTCGGGGGGCGCTTCCGAGCCCGATAGATTACCTCGCTCGCGGCCCCGGCGACGACCGCCTCTCCGTAGTCCCTCCGTCGGAGGGCCTTCTTCGATTCTCCGAGGAGGTGCTCTTGCGCCGCGACGAGGAGACGCTCGGAGGGGGGAACGTCCTCTGGGAGGACGACGGGGACGGGAGGCGCGACCGGGACGACCGGAGCGGGCTTCGCACGACGTCCCCGCCTTCGGGGCTTCGCCCCCTCCCACTCCGCTTCGGCGTGGGCGACCCCGACGTTAACCCCCGCGCGGACCCGCTTCGGGCGGAGTCGGGCCCAGAACCCTCGCTTCCGCTTCGGCCTCGGCACCGAGACCGGGAACGATACCCTCGCCCATCAACCTTCCCGAGGTCGTGGCTACCCGCCGAAACCTTCCCCGGCGGGGGTGGAACCGAGCGCAGAGCCGTTCAACGAGGAACTCCGTCCGATTCCCCGCCCGAGCCGCCGGGCGGGTCTACGAGGTCGAAAAGAGGAAGGGGGCGGCCGGCCGAGCCCGGCCGCCCCGGGAAGGGGTTGAGTGGGAAACTCTACCCGCCTAGTTGTTCGAGTAGCCGGTCCAGATGAACTGAACCGTTACGAGCGCCGGCGTTCCGTCGCCGATAGTTACCGGCATGTTGAACGAGGCGAAGGTCGTTAGGCTCGCGGACCAGGGAGCTACGGCCGAGGTCGAGTTCGCGCCGGCGAGCGTAATCCCCAGAGCGATAGACTTCGAGGAGAACGACGGGATAGCGAGCGAGCCCGGTAGAACGTTCGTCGTCACGCTCGGGGCGTTAACCGTCGACTTCTGCCCGGCGGTAGTCCCCGCGGACCACGCCATCTGCCACGCCGAGGTCGAGGACCCGGTCGCGGCCGAGTAGCCGACGAACGAGTAGGCGGTCGTCGGGGCCGTCAGGGTCGTAAACGTCGGGACGCTCGTAACCTGAACCGGGAAGGCGTAGGTCGAGTTCAGCGCGTCGGTTCGGATAAGGCTCAACGGGAGCGTTACCGAATACTGCTTGAACGTAGCCGCCGCTCCGGTCGGGGTCGTATTCGCCGCGGCGACGGTATACTGGTGCGAGGTGTAGTTGTAGCCGACGTCGACCGAGAGGATATCGGTCACCGCGTTCCACGTTACGCCGGTAGCGAGACCGGTTCCCGAGTTCTCGAGGACGCTAACCGAGGCCGCGGGCGGAGCCGGCGGCGCTACGGTCCCGGACGAGGGTGTCGCGAGTAGCGCGACGGGAATCGCAACGACGACGATGAGAAGCACTCCGACGATAGCCATTATCCCCGAAGCGCGCGCCCCTCGGCCCCTTCCGAAGTAGAACGCGCCCGCCGCGAACGCGAGGAACAGCACCCCGATTACGAGGATTAGCCCCGCGCCCGCCAAGTTCGTCAACTGACTCAAGTCTGCCATAGTTTCGATTATCCCTTCCCGAGGGCTTCCGCCCTCGAGCCCGTACTCGTGGTCCGTGTACTAAGGGGCAACGACGTTCCTAATCGGGAATCCCGTACAGAGGGCTTCCGGGCGTTTACCTCGAGGCGGGCGCCTCGCCGAACTCAAGCCGGAGACGTAGCCACTCGGCTCGCTGTCGCTCTCGAAATCGGTGGACCGAACGAGCGAGGAGGAACCCGACCGCCCCGAACCCGAAGAGGAAGCCGACGACGAACCCGAGGTCTAGGAAGGCGCCGAGGCTCGCGCCGCTCATCGGGTCCTCCGAACGGGAATCGGAATGCGGGTCTCGACCGGAACGGGAGCCGGCTCGCCCGGCTTCGCCGGCCGTATCCCGACCGAGAACCGGCTCTCGACCTCGGCTCGGGTCGCCGGTACCCGGAGGGCCGGGTTACGGAGGTCCTCGAGGGCTAGCCTGAGCGTACTAACCTCTAAGGCGGAGTTCTCGAGGCGCTCGGTCAGGTCGGTCTTCTCTCCGCGGAGCTTCGAGACCTCGGCGCGAATCCGCTCGTACTCCGCGAACATGAAGTTCCACTCGTCCCGAAGCCGGGCGTTCGTAGCCTCGACAAATGAGCGGGAGAGGTCGTCCGCGGCCATCTTACGCCCCCGAGACCGAGGCCGAGAGGGTGGGGACCTCGTACGCACCGTGCGTCGTTCCGAAGTCGACGTAAAGGGCGAGAGAGGCGGGTCCCCCGGCGGAAACCGTAACGGTCTCTACGAGCGTCTCGGTCGCTCCGCCGGCCGCCGGGTACGCGATTCCTCCCGTACCGGCGGCGTTCGACGCCTGCCATTTTAGGACGACCGTAAACGTATCGGTACCCGCGGTCATCGAGACCGGCGAAGTCCAAGTTACGAGGCGGGCCGCGTCGCCCGTATAGCAGTCGCCCGGCGTATGGGCGTTCGCCGTCGTTCCGTTAAGGACGACGGTCGTCGTCGAAGGGAACGAAACCGAGGCCGGCGAACAGGTAAGGACGTTCGGCGCCGGCAGAATCCCGATACACGAGGAAACCCACTGGGCGGTCGTCCCGATAGGGTTGTTGACCCCGGCCGAACCGGCCGTAGGGTCGATATAATATGCTTCCATCGATGAGACGGGGGAGTTCGGTTGGTCGTTTAGTACGTATCCGGGATTCGGGTCGTACTCCGGCCCGCTTTGCGTCGTCCCGAAGACCCAGAGAAAGACCTCGTTAGCTACGGTCGTCGTTAAGGTACAAGTCGCACCCGTCGTATAGGCGGCGGTACCTGAGGAGCCCGAGACGAATGACGCGGCCGTCGTAGTCCCCGTAAAGTCGGACATCTGGATAGTATACGTAGTCGAGGCGGAGAAGTTTACATACGGCCGAACCGTCGCGTTCGCCGCGATACTAATACCGTAGATTTGCGAAATCATGTAACCGCTTGCGAAGTTGTTATTCTCCTCTAGCGCGGGCGATAGACCGTGGACCGCTACGGTCTCGCCGGGAGTCGTCGTCCCGGAAACGACGATGACGATACCGAGAACCGAGTTCGCCGCGACCGCGATAGCATACGTACTACAGGTCGTAACGGAATTACAGGACTCGCCGGAGGCTGAGAAGAGCGTCGGGGTAGGGGGCGAACCGAGCGGACCCGGGGCGGTCGCCGTCGTTACGGTCGCCGAGTTCGGCCAATTCGCCGTCGTCCCGGACGTAACCGTATAGTTCGTCGGGAGCGTGACGCTACCGCCGTAGGTATAGACGGCGGCGACCGCCGCTCCGGCGACGCTCAGGACGGCGAGCATAGCTACGAAAAGAGTCGTACCGCGCGACCACGCTCGCCGTTCCTTCATCGCTCGCTCCTCTTCCTCCTCGCCCTCGTCGCTCGCCTAGGCCCCCGTTACGCCGATAGTCAGGCTCGTAACGTCCCACGGGCCGGCCGCACTACCCGTTACGAGGTAGAACGAGACCACCTGACTGTTCGTCGCCGAGCCGCCCGCGAGGGCCATGCTCTCGGTAAGGGTCTCGAGGGTCGGCGCGCCGAGCGGGTAATTGATACCGGCGGTCCCCGCGGCGTTCATCGCCTGCCACGTAATCCCGAACGTGAAGGTCGTCGTTCCGGCCGCCGTCGACGCCGAGGTCGTAAAGGAGAAGACGATAGCCCATTGCGACGTCCCGGCCGTACAGATATTCTCGTTCGCCGTCGTCGCGTTCAGGACGACCGTCGTCGTAAGGACCGCGAGGCTGGCCGCGCTACAGGCGACGGACGTACTCGAGATAGTCCCCGAAGGCGGGGTCGGGAAGTTCCCCGAGGACGAGCCCGTAGCGACGTAGTTCGAGGGCGTCGCTACGTTAACGGTCGTCCCGTGGGAGTACACGTCCGCGAGGACTGCTCCCATCGCGAGGGAGAGGACGGCGAGGACCGAGACCGCGATAGTCGCCCCCCTCGTCCAGAGCTTCCTCCCGGTCCGCGCCTGTTGCGCGAGACTGAGGGTGTTCGTCGAAGTCGTTTTGCGTGCGTTCATACGTTTCGTTCTCCTTTCTTGTTGCGTTCTTTCCCGCCGCCATCGGGTCTATCCCCGACGCCGAAGAAGTTCAGGAAAGGGTTCCCCCGGGAGTCCGAATGGTCTAGCGGACAGGGCCACCGACGGCCCCCGGGGTTCGGCGTCATCGCGTTACCTCGGGTCGCTCCTCGCGTTCAGGTCCAGGTCAGGTTCAGGGTCTGAATCGACCCGCCGTTCCCGACGTTCCCGAAGACGATGTAGAGGAGAATCGGCTCGGTCGCGGCGTTCGCCCCCGCCGTAAAGCTAAGGGTGATACTCCCCCCTCCGTTCGCGAATACGGCGCCCGTGTCGCTGTAGTGCGACGTGTAGTTCAGGAAGATAGTCTCGGCGGAGAGCGTCGCGGCGGGCGTAATCGTCCAGAGGAAGACCGGGTAGGAGCTTGCCGGGCACCCTGAATCGTCGTCCCCGATGGCGCTAATCGCGAGAGTCGTCGCCTGACCCGCCGTATACGTTACGGGGCCGTAGTTCGGCGCCCCGTCGCAAGCGGGAAGGTCGGCCGGCGCTTGGACGAGGGTAAGCGTCGGGGTGTTCGGGAGGTTCGGGTCCGCGACTCCGTTCCCGGAGAATCCCGACGTCGAGACCGTGTTCACCTGCGTCTGTCCGTAGAGCGCCGCCGCCATCACCATCGAGGACGCCACCGCTACCGCGGCGACAATCCCGAGGGCGAGGAGGGTTCGCCGGGACATCCGTCCCGCCCTCGCGCGCCGGGCCAATTCGACCGTGTCTCTGCTCGTCGTTCCGTACATTTCGTTTCCTTCCTCCTTTTGTATCAGTGTCGAACCCGTCGCTAAACGGGGAATCGGTTCCGCTTGAAGCTCGGCTCTCGGTTCGTCTCGCCCGGTCGCAGTTCCTCCGGCGGCCCGCTCGGGCCGCGTACCTCCTCTCGGTTCCTAGAAGCCGTGAAGGAGAGGGACGGGCGAACGGAGGTCTCGAAGGGCCCGGTCGTACTCGCCGGCGCTACGGGGCGGACCCTCGGCGGTAGCTCGACCGGTCGCCGAGTAGCGACCGTCGGTACGGCCGAGGGAAGGAAAGGACCGAGTAGCTCGGCGACAACCTCGCGTTCCTCGTCCCGGAAGGCCGCGACGAGGAACTCCTTCGCAAGCTCCTCGCCGTAGGTCTCCCGGTTCCGGGCGTACGCTCGGAGTAGCCTCGTAGAACAAGCAGTCCTAACTCTAGGGTCGGCGCGAATCGAAGCGAAGGCGCGAAGGATGAACGGGTCGTCTACGAGTCTCGCCTCGACCGCAGGGTCATACGTCCGGAAGTCGAGGATAACGTCGAAGCGGCTCCGGAGCCGGCCGGTAATCCCTCGGCCTCCGTCGCCGTCTCCGCTATCGTTCATCGTCGCGCCGAAGAGGAAAGAGGCGTGGCAGGGAATCGAAACCCCGCGACCCGGGATAGTTAGAACCCTCGAGGAGAGGAGGTCGAAGAGCCGGGTGCTCGCATTGTTACGGGCAGCCGATAGCTCGTTGAGAACGAAGACGCCGCCGGCCCGTGCCATCCGGGTCAGTACGCCCTCGACGTACCGCCACGACCGGCCGATTTTAACGTAGCGACCGATACATTCGTCCTCGACGTCGAGGCTATCGCTCGCGTCTACGGCGAAGAAGGGTAGGTTCTCTTCGGCGGCGAACGCCCGGAAGAGTTCCGATTTACCCCCGCCCGGCGGACCCGTAATCAGGACGTTCGCCTTAGCGACGAGAGCCCGGTGGAGAATCTCGAGGTCGGTAAGTCCGCCGATGACCCGAGGGACGTAATCGGGCCGCTCGAGGACCTTCATCCCGTCGAGGTTCTTTGAGATAGGCGCGGGCTCGTTCGGGATTCCCTCGTCCGGCGGATTCGCGAGGGTCGCCTCGGTAAGGCCGCGCTTCCCGACCGGGTCGGTCAGCTCCTCCTCGAGCATCGGCCGGATATAGCCCCAGTCGCGGCCCCGACTTCCAATCGGTAACTCGTCTCGAAAAACTGGATTGTCTCGAACTTCGGCCGTTAGGTAGTCGGCGAGAGCCGCGGAGACCCGCACGGGGGCGAGACGCTTCTTAACCGAGAGCCGGTAGGAATCGACGGCTTCGAAGAACTCGCGACTCTTTACTTTCGCGAGGACCGTCGCGTCGTTAACGAGCAGAGCCGCGTATGCCTCGGGCTCGCCGGTCGTCGGGTTCGGAACCGACTTGAGCCGGAGGCTCGCTCCCTTCCGAAGCTCGGAGTAGAGTTCCGGTACGGTCGGCGGCTTCTCGTGGTGGAAGAGAGACCTACGTCGGCGAGCGGCTCGAACGGGCTCCTCCGGCTCCTCGCGCCTAACGTCCGGTTCGGCGCGCATTAGCGGACCTCCTCCTCGACCGAGGCGAGGTACGAGCCGACTACCGGGACGAGTTCGTCGACTGAGCCGAGGCGCTTCTCGACGTCGAGGCCGAGCGGCCGGTAGTCCCGGAAGCTAAGGCCGAGCGAGTGCCCTCCGCTCTCGCGAAACGCCTCGGTCCACCGGCGGGTAAGGAGGCCGTCGGGCTCGTCCGTAAGCTCGCCGTCCGAGAGGACGATAAGGAGGCGCGTCCCGTCCGGCGCGGTCCGGAAGACCTCCGATACGAGGGCGAGAGCGGGGGCGAATCGGGTGTACCTCCACGCCCGCGTAAAGTCGGGATTCGGGAGCGTCGGGTCGGACCACCCCTTTACGAGGCGCGGCTCTTCGGCGGCAAAGAAGAGGGCGGCGCTCCGGTGCCCGGTACGCTCGAGGGCCGAGACGAGAACCGCGACGGTACTAACGGCACGGTCGAGGACGAACGAGGTACTCCACGAGTAGTCCGTCGCGAGTACGACGTTAAGCGTACTTGGGTCGGTCGGCGTCCAGACGGTCTTTCGGAACGGCCGCTCGTCAGGGTCGTGCTCTGAACGCATCGCGGAGCGCATATCGAACCGGGTTCCGGTCCGGCGGTTCCGCTCGATGACCGGGACGACCGTACCAGTACGTAGCTCGGAGAGCCGGGCTTCGAGCTTTCGGGCGAGGACCGACTCCTCCTCGGTTAGCTCGCGGGGCTCCGGCGGACGGGGGAGAACCCCGTCGAGAGAGGACGCGGTCACGGCCCGGAACTCCTCCGGCTAACGAGGACGACGGTCCCGCCCTCCGCGCTCGCGACGGGTTCGACGAGGAGACCGTACGTCGAGTAAAGGGTCTCTTGGAAATCCTCGAGCGCCTTCGCCGCTTCTCGGTCGTTCGGCGCCCCGAGGTCCCGGTACCGGACTACGACTCGTTCTCGGCTTCCGAGGGTCGCCTCTAGAACGGTCTCTAGCCGAGCGAGGTCGAACGGTCGGGGGTCTTCGGGCGGAGACGGGCCCTCGTCTAGGTCCTCCGGTTCCGCCGGAGCGGGACGCTTCGGGTCGTAACCGAGAATCGCGAGGCCCCTCTTCGCGACCTGACCCGGTCGAATCGCCGGAGCCGCGGGACCGACAGGCTCGTGGAGCCGACCTGCCGGAGCCTCTTCGGAGGATATCCTCGCGACGAGGAGCCGGCAGACCTCGTCGACCGTCGAGTGGGAAAGAGGTCGCCGACTCCGAGATAGCATCCACCGGTCGAGGCCCGCCGTAAACTCCGGCGAACCTACGACGTACGTCCGAGGACCCTCTCGACCGACCGAGAAGGAGACGACCGGTTCTCCGTCTTCGGACCGACCGCAGACGAGCCCGGAGACCCGGATTAGTGAGTTAAGGGTAGTCGTCGAAGCCGCCGGACTCGCCTCGTTCACGGCGAACTCTCGCGGAGCGGAGCCGTAGGTACGGGCCCGGGAGACGTCGAGAATATGGACGTCCTCGCCGCTCACTAGAACCTCATCTCCTCGAGCGCCGCGGCTCGCGCGCGACGGACGAACGTCGTAAGGTCGGCCTCCCCCTTCGGGAGGTTAGGGGACCTAGGAAGCTCGACGGCGAAGGCGCCCGAATATCGAGAGCGGGAACGGACGAAGACGTCCTCTTCCTCGGCCTCGATTTCGTACTGGGCGACCAGCTCCTCTACGAAGGGGATAGCCCCCGAAATCTCGATGGCCCGAGCAAGCGGAGAAGCGAGAGAAGGCACGGCGGTTTCCTCGGAACGGGCGAGTACGCCCTAGGAGATATAGCCTCCGAGAATAGGTCGAAAGAGGAGCCACCCTAGCGACCTACGCTCCTGGTATATCAAACGTCTATGTATCAAAGGATGGGTACGTTCGACCGATGACGCCGAACGCCGAAGGACCGGCGGTACCGCCGGTCGAGATGCCGAGCGAGACGAAGCCGACCGCGCCGAAGGTGGACCAGTTCGGGATGGCCATTCTCCCGGGCTCGGCCGCCGCGAAGAACGGGAACGAGACGAAGGACCCCGCGCCGAAGGCGACGAAGGGGAAGGCCGCCCCGAAGCCGAAGACCGTACCGCAGGGTAAGGGCCCGGCGAGGAAGTCCCCCGCGAAGGGGAAGAGCGCACCGAAGGCGAAGCCGAAGGCCGCCCCGAAGCCGAAGACCGCCCCCGCCGAGAAGAAGGAACGGACTCCCCGGAAGCTCGGGCCTATCCACTCGGGAATCGTCCCGAAGCATGGAACGCCGGAAGCCCCCGTCGTCTGGGTCTCGGTCCCCCGCGAAATCGCCCCGAAGGTCTTCGACCGGAAGGCGTTCGGCGGTACGTTCTCGGAGTTCTGCCGAGAAGTCTGGGCGAACCGTACCGCGACGTCCGCCGAGGTCGAGCTACCCCGTCCCCTCGTCGCCCGGGGCGTCACGATGCCGGCGAAGGACGCGAAGGCGATGCTCGCTTGGGAGCAGAAGGGTCACTCCTTCTCGTCGCTCTGCTACGCGGCGGTCGTCGCGAAGCTCGGGAAGAAGGCCTAGACCCGAGGGAACGAACGGAAGGAGGTACCGAGGAGAAAATCATGCCTCGCGATTACGTCCTATGGCTCGCGACCGACGGCGAAATCCGGGCCGGCATCGAGCCGCCGGGCCTCCCCGGTCTCGGCGGGTCTCGTAGCCGTCAGATGCGGTGGCTACCGAGTCCTTACCGGTTCTCGAAGAGCGAGGCTATCGACGCGATAACGCTCGTCGCGAACCGGAGCCGCTACGACCGAAACTGTTTCTACCTGAACGGGGGCGGCGTCCTCGGCAGCGGACCGTGGCCCGCCGACCGAGAGGCCGAGCTTCTCGAGGCGTTCGAGCGCGCCCTACGGACGGCCCTTAAGTCCGCGGGCCGGGAGGCGTAAGGTGCTCGCCGAGACGACCCCGACGGAGGTCCTCCCTCCGATGGGGTTCCAGTGGCACCGTCCCGAGAAGACGACGCATCGGTTCCTCCCGGGCGGCCTAAAAGACTACTGTATCGCCTGCGGAATCGCCGAGTGGGCAGCCACGACCTCGGAGGGATGCCTCCTCTACGACCGGTCTCCGTCGTACAACGAAGGGCCGACCATCTGGGCCGGCCCCGACTGCGAGCGAGCCCTCCCGAAGGAGCGGCGAGAATGAAGTACGCCCTCGTCCTCTCGTCGTTCGTCGCGGGGCTCGGTCTGTTCCTGACCGTCCTCGCTCTCGCGTTCTGGACCCCGCTCGCGGTCGTCCTCGGCCCAGTGAACGCCCTCACGAACGGAAGGGCTATCCCGACCCTCTTCGCCGTAGTCGGGCCCGTCCTCGCCACCGTCGGGCTCGTCCTCATCTATCGGGCGAGAGCGACGGTTGCCCGAGGTACGGCGATGCGCCGCCGGTGGCTCTCGTTCCACCGCGGGGGTAAGCCGTGAGCGAGCCGACGAACGGCGAGCCGGTTAAGGAGAACGCTCTCCTAATCCTCGCGAAGCGAATCTCGTACGCCGAGGAACAGGTAAAGGCGTCCGAGCGAAAGCTAGCGACCCTAAAGCAGAACTACGAGGTCGAGGTCGCGAGCATCCGGGCGACGGTCGACCGCTTCCGGCACGAAATACACGACCTCTCGAAGCAGGCCGTCGTCGAGGCGGAGGCCCTCCGTAGTCTCGGCTACTCGGTACCGCCTCTCGTCGTGCCGCCCGAGCCCCGGGCGCCCCGGAAGGCGCTATCGAAAGACGAGGCTACGCGACGCCTCGGCCCTATCGTCTGGAACGTCGAGGGGCATAACGTCCTACGCCGGGAAATCGTGAGATACATTACCAACCGCGCGGTTACGCGGTACCCCGATTTCGAGGCGTTCTACGTCGGGGCGGGCGGAGCGGCCGGGACCGCACATAGCGTCTGGGGTTCCATCCTCGCATACGGGCGTACGAAGGGGTGGGTTCGTGGCGAAGGCGGACGGGCCGACCCCTTCTTCATCTCGCACGCGACGAACGGAATCGACCTAACGACGGCCTCGAGCGCGGAGCGGGAGAAGTTCCTCGCCGAGGCCGCCGCGACCCGGGAGGCGTCGGGATGAAGGACGCGCTCATCCTCGCCGCCTCGTACGCGCTCTGGGTCGCGGCGGTCTTCGCCTACCTCGCGGTACGGCCGTGAACGAGACCGTCGCCGACCTCTGGGTCGAGGTCCCCGTCGACCCGGCGAACTCGCGCCGCGACCTTCCGGTCCACTTCCTCGACCACGTCGTCCTCGTCGGGGAGAACGAGCAGTACGAGGAGGACGAATGGGTCGCCGAGGTCCTCGACCACCTCGGACCCGCGGGGGCGGTCTACCCGGTCGGGACCCTCCGTCTACCCCGAACCCCTTCCCGGGCCTCGGAGCCGTTCCGGGGCCGTCTGGTACCCCTCTTCGGGCCCTAACATCGGTCCTACGAGCCCCGGGAGGGCCTGGCATACGTAAACTCCGAGGGTTCCGGGCCCACGTTAGCCCTTTAAGCCCCCCTATCTCGGTTCCGGGTCGTGCCGCCCCCGAAGCGGTCAGTTACCATCGAACGGACCTCGACCGTCGGAATCGTCTCGCGCGACCTCGCGACGAAGCGGACCGTCGTCCCGAACCTCCTCGCAGAACTGCTCGATATCCGAGCGGGCGACCGGCTCCGGTGGACCTACCGGGTCGGCGACGAGGAGGTCCGGGTACGGGTCGTTACGGAGGAACGTAGCCGGCGACGCCGAGAAGGGCCGCCGCCCCGACGAGAATGATACCGAGAACGAGAAGACCGAGGACGAGCCCGGCCCGGGCGAACGAGAGGACTACCGCCCCCATCAGCAGGAGGAAGCCGAAGAGCGCGAACGAGGACCCGAACCCGAAGACGCCGTAGCCGGCGAGCCCGATGAGAGCGAACCCGACGGCGAGGAGGAGGACGAGGAGTACCGAGAAGAAAGATGGACTCACGTCCGCTACCCGGGGGGAAGCGAGCCGCGCGGGGCTCTCGGCGGATGCGGGTCGACGAACGGCTCCTCGAGGACCGACTCGACGACCGGCTTCGGGGATGGAGGAACGGGTGGGAGGTCGAACCCGAGAAGCATCCGACGGCTGGTCCTGACGCTAATCTCGGTAACGAACGCGGCCGAGGCGATACTCTGCTGCGTCCAAAGTAGCTCGCGCCGTACCTGCGAGACCGCGTCGAGGAGCGCGGCGGCGAGGACGGTCGGCGTAGCCCGGACTGTCTGCCCCTCGAGCGTCTCGGCGGAGGAGATGAGCCACCGGCGGCAGTCGCCGGGAGCGGGCGTCGGGAGCCGCTCGAGAAGGGAGAGTACGACCTTCGGGAGGGGGACCGCCGGCGCTCGGGCCGAAGGGTTCTCCCGTTGGATGAACCGGAGCGCGCGCCCGAGCGCCGTACGGTCGAGGTCGAGCTTGCGGCAGACCTCCTTAATCGAGAGAGGGACCCCGTAGCGACGGCTAACGAGGATAGCCGCGGCCGCGCCGAGGTCTTCGTACGACCGGCCGCGCGCTCCCGTCCGCGAGACGAGCGTACCGACCTCGCGTTGCGTGGCCGGAGATAGACCTAGGCGCTCCGCCGCATCCTTCCCGGCAAAGTACCGGCGGGCCGCGAGACGGTCCCGGTGCGAGGAGGGAGAACGGGAACCAGAATTACGCTCGGTCCAACGGAGGATACTCGCGACCTTCCCGGGGTCGCGGCCGAGGGTAGAGTGGCGGTCGTGCGGCGCTCGTATCTCGGAGCCGAACGCACCGTCTCCTCGAGCCTCGGGAATTACGACGAGCGGCGAGTCGTCGTAGACGATACCACATCCGACGCAGGACCTCTCGGTACCGGCGGGCGAGACCGTAACCCGTCCGTTACATGAGGGGCAGACGTCGGGGTCGGCCGGAACCGGAACGGCCGATTCGAACGCCGAGATAGCGGACATCAGTACTCGACCAAATCGGCGAGTAGGTTCCCGAGTTCGTCGGGGCTCTTTACCCCATAGCGGGGCGGAGGGGAGTCCGAGCCGTTCGTCGCCGAGACGACGGCGACCTGCTCGTTCGATTCGTAGAGGGCGACGACCAGGCGCCCGTCGACCTTACGGGACCAACGCGCCGCCGACTCCGGGGTTAGCCCGAAGGAACGGCAGGTCCGGCCGAAGTCGCTCTCGGATAGCGCCTCGGCTCGCGGACCGGTCCCCATCTTCGGGACCGGGAGAACTACGCCCCGCTAGATGTACTCAACGCCGCGTCGGAGTTTATCGATACGTCGGCCTCTGTACCGATACAATCGGGGCAACGTAGCGCCGATGCTCCCGGGCCCGGGCGGTTCGACCGGTACATCTCGGTCCCGCACGCCGAGCAACGGACGGAGGTAATCACGCCGGCGCTCCTCGGGGACGGCCCGCGTAACGTCGCCGGTAGTTCGGGTCCGCCGGCCGACGGTCGACGAACGTCGCGGCCCAGAACGCCTCGGTCTCCGAAAGATGGTGGAAGTCGATAAGATGCCCCCGGAGAGCGTGGCGGCTATTCGCGAGTTCGGCGCCGCAGGACTTTACCGGACACGGCAGAATGTACCGGAGCCGGGTTACGACCACGAGGTCGTGCGAATCGCCGACGACCTCTGTCCGAGGGAACGCCGGCTTCTCGACGAGGTCGTCGGCGTCCGTTAGGGCTCGTCGTCCGTACTGCGACCACCCTAACGGAAGCGGAGGGGGCGCGCCGTTCGCGAGTGCAATCGACTTGGCGCGCGCTCGCTCGGAAGCGCGTTCGGCTTCGGACAACGAAGGGTGGTCCCGCGCGATATGATTCGTGAGGGCCTTTACCGTCCGGTAATCGAAACGGACCCGGTGCCCGAGCCGGCATACGAGGACGCCTCTCGGCAGCAGGAACTTCTCCCAAGTTGCGCTCATCGGTACCAGACCCCCGAGGCCCGGCCGGGCGGACGACGGCTCGCGCGCTTCCGCTCCCGTCGACGGAAGAGGACCGACGCTCGCTTCTGCGCCCGGAGCTGTCGCTTCGGTCGACCGTTACGTCCGCCCATCGGTTCGTCTTCGGGTACGTGGCCGGAGCCTAAGTAACGCGAGCCCGGTCGCGAGGGCGAAGAGCGCGAGGTCGATAAGCGATGGGCGGGTCTCCACGCTATCCGGCATACGGTACCTCTGCGAGCAGCATTTGGTCGGCGAGGAGGGACCGCTCGCGAGGGCTAAGGTCGGCGTGGGTCAGACGAAGGTGGCTACTGTACCCCATCCGCCGGTCGGCGGGCGAGTCCCGGCCCGAGGCGATGAGACGAGCGCACCGAGGGCACTCGGACCGGGCGACCGGCTTCCCCCGCGGCGGCCGCCCGAACCGGCCGAGCGTCCGTCCTCGCGTCATGGCGCCTCGGTCTTCAACCGGACAAGCAGCCTCGACGGGTCCAGTACGAAGAGGTCGGTATTATACTGACCGTGCCACGTCGCGTAGATTCGGAAGGAGCGCGGCGGGTTCTCTAGCCACCGAACGAGGGCGCGCTTCTCCGTAATGGTTCCTTACGCCCGCTCCGAGAGGTCGGACCCTACCGCCTCGACGACGAGAAGAAGGACGCCGGTCGACCAGACCGGTACCGCCTCGGTCTCGCCGGTCCTAAGACGAGGGGCGCTCATATCAGAGGCCGCTCCCTCGCAGTCTCGAGTAGCTCGCCCGGGGTCGCGACCCCGTAGAACTCCATCGCGACCCGGACCGTATCGCCGAGGAGCGCCGCCGATAGCTCGACCGACCACCCCCGGGCCTTCGCGAGCTTGTACGCCGTCGCCCGTAGCGCGTGGAACGGACGGCGAGGGAGACCCGCGACGTCGAGCCACCGGTTAAGAATCGTCCACCCGAAACGCCCGGTCTGGTGCTGGCCCTCCCGCCTCGGCGAAGGGAAGAGCCACCGCTCGCCCTTCTCGAGCGAGCGGACGTACGTCCGGAGGGTGACGAGTGGCCGGCCCGCTACGGGGACCTCCCGGGTCCGGCGCTTCTTCGACTCGTAGAACCGGAGCATCCCGCGGTCGAGGTCGAGGCCCTCGAGCGGAATCGCGGCGAGGTCCTCGCGTCGTATCCCGGTCGTCAGCGCTAGCTCGAGGAGCGCCCGCTCTTCGAGCCGGTCGACGGGCGCGAGGAGCCGCTCGACCTCGTCTAGCGTAAGCGCGAGGTGGCCCGCGTGACGGACGTCCGTCCCCGTCCCGAAGACCTTACTGCTATTCCGACTCCTGCGCGACCGAGTCGTATCGCCCGGCTTCGGACCGGTACCGACCGGCGGCTCCGAGGGCGTCGCGGTCGCCTCCGTTCCTAAAGTAGCGGGAAGAGGAACGGGACCGGAGTCGTTCATCGCGACTCCCGCCCGAACTCGGACGTCCGGGCCGGTTGGACAGGCCCGGGCGAGCCTCCCGAGCGCCTATGCGAAGCCGAAGAGGAGGACCACCACCGAGAAATCCGACTAAAAACTCTGTTGGGCGTGCGTAATGCGAAAGCGCGTTTAAGCGACGAGAAGCCTCCGGAGGCCCTCGCCCGAGTAGTCGTCATCGACGTCCCCCGATTAACCCCGCTTCCGGAACCGGCGCGGAATCGGAGGGCGGATTCGCCCTTCCCAGTACTTCGAGGACCGCGTCCGACGACGACCCGCGGGGGTATTCGCGATACCTAGCCGGGTTGGTGCGAACTTATCCCGAACGAACTTCGTCGCGGGCTCGCCCTCGAACGTATCGTCTCGAACGAAGCGGGTGACTTCCTGCGGCGAGACCTCGTAACCCCCCGACTGCTGTCTCGTCGAGTGGAGCGGGTCGATAAAGTGAAAGTGGTTACCCAACTCGGACCGGTAGCAGCGTATCCCGAACTTCGCGACCGCCGCGAGGAACTCGCCCTCGGAGAGGGTCTCCCGGTGGGACGGAGGAATCGCCGACGTAGTCGCTCCGCTACGCTCGGGCCTTCCGCTTCGGCGGCTTACCGAGGACGACCGTCGCGCTATCGGCAGCGGGGACGTCGACCGTCAGCGTTCCCCACTTTCCGAGCGGGAGGTCGAGGAGCTGAGAGAGCCCGTCGGGACCGAGACCGACCCCGGCTTCCCAAGCCCCCGCCTCGAGCATCTTCCGTCGAATCGTACTCGCGGTCCGCGGGTCCCAGAGACGGAACTCGAACTCGACGAGCGGTAGCTTCGCTCCCTTTCGGACGACCGCGACCCGGACCTTCGGCGTCATCTACGCCTCCCTCCCCGAGGGATGGGGCGGCGGCTCGCAGTTCGGCGGGTCGTCGCTCTCGCCGGGAAGCTCGAACTCTACCTCGGCCCCGGGGAGGAGGAAGAGGTCGACGAGCCCGGTCTCGCTCGACTCGTCCGAGGCGCTACCGACGTACCCGCCGGCCCTCCGAATCCTCGCGGCGACCGTCGCGAGCTGCTCCTCCGGGAGGAGGACGTCGAGGACGAGCGGCTCGCCCCCGTTCCGGCGGACCCGGAGACCGAGACGCTTCACTTCGCCCCCGCGATTTCCGCCGTAACGGTCGCCGTATAGTACCCGGCGAACTGAAGCTCGGTCACGGTACAGAAGACGGTAAAGTTGTAATCGCCGGCCCCCGAGGTCGGGAACGAACCGCCCGAACCTCCGCCGAGGGGTACGGTCGCAGAGTAGAGGAGGCCACCGTTCGGGGCCTGCGCGTCGAGCGTCGCGTTATACGGGACCCCGGCGCCCGTCGTTACCCAAGTAAACCGTACCGTAGTCGCGCTCGTGTTCAGCGGGAGCGTCCAGGGACTCGCGTAGTTGTTCGCGCACGTCGTCTTACCCGTCTCGGTTACCGACCAGGTCGAACTCGAAGCGGGGTGCTCGACGTACTGATAGGCGAAGTACCCGCCGACCGCGAGGATAGCGACGACCGCGATTACCCCGGCGACGACCACCCCGCTCGCGCCTCTCCGATTCTGCGCTCGCATCGGCTACTCCCGGAGCCATCGAGGAGGCTTCCGAGGTTCCTCGCGAGCCGCGACCGCGGTCCCGCGAAGCTCGGCGGCTATCTCCTTCAGGCTTCGTTTGATGTCCTCGTCGTCGACCTTCACGCTCTCGACCTTTCGGGCGAGTTGCTCGAGCTTCTCGTCGCGCTCCTCGTCGCTCGGTGCGGGCATCCTCACTCCTTCCGAAGGTCGGGCGGAGCGCCCTCGGCGCCGCCGGTCCCCGTAGTTCCGGCCGCTTGACCGAAGGCTCCCCGCGGGGTCGAGTCGGCCGCCTTCTGCTTCGACTTTCGGATAAGCGCGGCGACCGACTTCACCTCGGAAATCGCAGAGGAGACCGTCGCCCGACTCTCGGGCGCGGGCTTGAGTTTCGCTAGGTCGGCGGCGACTTTATCGAGCCGTTCGGCGGCGTCAGGTGCCATGCTTTTTTCCTCCGTATTGGAGCGTAATTTCGCCGAGAAGGGAGAGGCACTCGTGCCCTCTAACGGCTTGGTCATCGGAGACGAGGTCGTTCATCGGGGCGAGCCTCCTCGGGTAAGTTCTACCCGAAGGCTCCATGCGATTCGCGACTCTTCCCGGATATCGTGGAGGTGGTGGACCCGCTCGAGGTGCCCGACGACCGCGTGAATCGTCGGCATCTGCCGGCCGCAGGCCGGGCAGTCCGCGGGCCCGAGTTCGTCCCGCCACGTCATCGCCGCTCTCCGGCTCCGACCGGGTAGAGACACTCCCGTCGTGCCGCGTCCAGCCGGAGTCGGTGAGCAGGGTTTGGTTGCAGACCATCACTTCGCCCCGTTCAAAGCCTCGCGGACCTGCTTGGCTAGGTCAGGAGCATAGTCGTCCCGTATCGATTCAAGGTATGTCTTTACAGCCCGCAGCGCCGCTTCGAGGACGCGGATACGGGCCTCAAATGGGCAGTTCTCTTTATCGGCACACTGCCATTCCATGATACGGTCCGTTCCTTCCGGGTCCCCCCATCCCAATTTGATTCGATGTACGTGTTCGAGATGGTACGTATCACCAACATCATTCTTACGAGCAAGCTCCGCACGGAGCGAGGCGATGACTTGGTGATGGTCGTCCAACCAATATTTAGGCCGCTTCGGAGAGCAAGCCGAGCAGGATTCGGTCATGGCTTGAACTCCTCACAATTCTTGTCACACCCAGTCCAGATAGGCATGTCAATGCCGAGGAAATCCACCGACCCATCGGTGACACCCATACAACGTTGCTTCGTCCCGTCCCTAGAACGGCGATGGTTCGGGCGATTCGGGTGCCCACAATTAGAGCACAGCTTCTTTGCACTCATCTCACCCCTCCTTCTTCGGAGACGGGGAAACGAAATCCATGCAGTTGCACAATGGTTCTCCAGGATAAGGCATCATTGTACGGCGACACTTGGCCGGGCCCGGACGCATATGCAGGTTGTGAGCTTTCGCTCCGTGCCCGCATCTCGCGCACCGAGGAGAGTCGCTTCGCGAGGAAGAGGTCCCGCAGGAGTCGGCGGTACTCCTCGCGCGAGAGGTCGAACGTGGTCCTGACGAGCGTCTCGAGGAAGCGCTCGGTAACACCGGGATGCTCTCCGACGTATGTTCGAACGAACTCCGACGGAGAGGTTTCGGCGGTCATCTTACCTACCGCCTTCGATACGCTCGCGAATCTCCCGCCGGAGCTTCGTCTGCTCCTGGCGCGTCCGCTCGTAGACCTTCTCGTCGAAGAGCGCCTCGACCTCGCCCCGGATGAGCGCCTTCGCTTCGTCGGTCGCGAGGGCGTAGAACGCATCGAGTTCGACGAACATCTCGGACCCGTAGCGCTCGACGAACCAAGCGTAACGAGAGTCTCGGTGGAGCTTCCCGAGGACCTCCTTCTTCTTCGGCATCGGAGGGAGGTTAAACTTCTCGACCTGCGCCGGTGAGAGACCTAGCTCGCGGAACTCGACCGTAATCCCGAGCTTCTCCCCGAAGTACGAGAAGGCCCCTTCCTCGAGAGCCCTCGGGATGTCCTTCCCGCTCGGGTCGAGGTCGCCGAGGTAGAGAATCTGTATACTGGTCTTATGCTGTTCCTCGAGTTCCTCCTTCATCTTTCGGAGGGAGGCGTACGAGAACTCCCACGCTCCGTACCCCTGCGGGGACCGAACGGTAACGCCGAGGTCCTCGAGCCACGTCGAGGTCGCCCCGAGGAGACCGTCCTTCTCAACCCAGACCTCGACGAGGTTCGGCTGTCGGTACCAGCGAGGAAGCTCGAACGCTTCGGGGGCCGCTCGGAGGGAGCCGAGCCAGAAGTCGGACCAGCTCTTTGCCCCGACGAACGGGACGGTAGCGCGGAGGTCGTGCGGTAGCCCGACCGAGACCCCGACCTCGTCGGAGGTGCCTCGTTTAACGGCGAAGAACCCCCACGCAATCTCTCCGCTCTTCCGCATCGCGACGGTCTCGCCCACGAGCTTCTGGTAGCCGTAGTCCGTTAGCGGGATGACGTTCTGCGAGCCGAGGACGTAATAGACCGACCGAACGGTCGGCTCGGTAAACCCATGCTCCTTAAGCCCCTCAATCGCGGCGAGGATTTCGGGGTGAATCTTCTTCCAGCTAATCATCGTTCGATAGCCTCCTTCCGGGCGGCGAGGGCGAGGAAGGGACCCCTCGCCCGGCCGTCGTTACGGCGGCCGGGTTCACCGGCGGCTCCTGCTCGGCCGGGGGAAAAAGCTCGGGTGATGAGTGAGCCCCGAGCAAAAAGACCGGCCCGTCAGGAGAGTTAGAGTCTAGCCGACCCGCCGGAGAGAGCGGCTCGGGAGAGAGAAGCCCGAGCCGAAGAGCCGGCGAGTCGGGAGCATCGAGAGGAGGAGGCGACCGTATGACTACAATAGGCCCGACGGCCTCCGTAGGTCGCTCGACGTCAGCCATCATCTTTCCGTCCGGGGAAGACGGCGGACGTAGAGCCCGCTTCACTCGCGGGAACCCGAGGGTCGAGTCCGTCGACCTTCGGGTTCGAACGAGCTTCTTCGTTCGGCATCATTACGCGGTCCGGGTCGTCTCCGCCGGCTCCGGAACTCCGGAACTCCCGGACACTAGAACGATGGAAGGACCCGCCCGGGTCGGTCGAAGACCCGGAGATTCCGGAGGCAAGCATCTTTTTTCTCTCGTAGCTCGGGGCTGTACTCAGTAGCTCGTCGGGCTGCTGCAACAGAGACTCACCGGGAACGACGGGGACCCGCCCGGGTCGGTCGCAACCCGATATGGTCACGCCGACCCCCGGGCCGTATCGATTTCGGTTCCCCGGCCGACTCGCCCGATGACGAGGTTGGTATAGAATGCGTGCGCGAGAGGCACCGGCATCCCGTAAAGGAACTCGCGCTCGGCCTTCGTAAACGAAGGCCCGGCCGCTCCAACGGCCCGCTCGAACATTACCTCGACGGTCGTCGGGAGCTTCTTCGGGTCGACGGGACGGGCGGGATAGACGACGAGCGTACGGAGGACCTTCTCGCGGTCTCGACGGAGGTGTTCCATCGGAATCCGCGCGAGGAGCTTACCGTACGCCTGCCAGTTCTCGAGCGGCGACGGGACCTTCGCCTTCTTCTTCCCGACCTCGAACTCGTCGGGGGGCTGTTCCTCCGCGAGCGCCTCGTCGAAGGCCGATGCTCCGGGGAGCGGCTGCTCGAGAGGGTCGGCGAACTTCTGATTCGGCGCCGCCCCCGGCTCCGGGGAGGAAGGCGCCGCGGCCTTCGGCGCCTCCGTACCGGGTTCCCGGTCCGGGCCGGCCCTCGCCGTTTCTCCCTCCCCTAGAGGGAGGGAGGGGCCGAGGGCCGGGCCGGCCCCGGTCCGAGTAGCCTTACGACGGGCGAGGAAGTCCGCGCGACTCTCCCCCTTCCGCGGGGTAGGCATGGTCTAGTCCTCCGTCTCGAGTAGCTCGGCGAGTCCGAGGTCGACGAGCGCGAGGGCTTGAGCGCGATACTCGCCTATGGTCATCCGCTCGTCCACCGTTCGGGGCTTCGACGCTCGCTGAATAAGCCGGGCGACGCGGAGCGCGACTTGCCGGAGGACCTCCTCGTCGAACGTCGAGGGCCATTCCTTCGCCTCGGACCGAAGGCTCTTGATACGAAGGTAGACCCGCTCGGTCCAGTAACCCTCTCCGTCTTCGCCCTCGCGTTCAGCGCGACCGACGACGAAGTCCGCATACTCCGTAGACGCGACGAGCGATTTGATTTCGAGGAGGATAGACCGGTCCTCGTGACGGACCGGGACCCGGGCGGACCCTATGTGAAGGTCGTAGACCGCTATCCGGTGCGGGCTCGGGTTTCTCGGCTCCTCGGCCGGCGCGTCGGTTGTATCCGACATCTACGCCTCCTCGAGGAGCGCGACCCAATCGGGGAGCCGCGCGTTTAGCTCGACGAGGTCCATCTCGTCGGGGATGTTCTTGAGAATCTTCAGGAGCGGATGGCTCGAAGGGAGTAGCCGGGTCGCGTTCGCCTTAAAGTCCCGCAAGAGGACCTTCGGGAGGGGTCTCCTCTTCGCTAGCTCGGGCGTCACGAGACGACCGAGGTCGCTCGGGGTATTTTATCCCAAATTCGGGGAACCTAGGGCGAGGGGGACCGGAGACGGGCACGTACCTCGAGGATGATAGCGGCTCGCCGTACATCCTCGGCTTCCTTCACCGACTCGCGCTCCGCTCCTCGGCGAAGCATCGCGACCTCGACCGCCTCGTCCTCGAGGCTCTTCCGGAGGTCGGCGTCGAACTCGTCGAGCGTCTCGCCGCTCCGTACCTTCTTCTTCGTTCGGGCCCGGTCCCCCTCGACGAAACTCACCGAGTCGCGAACGAGAGAGCGAACCCGGGTACGGGCCTCTGCGATTTGACGGAGGACGACCCGGGCCTTATCGAGTCGGAGACGGACGCCCTCGCGTCGGACGAAGAGGACGAACGCCTCGGGGGTCGTAGCGCCGGCGGCGAACGCCCTGGGAGCGAGGACGCAGTACCGGCGGGCCCGAGCCGGGTTCCCCCTCCGGAGGTGCGGGGTCGTAAGGTCGAACGCCTCGTCGTCCCTTACGATAGGCTCGACCCCGTCCGGCGGAGGGACGCCGACCCGCCCGTAGGCCGCCAGTACCTCGAGGTACGTCATTAGGAACCGGTTCGCCTCGGGGTCGCGGTCCCGAATCAAAGCAGAGATTTGACGGTCGAGCGAGGGCTCGTCCCTGACCGCCCGGATATGTCGCCCTTCGATACGGAGCCGGACCTGCTGTCGGAGGGCCCTCGTAAACTCGAGAAGGCTCGCCCCATCGCTCGGTACCGCCGCCCGAGGGTCGGGCTCCTCGGTCTCGGGAGACGGCTCGAGCGGAGGCTCGGCCGGCGCGGAACGGGTTCGGCGCGTCATCGAGGTCGCCTAGTTCCCCGCGCCGTCCCACCGAACGACGGCTAGGTGCGAGTTCAGCGGCGAGACGAACTGCCAGCCGAACTCGAGGTACCGCCCGACGTTCTCCGCGTCGACCGAGCGCTGTTCCTTCGGGCGCTTCGGGACGAACTCCGGCGGGACGACTACGACCGGCTCGGGGGCCGCTTCGACCGGCTCGGCCTCGGGAACGGTCTCGACCGGGGCCGGGTCGGCCTTCGACTGAATCTTATCGAGCGCCCGCTTGACCGCCGCGAGGAGAGCGTTCCCCGTTAGGGATTCGGCCTTCTCGCCGGTCGCCGCCTCTACCGCGGTCGAGAGGTTCGAGAGGAGTGTCGCCTCGCGGTTCCGCTCCGTTCCGACCGAGGAGAGGTACGGCTCGCACCGAGCGAAGGCCGCCCGCATCTCGCCGATGGTCTCGGCGGGGAGGTCGCCCCGCTGTTCCCCGTACCGGGAGGTCATCTCGCCCCGGTGTCCCATCCAGAAGACGGCGAGACGGTGCGAGAGGCCGCCCTCGTTCTCCGCCGACATTAGGCGGGTCTGGAACGTCGTTCGGAAGACGTAGGGTCGGGCCGAAAGCCCCGCCCGGCGAATCGCGTTCCGGAGGGCGTCGCCGATGTTCGTCGTCCGGATGAAGTGCTTCCCGTCCCGCTCGGGGGCGATAACCGGGGAGTCGGCCCCGAGCTTCTCCCCGCGCTTCCAGTCGGCGCCCGGTCGGAGCCGAGCGTTCAGGTACTCGGCGAGGTACTCGGCGTTCTCCGAGGTCAGGAAGGTCGAGTACTCGTGGTGCGCCTTCGAGAGTTCCTCTCGGACGACGACCCGGGCCGGGAGGTTCTTCCACGAGACCCGCCGAGCCCGAGCGTCGATTCGGAGGTCGACGAGGTCGCGAATCGCGAGGCCGTTCGTCCCGAGATAGTTCCCGAGAACCTCGGGCCGGAGTCCGGACCGAGCGAGAGCGATAGCCGCCCGCTCCCGTCGGGTCGCGGAGCGGAGAATCGCCCGCTCCTGCTCCCGGGTAAGCGCCGCCTCCCGGTAGACCCGGTCGGAGTCCCGGACCTTAATGAACCCGCGGGGGAGCGCGACCCCGTTGAACGCGAGCCAGCTACGGGCGACCTTAATCGAGAACGCGACGGTCGAGCCCATCTTCCCCTTCGCCCGCATCCGGTTCTGGTAGTCCGAGAAGAGGTCGCGAATCGTCGGGGAGACCCCGCCCGCGTACTGCTTCCCGTCGGTAGCCGCCTCGATAAGACCGACCGGCGTCCGACCGAGTTCGTCGCAGAGGTTTAGGAGGACCCGGGGCCAGACCCGCTTCGTCGAGTCCGAGCCGAGTCCGTCGACCCACTTCCGGAGTTCCTCCCCGCCGGCCGCGCGGAGACTATCGAGCTTCTCTTGCTTCGCCTTCGTAACCTTCGGCATATTCGACCTCGGTGGAGCTAGGCATCGCCCCTTACTTAAACTACCCGTTTAACTCTTGGGAGTAATTAGCCCCGAGCGGGGCTAACGGCAGCCGGACGTGGAACGGGTATCTTTACTCTCGGAAACGGAGGCGGCGGTCGCGGTGCGCTAGGCGGCCTTCGGGGGGCGCTTCCGAGCCCGATAGATTAC